>Ga0114939_10001167_pt1 | contig 21121 bp, 19 predicted proteins | sample AshMeaCrysSpring_FD_87196 | JGI IMG/M metagenome (GOLD analysis project Ga0114939, IMG submission 87196) | Groundwater microbial communities from Big Spring, Nevada to study Microbial Dark Matter (Phase II) - Ash Meadows Crystal Spring | ecosystem: Environmental > Aquatic > Deep subsurface >...
CCTAGGCTATCGCCAACCGTTGGTATGCGCCTTTGCGTGTTTTATATACCCACACGACGATAAATGATATAACCTCAACTTCCAAAAAATGACTAAAAATCAAGATAGCTATTATTTAATAATCGATTTAGAAGCAACTTGCGCCGAGGATAAGAGTCTTCCCAGTGATGAAATGGAAATTATTGAGATTGGTGCCGTCATGTTAAATAGTAAAACTTGGGAAATTGAATCAGAATTTCAGCAATTTGTTAAACCCATAAGACACCCTCTTTTAACAGAGTTTTGCCATAAATTAACTACCATTACCCAATCTGATGTAGATAAGTCCCCAAAATTTCCCGAAGCAATGATTCATTTAACAGATTGGATGAAAGAATATCCGAGAAATACTTTTTGCTCCTGGGGTAACTATGATAAGAAACAATTTCAACAAGATTGTAACTACCATCAGATAGATTATCCCTTTGGTGCCAGTCATGTAAATATTAAAGAAAAATTTTCAGAATTTCTTGGAGTATCTAGGGGATATGGTATGGCAAAAGCTTTAGAATATTTAGGTTTAGAATTAAAAGGAACTCACCATCGTGGTATTGATGATGCCCATAATATAGCTAAAATATTTCGCCATATAAAAACCACAAAAAAATCACTTTAAACAAACCACATAACTGGTATTATTTAGTAGTAAATAATCCAAAAATCTAAACAAATTTAAAATCACAATTCCCATGACCTTTGCCCTTGGCATGATAGAAGTATATGGAGTTGCTACAGCAGTAGAAGTGGGAGACGCCATGTGTAAAGCAGCGCGTATTACCTTAGTTGGCTATGAAAACACTGACTTGGGGCGCATTACTGTATTAATTCGCGGAGAAGTTGGAGAAGTAAATGTAGCTGTAAAAGAAGGATTAAAAGCTATATTACGAGTTTCTGGCGGAGAATTATTATCTCATCATATAATTCCCCGCCCCCATGAAAATCTAGAATATGCTTTGCCTATCTACAAAAGTATTAATCTTAATAACTTTAACTCTAATATTATTTTTCCCCCTCCACTATCTCCGTAAAAATAAACTGTTATTAATAAGGCGTAAAGTGTAGATTTACTCTAGGTATCAAAATAAATAATTAATTTTCTTTGCACCTAGGCTATCGCATGTTACAAAAAAAATTATAATTCACATTTTTGTGATCTAATACTAAAACAATGAATAATCGCATGGAGTCTGTACAATCTCCGATAATTCCTGTAGTAGGAGAATTAATACGAAATAATCCTGTAACTATATCTTTAGCGCAAGGTGTGGTATCTTATCAACCACCAAATCAAGCTGTTGAATATCTCTCAAAATTTCTTGCTGATGATAGCAATAATCTCTATAAAGCAGTAGAAGGTATTCCACTTTTATTAAAAGCAATAACAGAGAAATTACAAAAATTTAATCGCATTGAAATCAACGAGAATAACTATATTTTTGTTACAGCAGGTAGTAACATGGCGTTTATGAATGCCATTTTGGCTATTACATCTATAGGTGATGAGGTCATTTTAAATGCCCCTTATTATTTTAATCATGAGATGGCTGTGACGATGGCAGGGTGTTATCCAAAAATCGTAAAGTCTGATGAAAATTATCAATTATCTTATCCAGAAATAGAGAAAGCCATTACACCAAAAACAAAAGCCATTGTTACCATTTCTCCCAATAATCCCACAGGAGTTGTTTACTCAGAAGCAGCTTTACAACAAGTCAATGAAATCTGTCGTCAACGAGGAATTTATCATATTAGTGATGAAGCCTATGAGTATTTTACCTACGATGGAGTAAAACATATTTCTCCAGCTAGTTTTGCCAATAGTAGTAATCATACAATTTCTTTGTATAGCTTATCAAAAGCCTATGGTTTTGCTAGTTGGCGTATTGGTTATATGGTAATTCCTAAACATTTATTGGAAGCTGTAAAAAAAGTTCAAGATACAAATTTAATTTGTCCCCCTGTTATTTCTCAATATGCAGCAGTTGGGGCACTACAAGCAGAATCAAATTATTTATCTCAAAATATCACAGCTTTGGCGGAAGTTAGGGAGTTAGTAATTACATCTTTAAAATCTTTAGATGGTTTATGTAATTTTTCTCCCGCTGCCGGTGCGTTTTACTTTTTTCTGAAGGTAAACACTGAGATAAAAGATATAAATTTAGTGGAGAAATTAATTCGTGAATACAAAGTTGCTGTTATTCCTGGCGGCACTTTTGGTATGGATAATGGATGTTATCTTCGCGTCGCTTATGGTGCTTTAAAAAAAGAAACTGTTAAGGAGGGTATGGATAGGTTGATTAGGGGAATTATGGGTATTGTTGCTAATTGCTAATTGCTAATTGCTAATTGCTAATTGCTAATTGATAATAGAAGAATGGCTAATTTTTTAGGTGTAAATTTAGATGGAGTTTAAAATATGGTAAGACTTATCTTATTGTCACAAATCAAAGGCGGTGGGTGACGCTACTAACTTTACTGATAAATTCAAGTTTGTTACCCGCGTCATACACCCTACAGGACAAAATATAAACATTGAATAATTCCTATAGCGATTGGGGAGAAAATATGATAATTAATAAAATATTGGAAATCGAAACTCAGGATGCAATTAATATCTATAATATAACCTCACAAATAGAAGATTTTTTAGCTTCAACTTCTATACAAAATGGTCATATATTAGTATTCTCTCGTCACACTACAACAGCCTTAGCTGTAAATGAATATGAGGTCAGATTATTGGAAGATATTAAAGTCTTTTTAAGAAAGATTGCCCCTGTCAGCGAAAGCTATTTACACAATGACTTACATTTACGAATTGTGCCACCGGATGAGCCAATGAATGCCCATTCTCATTTAATGGCTATGATGTTAAATAATACAGAATTAATTCCTGTGGTAGATGGAAAATTAGCTTTGGGCACTTATCAATCTATTTTATTTTTTGAATTAGATGGCCCCAGAAAAAGAACATTTTTGTGCCAATTACAAGGAGAATAAAGAAGATAGTAGCTTCTAGTTGTCCTCTTTCATTAGATAAAAAATAATAAAAATCTCAATTTATAACCAACGAAAGAGGCTTAACTATAAGTCCATCAATAATTTAGTTTTTAATTAGTTGTTTTTAATTAGTCTTAAATATCTCAAACTTAATCCCTCACCCCCGACTACTCTGTCGGATTAGTTCAAGGGGTGGGGAATGAGGGATTAATGGGATTAATATTTATGCAAATAGATTGTGAAACTTAGATGTAATGTAAAGTTGGGTCTAAAGGCAATAAATCTCCTGTTTCAGAATCAGTATTCATTGCAGCAAAAGCTTCATGATTGGGGACTTTATCCATTTTTTGTTCAGAATAAATTATCCACATTCTAATATTTTTGTGGGGAATCAATCTTTTTTTTTCATTCAAATACATTAATGACCACTGCCTAATAAAAGAGCGATGAACTACAACTAATGGATAGGTACTAGGATTATTGAGCTTGCTGTAAAGAAGATGTAAATGGGAAATATCATAACCCCAAGTATATGTATCATCTACTTTAGTGACATCAAATTGCTGTACCCAACCATTTGAGGCGTTAAAGGTAATGATGGCTGTCTCATCATCTACTGCACTTTCCAGCAATTGTATTATTTTATTTTGGCTTCTAGTTACCATAGTCGCTATCTAGGAATTCAAAAGTGGGGTACTACTGTACCCCTAATATTTTAAACGATTTAATTGGCTAGCCATAAGGCTGCGTTGCGAACATACCTTTTGATATCCTCTAATGCACGGGGTTCTTTTGTCATTCCTTCTCCTGGGGCTTCATCAACAAAGGTCGGGCATCCTTTATTTGTGTCCCAGTTGTAATCTACCAAATGGTGGAAGCTGGAGTTAGCGATCGCTCTTCCCAGGAAATTTCCTTTTTCATCTTTATAGTGGTCTATGGCTACGACTAAGTTAAACTCGCGCCCGGTAACTATACTCTTACCTAAAGCTACTACTAGGGCTGGAGTTAGGGATTGTCCTCCATCAACACCAATACCACCTTCATGTGGATGGGATGGAAATAACTCAATCACACCTCCGGGAGAATCAGGATTTTTCATTAACTCATGTACTGGTTCCATAACAGTAATTTTCTGGTAATCACCATTGGCACCGGAGTGATAGTTAGGATAGGAAATATATTCCGTATAAGGGTCATCACGACAACAACGAGAATCATCGGGGTCCTGATTAATAGTGTGAAAGTAGTGAATATCACCAATATCAATTAATTCAGTCATTGAAGAACCCATATCTTGGTGGTCACGGGTACTTAAAATACCACCACCTCGTTGTCGAAAAGCGTTAATGCCAGCTACGTCTTTTTCTGTAAGTCCATCCCCCATATCTAAAGCAAATAACCATAGTTCATCAAAGTCTGATTTATCTAAGGTACTTAAAACTGGGTCATTGCCTTGACTATCAGAAATACGGTCTCTTGCTGTCACATCAAATAAAGGATTTTCTGATTCATCTTTTAAGGATGTCATATAGGAGTGTAACATTGAGAATCTAGTGATACTCCAATCATCTTCTGTTGTAGGGATAGTTGTTTGTAGAAGAATTTTTACTACTTTTGTCATTAACTATAACTTCCAACCACATCACCTGCTTTATAAATAAAAGCATATATTTAAGCCATTAGCCATTAACCATTAGCCATTAGCAATCAGCAGTAATATATTGGTTGTCAATAGAGGATTTGAGGGCTATAACATAGTAACCAGGTTTGATACCCAAAACTGGTTTTTATAATTTTTTTATGACTCAACTGTTATATAGACTTATATATAGACCTATGTTAAGACAATTGTTGGTTTCAGGATTGTTAACTATAACTACTTTGAATCTCTCACCAGTGGCGGCGATGGCATCTACTGATAAATTACAGACTAGAAATCATAGCGTAGCAGCAGAGATTGGCTATCTCAAGGAAACTCAAAATCAACTTTTAACAGACTTGAAAATTACAATTACTAGAAATAATAAAAGGGTTGTGCAAAAAATGCAATTGCCTTATAAGCAGTTACCCAACTATGACCCTGAATACGATAAAAAATTTTATGGGATTTCTGAGGATGTTAAAGTAGTTGACTTAGATGGAAATGGAGAACCAGAGGTAGTAGTTGATATCCAGACTCCGGGGACTCACTGTTGTTCAGCAACATTTATTTATTCTTATAATCCTGAGAAGCGTAATTATAATGTGATGTCTCATTTTTGGGGTAATTATACCAGCGGCTATAATCTCTCAGAGGTATCGGGTAAAAATGATGATAGAAATCTTCTAGATTTAAATGGGGATGGGATACTCGAATTTTTAGCGAGAGATGACCGTTTTCGCGGTGAATTTAGCGCCTATGGGGCATCTTTTGCCCCAGTACAAGTTTGGAGTTTTCAAAATGGGAAATTAATAGATGTTACGGAGCGATTTCCTAAATTGATTTCGCAAAATGTCGATGATTTATGGGCAATGTATAGAAAAGTACGACTTGAAGCAGGACCAGAGCCAGCTAAAGGAGCAATGGCGGCTTATATAGGAGCTAAATATTTGATAGGTCAGGGCCGCGATGGGATTAAACGTCTGTCTACCCAGTACCCAGATAAAAAAGGTAAGAATTTTACTAATGAGTTAAGAGTTTTCTTGCAAAAAACAGGTTACTTACGATAAAACAGGTAGGGGAAGCGAGGGAAGCGAAGGGTCTGGGAAGTATTGGATATAATACTCAACAGAAAAATTATGGAGAGGTTGCAATCAAACCTCTCCACAATGATTAACTATTAGCAATTAGCAATTACCCAGTCTTCAAGAGCGCAATTAGCAATTATAGGGGTTATCGTTCTGGTGAGGTACGGAATAACCCCACCCCCAACCCCCTCCCCCTTGAGGGGGAGGGGGCTGGGGGTGGGGTTGGGAAACGCTATAGCAATTAGCAATTAGCAATTAGCAATTAGCAATTAGCCCATATATCTACTTGCCATTTTCATCATGTCGCTGATATCAACATCACCATCGCCATCAGCATCGAGAAAAGCATTAAGCATGGGATTGCCACCTGCGGCTTGGGCATTAGGGGCATTTCCTCCAGAGTTGAGAAGACCTAATACCATTGGAATTACTGACGGTAGTAAGCCTTGAATCATACCAGCATCAACGCCTGTTCGTTGAGAAGCTAGCTGAGATACTTGCTGTACCATTCCGGGGGAAAATAGGGAAGCGACAGCGCCAGGGTTAGGTGAACCTCCTGCAAATTGACTGACTAATTGTGCGACAGCTTCTGGTCCTTCTGTGGCACGTTTTTCTTGTAAAGCAGAGCGAACTTGACCCCCAACTACTGACATGATTCCTTGCATAGCTGATGGGTCAACACCTGAATTGCCACCACTTAATTGTTGTACGGTGTTAAGGATGTTTCCCAAATCACCGCCACCACCTGCGGCCGCGCCGAGAATTTGGTCAAAAAGTCCCATATTTTTTCTCCATTTTCTCTTTTTTTAATTGCGGTCGATGCAAATTGTATTGTTACATCCCACGCGCATATAAGTGTAGGACTTAAATTAAAAAATACCAAGAAGCTTTAGAGTTGTTTTAGATAAAAGATGCAGGGATAGCCGCAACTGGCACTACGGCTCATGTTCGCGCGTTGGGCTGTCTTCCCTCCAAAAATATGGGCGCTCTTCGCACAACTACAAACAAAAACAATGTGACAATATCGTAAGTCCTAAAATGTTACAAAAATTATGTAGCATTCTTATTTCATCTACCTGATGATATTCCTGTGAATCAAAAAGGTAGAAAGTTTGGTAACTCAGGTAACAAACTTTTTATTTAGAATAAAGACAAATACCCTACCTGATTCATGCGCCTTCCTCGGATTGTCACCCTTATCGTTGGTTTGATAGTCATTTTGGCCCTTAGCCTATGGCTGATTGACTCTTTGCAACGCTTGTATTGGCAGTTATCCTATTCTCCTTTACTGGGTAATTTGCTAATCTTTCTGCTTGTGATTCTTATCGGCGGTTTGGTGGCTGTTTTTGTTTATTACCTGCTAATTCTTCAATCGGGGGAAAAAAATAAAAGGCGATCGCCCAGTCCCCGTATTACCCCAGCAGATATTCCAGCAGCTAAAGCAGATGCTGCTTCTTCTAATTTAAAAGCAGTGCGCCAACAGGTTTCACAAATCCAAGATGAGGTAGCAAAACAGGCTTTATTAAGTAAATCCCGTGAAATTGAAACAAATTTAGCACGGGGTGAAATACAGGTTGTAATTTTTGGGACTGGTAGCGCGGGTAAAACTTCCCTTGTAAATGCGATTATCGGACGTATGGTAGGTAAAGTAGATGCCCCAATGGGAACTACGATGGTAGGAAAAACCTATTGTCTTCGTTTAAAAGGGTTAGAAAGAAAGATTGTAATTACAGATACTCCAGGAATTTTAGAGGCAGGAGTTGCGGGAACAGAAAGGGAACAATTAGCACGGGAATTAGCCACCGAGGCAAATTTATTATTATTTGTTGTAGATAACGATATTCGTAAGTCAGAATTTCAACCTTTACGGTCTTTAGCTGAAATTGGTAAGCGATCGCTCTTAATTTTAAATAAAACCGACCTATACGCGGAGAATGATGTAGAAGTAATTTTAGCCCGGTTAAGAGAACGAGTTCGCGGTTTTATATCACCAAGTGATGTAGTTTGCATTGCAGCGAATCCCCAAGAGCTAGAATTAGAAAATGGGGACATCTTCCAACCGGAACCAGATATCCTGCCATTATTGCGGCGAATGGCAGCTATATTAAGGGCGGAAGGAGAAGATTTAGTGGCAGATAATATCCTTCTTCAATCAATGCGGCTAGGAGAAGAAGCACGAAAACTGATTGATGCCCAAAGGCGTCGTCAAGCAGATAAGATTGTCGAGCGCTTTCAATGGATTGGTGCGGGTGTTGTATCTGTAACACCTTTACCAGTGGTGGATTTACTTGCAACAGCAGCGGTTAATGCCCAAATGGTTGTGGAAATCGGCAGGGTATATGGCTGTGAACTGAATATGGAAAGAGGACGAGAACTTGCACTGTCCCTAGGAAAGACCATTGCTAGTTTAGGCATAGTTAAGGGCGCTATTCAACTCTTATCTCAAGCCTTACAACTTAATATTGGGACTTTTTTACTAGGTCGGGCTATTCAAGGCGTAACAGCCGCCTACCTCACCCGTATCGCTGGCAAAAGTTTTATTGAGTATTTTCGCCATGACCAAGATTGGGGCGATGGGGGGATGACTGAAGTAGTACAGCGACAATTTCAGTTAAATCGCCGAGATGAGTTTGTAAAGAATTTTATTCAAGAGGCTATCACACGAGTCGTTAAACCTTTAATGAATAGCAGTGATAACACTGAAATAGAGGAAGAAAATAAAGACAAAATTAAACAGTAGAAATACTCATGAATGACTGATTTATAAGTGGCACAAAGAATTATGCGAATACGACAATATCTATTATTACAGACAGGTCTGGTCATAAAATACTTTTTTAAAGTGCATAAAGAATAATGTAATATTTAGGATTTTTTATTCAGTAAAAATAACTATAAAAATCAACCTAAATTGTAAAATTAAAGTATTTTAAATTTATTTATTGGCGGGGGATTCCGGAAGTTACTGAAGAATTAAGAAAAGAGATATTAGGAGTCGCTCTGTTACCACCACCCCCATGAATGACCAGATGATAGGTAAAGTATTAAAAGGACATTATCAAATAGTCCAAGGCTTGGGTGCGGGAGTGTTTGGTCAAACCTATATTGCCATTGACTTGGATCGACAATTAGAATCCAAGTATGTTATTAAGCAATTAAAAGTTACCAACAACCAGCCTAGTTATTTACAAACTCTTCGGTTACGTTTTATGACCGAAAGTCAGACAATGAAGCAATTGGGAAAACACAATCAGATTCCTGAATTGATAGATTGCTTTGAAGATAATGAACGCTTTTATTTAGTACAAGAATATGTTGAAGGACACTCACTGACAGCAGAATTACCAATTCATCAAAGATGGGGTTATATCTGGAGTGAACCAGAAGTCATAGCTTTTCTAAAAGATGTTTTGGGAATTTTAAAATTTATTCATAATCAAGGTATTGTCCACTGCGATATTAAGCCTGAAAATTTAATACGTCGTGCTAGTGATGGGAAGTTGGTATTAATAGACTTTGGGTCTATTCAGCCAGTGAATTTTACAACTGAATCTGTATTGCCTATTTATCGAATCCCCGTCACTTCCCTAGGTTATATTCCCCCAGAGCAATTTGTCAGCCAACCAAACCCCAGTAGTGATATTTACTCCCTTGGGCTGGTTGCCATCCAAGCATTAACAGGGCTTTCACCATTACAATTAAAGACCGAACCCAATACCAATGAAGTATTGTGGCGGTTTATGGATACACCAGTTAGCGATTATCTAGCTGCTATCCTAAGTAAAATGATTCGTCATAACTATAGAGAGCGTTACGAGTCTGCGGATGATTTAATCAGAACGCTCAAACAAATGCCACAGGAAACAAACCAATTTGATGTGGAATATAGCGTCTATCCAGAATCAGGGCAATATATACCAAAGCGCCACTTTCAAGACCCATCATCTGGAAAATCTTCTCCCTTACTAACAGGGATGAAAGTAGGATTAGCAGCCAATTCCCTAGTCATGGCGTTTGGTGCCTATTCCTTACTCAATCATAATCCAGGAAAGTCTGGCATAGACGCTTTATATCAAGCGAAAGAAGAATATCAATCTGGTGACTTAGATAAGGCGATCGCCTTAGCAAAATCTATTCCTTCACATAGTAATGTTTATCCAGAAGCCCAAGCTAGTATCGAAGAGTGGCAGCAACAATGGCAAATAGCAGCGGAAAAATTCAAACTTACAGAAAAAGCCTTTAATGAGAAACGTTGGGGAGATGCAGTTAGATTAGCAGCCCAAGTTCCAGATATTCGCTATTGGCAAACAAAAAGCAACATTCTAAACCAGGAAGCACAGGCACGAGTTGAAATCACAGCCAAGGAAATGATAGCAAAAGCCTACGAAAAAGCTTCTGAAAAAGATTTCTCCGCAGCTTTACATTATCTCCAGCAAGTGCCAAAAGAAAGCTCTACAATTCCTACAGTCAAGCAAAAGATAAACGAATATAATTACAAACAACAAATTAGAGCATCTTATTTTTTACAACAAGCAGATAAACAAGCTGATGAGGGAAATTTAGTAGGCGCAGTGCAAATGCTTGAAGCAATTCCCTATGGTACCCACGCCTATGGTGCCGCTCAAATGCGTTTAATTGAGTACAATCAGAAACTACGTTTGGAAAAAGAAGAACAAAAAATAGCCCAAGTTAACGAATCCAATCACATCACAAGTTTTATCAAGAGTGCTAAAAAGACCAAAATTAAAGACTTTCAAGCAGATAATTTCCTTTCAGAGGTTAATATTAATAACCCTTAATTATACAGAAATACAGCAAATGTGTGAGTGAGGATAATCCTTAGTCACACATTGTTCAGTGAATAGGGTAAATAAGATTAAGTCAATTTTGTCAATAATTAATTTGGTATAAATTTGAATTGAAAAAAAATCTTTTAGGGCTTTTGTCTATACTGATGCACCTAATCAGATGGGGCGGCTGTATCCAGAAATTTAACCCCCCTTGCGTTGGTTTGGCAGATTAATAGACTAGTCAGTTCCTTCTTCATGGGGATGTGTTTCGGAGCGATTGGTTGCAATGAACTTATAATTACTGTATCTAGAATTTGATTATATGTATGGAATTTGAATGGGATAAACGAAAAGCAGAATCTAATTTATCTAAACACGATATTTCATTTTTAGAAGCCCAAACAGTTTTCGACGATCCACTCTATGTCGATTTTTATGATCCCGACCATTCTGAAGACGAACATCGTTATATTATCATAGGACAATCATCAAAAAGCCGTGTTTTGTTGGTTTCTTATACTGAAAGAGGAAATAAAATTAGAATTATTAGTGCTAGACCAGTGACAAAACAAGAACTAAAAGCTTATCAAGAGGATTAAAACAATGGAAGATGAACTTAGAGATGAATATGATTTAAAAAGTTTAAAAGTTAGAAAAATGGGAGTTAAACGCAAAAGTTTTGGCGATACAATCATTAAATTAGATTCAGATGTTGCAGAATTGTTTCCTACTTCTGAATCTGTTAATGAGGCTTTACGATTCTTAATTAGAATTACTAGAGAAAATCAAGCCAGCTAAGTGTCTATTTCTACTAGAATTTTGCTCGAAACTGAATGGCACGCTCGTTAAGTTGTAACTAGGCAGCTATAAAGGTTTCAATAAATTTAAGTTTGTCAAATAAAGTATGCGCTTTATTAGGTAAAAAAATACCAGTAACATAATTGGAACAGAATATAAAAATTATCTATAGTTGGCGCATTTTTTAACAGAATTAACTTTGGAGCATGAAACACTAATTCGCTATTGAATTGAGCGAATTATGTTAAATGCCTATCATTTTATATTAATCTTAACAATATCAGGACTTACGATAGTGTCACAATCCCAAAATGGTGTGTGACGCCACAAGTCTCATTACGTAACCGTTCATAGGTTTTATTTGGCGTAGGTATAGCCAAACTGTCACCAGGGGCAAGTAGTATAAAAAGTCAGCTTGTAGTATTCAGTAGCATGGCTTGGTTCAAAAAATGAGTCCAAAAATACATAACTGACAGACCAAAGCGTTGTCTGTCAGTTATGTGTTTTTCGGTAGCCTATATGATATAAAAATACTATATTATCGCCGACTATTAGGTGCAGGAGTCTGAGGTATTTGTTGAGGGACTTGGGGGGTTTGTACTCCAGCAGCACCAGGTGCTACTCGTGGATTTCTTTGGGGAACTCCAGGCACTACAGAGGGATTACTTGTAGCAGGATTCCCAGTATCAGGTATTGTATTGCTAGGAAATCCTACTCCTGGAGGTAAACCAGAAGGCGCACCAGAGGGAAGACCAGGGGGTAAATTAAAGTTTTCATTTCCTTGGGGTAAATTTAATCCCGGTGCCGGAACTCCACCAGGGTTATTAGGAAAACTAGTGCCCGGTAAAGGTGAAGAAGAACCAGGAATTGGTGGTGTAACTCCTGTTTCATAACCTAAACGCACTCGGTTTCCACCAATATTCTGTAAACGCTGCAAGAAATTAATTACATTATCATAACTAGCTGTGCGAGGTGCCTTAAAAACCACAATTCCTTGTGGATTTTTTTCCAGATACTGTTTTAATTTTTGCTCTATTTCTTGCTCCTGGATTGTGCTTCTCTCCTGTCCATTTTCTACAGTAATCTGACCCAGTTCGTTAATACTAAGTGCAATTTGTGACCCACTGGCCGCAGCACTACCGCCACCAACATTGGCACCAACAAGCTGTTGACGAGAAAATTGCAAAGCGGCTAATAGGAAAAAAGTTAAGATACAAAAGACAACATCAATTAGAGGCAAAATTTGAATTTGCACATCCTCTGGTGAAGAATGTAGATTGATTTTCATACTTTAATTTTAGGTTTAATATTTTCGATTTTGGATGTTTTATTCACCTTAAATCATATTTTTTAGAAGAGATTTATCCAAAGACTCTCTTCTGGCAATAAATGATTTTTTCGATGCATTTATTTTTAGTAATGAGTAAGGGCTTTACCACTTCTGATTTTGTCAACATCAATGATTAAAGTCCTTACCAAGAACATAAATAAAATCCAAAATCATTAAGATTCCAAAGAATCAGCTTCCGATGATTCTTCTGTTGGAGGTTTTATTGGGTCTTCTGCTGGAGGTTGAGAATTTTGAGAATTGTCTTGAAATTTGTTTTTCCCACGCTTTTTAGGGCGGGGTGTGTTTTCTTGAGGCAAATCCCTTGTCGCAGGTGGTAATGCGTTTTCTGTAATAATACTTGTCCAATTAGGAGGTGATTGACGATACAATAACTCAATGTCATTTCCGGCTTTGCGGAATACTTTTACTTGGTTAACTAAAAAACCTTGGAACAATCTATAAAAAACGAGGCTTACAATTGCCACAATTAGTCCTGCTGCAGTACTAATTAGAGATTCTCCAATACCCCCAGTTACTCCCGCAGCAGAGGAATCCGTTGCTAAATCTCCAATTCTAATCGCCCGTAAAGACTGAATTAAACCTAAAACAGTACCTAACAATCCCAACATTGGTGCCAGGGCGATAACCGCTTCCAATATTTTTTCACCACGGCGCATTCCCGCTAATTCATCCTCAGCATAAGCTTCCAAGGCTAAGCGAAAAGTTTCTGCGTCAGCTTTCTGTAAGCGTAAAGGGGCATAGAGATAACGCCCAATAGGTTGATTTGTTGCCTGTTTAGCTAAATCTGTAGCTAATCCCCAGTTATCGCGGGCGGCATCTAAAATACGGTCTACAATTTCTCTTTCTTGGCTCAAAATTCGCAGCCAAAACCATAAACGCTCAAAAATCACGCTTAAAGACAATACAGATAACGCCAGCAGCGGATACATTGCTGGCCCGCCCTTTTGAAATACTTCTAAAATATTATCCACAGATTCAACTATCCTCCGTTCATTCCTCACACAAATTCCCAAAGCAATTTAATTGTAGAGATTATTGACCAATTTCAGCCCCCTTATTTGATACAGATAAAAATAAATAATCTTAACTTTTTAACTTTCTAAATACTACAACTTCCAGTAATTACTCCCAATGTCTAAAGTCTTTCTAGGAAAACAAGTTACCTTGTGACAGTTTTCCTTAGAATCTTCCATACATCTGAAGGGCGGTTATACCCCCAGGATGTTTCTGAGATAATCTGCCACAATAAGAACCAAGTGGAGGATGTAAAAAAATGAAAATTTCAATCAAGTCTATTTATAATTGGTACCGCGATTTAATTCGCAATCCCAAGTATCGCTGGTGGGTTATCTTAGGTACTTTATTATATTTCGTTAGTCCCTTTGATATCTCCCCTGATTTTCTACCTATCGCAGGGCAAATTGATGATGTGTTTTTATTAACACTGTTGGTATCAGAAGTTTCTCAAGTTGTAATTGAAGGATTTAAGGCTCGGAAAACTGGTATTGATACCACGGTCAGTGAGACTGCTGACCCCTCCACCAGTACTACTACTGTTGATGTTGATGCTGTCTCCATGAAGTAATTTCAGTATTTTCACAATTAAATTAATTAAATTAATGTCTAAGAAACCGGGCTTCCTTGAGAAACCTGGTTTTTTTTAGCTTTTAGTGTTTTTTTAGACATTATATGTATGTAAATTAACTAGTTTTTGAGAAAAAATGGTATAATCTATAAACTTCACGGTTCCTTGGGTGCGCTGCCATATGTAATGTCTTATGGCGATAAAAGCAAGTAATAATCTTGACGCCTATTCATTAATCATATTTCTTTATTAAGCCATCAGGGTTTATATAGTCCAGTATTTCTCACGAAATCTGGATTGAGGAATACCCATGAAATAAATAATCTCTGATATCACCTTAATACCTTGAGGTAAATATTTTGCGGTGCATATCTAATAGTCAGGTTTGTTTGTCTTTTGATATTTGTCTTTTGATGTTTGCCTTTTTCAGCTTGTCTTGGAAAAATGCCCGGAAAAGACTCTTTTGAAAAAGAAAACAAATTAACCTTTTATTTTTAATTTTCAATAAATTTTAATACTAATGACTACCAACAACCCAGCTATTAAGCGCCAAGTAATCGGATTAATTCCCGCAGGTGGGCAAGGCACAAGAATTTCTCCCCTACCCTTAAGCAAAGAGCTATATCCCATCGGATTTAGATTTTTAGAAAATAATACTAAGCTTCGTCCAAAGGTCGTGGGTCATTATTTGCTAGAAAAAATGCAATCTGCTGGCATTGACAAAGCTTATTTTATCCTGCGTCCAGGTAAGTGGGATATTCCAGCTTACTTTGGTGATGGCGCAATGCTATCAATGAACTTAGGTTATCTCATCATGAATTTGCCCTATGGTGTTCCTTATACCTTAGACCAAGCATATCCCTTTGTTCAAGATGCGGTAGTAGCTTTAGGTTTTCCAGATATTCTTTTTGAACCAGAAGATGCTTTTAATAGAGTATTAACTAGACTTGATAACAATGGTGCGGATATAGTTTTAGGATTATTTCCATGTAGTCAACCAGAAAAAGCTGGAATGGTTGACTTTAATGAGTCTGGAAAGGTTTTAAAAATAATTGAAAAAGTTAAAGATTGTACATTGAGTCATATGTGGGGAATTGCTGTGTGGTCCCCAAGATTTACTAAATTTATTCACGAGCTTCTGATAAATTTAAAGACCCAGGGCAATTTATCTGAAGAATCCGAATTACGTTTAAGTGATGTAATGCAATTAGCTATTGATGAAGGAATGCAGGTGGAAGCTGAAGTTTTACCTGGTGCTAGTTATATAGATATTGGGACTCCCGATGATTTAGTTAAAGCTGTTAGGGAGTTTGCGGCTAATTGCTAATTGCTAATTGCTAATGGGTCATGGTTAGTTAAATTTTATGTCTTAAAGGTTTTTAAATCCCTAAATTACCTGCTGCCCTAACCCAAGTTTTAACCTGGGGATATACAAACAAAGCCCGCGCTCAGCGGGCAAATTGTTTTTGGTCAGTTCAATAATCCTAGTAACTTGCTGAAAAAATCTGCTCGGCAGTCAGATTTAAATCTGAGAATGTAGGGGAAATAATAAGGTCACTTCCTCTGAACTGTTTACCCCGATATTCACCTTCATCATTTAAATAATAAATTGTAATGGTCGGTTTTTTGGGGTCGCCTATCAATTCCTTACTACCTAACGCGGCATAATCCACAATCCAATATTCTTGGATACCCATCTCTTCGTAGTCAGCTAACTTTTTATGATAATCATCTCTCCAATTAGTACTAACTATCTCTATTACTAAAGGAATTGAATCAGGGTTACTAATAGTCGATTCTTTTTTCCATTGTGGTTCATTTATTAAATTGGGCAAGTTTAATAGAGGAACATCTGGGAAATAACCTGATTTTTTATTTTCTGTTTTTACTAAGACTGTTTTTGGAATACCGTAATTAAGCTTAAGACGGTGACATTCGACTATTAAAACTTTTACTAAAAACGCAATAATTTCCTCATGGTCGCCAGATGGTAAAGGCATTTGAATAATATCTCCATCGTGTAACTCGTAACGAATATTTTCCGATTGTGTTTCTAAAAATTCTAAAAATTCATTGAATGTAAATATTTTTTCGAGAGGTTGAATAATCATTATTAATCCTTATTTTTGTGTAAGTAAATATCTTTAAATTTACGGTTTGTAATTATCTCACTTTCCATCACCTCCTCTATTGTTACCTAGTTTTTGCTCATTCTGTGGTATTAACCCCATAGTTTTTAAAGAGTCAAATAAGTATAGTTCAACCCATCTATTGGCGCTAGTCTCCTGTTTCATGGAGAATACGAACCCTTATTTATATCAAGTCTCCTTAAATGATCAAAAAAAACCTCACTCCCAATGGGGGTGAGGGTTTTATGAATACTAATTATTCGGACATGATATTACTCTTGACTCAATAGACAAATTTAATGACAAAAATAATTACACGATGTCTATTGAGTAATGTTCTCTAACTTTTGCCGCCATGTAAGGCTTTCAGGAGATTTTGGTAAAGACAAAGGTTAAAACCTGGGGCGAGGCGGTGGGTAATTTAGGCATTTTGAAAATACCCCCTCCCCATTAACCATCAACCATTCTTCTATTAGCAATTAGCAATTAGCAATTAGCAATTAGCCTGTCTTCAATTAGCCAACTGTCGCAAATTGAGTTAAAAAGCGGAAAGCTTTAAGAGTTGAATCAGCACATTCTTTTGGTGATGCGTCATAAAAACAACGCCAAGCTGCTGCTTTTTGTTCGTCATAGTAATGACTTGCTTCTGGATATTTTTCTAGCCAAGCGACTCTAACAGCATGACCAATTACCACATCTAAAACTATATACTCCTCAATATGTAAATCTGGATTATTAGCGGCAATGGTCGCTAATTCTAGTAGGGCTTCAATATTTACTTGGCGATATTCTGGAGCTTCAATTTTATTTAATAAATGCTCCACTAATAAAGCAAAATTTTTCTCTTCGGCAGTCATTTCAGATAGCATTAAATGACTATCTAATCTATTACGACGTTCTAACTTATCACCAATTATCAAGCCTTTACAATGTTTCATTAATAACCAAACTTGTTGGAAAAAGTCTTGAGGAATTCTTCCTGTGACACCTTCTGTTTGACGGAAATGACGCCAACCTCCTGCAGGTTCTTCTATTTGTTCGAGAGGGGATTGGACAACCCAAGCAATATCACTTTCTTTTTGCGTAACATGTAGTGATTCCTGTTGCTTGAGTAGGTTACTCATGCCAGCATATTCTGTTAATACTTGATATAATCGACTGCGAATTTCAAAGGGAGAAAGCTGCATTAATATTTCATAGGCTTCATCTTGGGTAACTTTAAACTCCCTTGCTAATTCACTAGTTAATAGTAGAATAAAGTAACCAACTCTGAGGGTGAGCAAATCTTGAAATAAATCAGGTTCTGATTTAATAAATGTGGAAAGATAAATCAATATTTCCTGAGTTAATACTCTATCCCGAATATCTTCTCGACAAAAATCGTTAATTTTCTCTGTTATTTCATTATGGGATAGGGGGGCAGTTATAAGTGATGCTTCTGTGTAAGCTTTTCCTACAGATATTTGTTTGCCTCTGACTAATAAACTAGTAACAATATCTGATAAGCCGTTGTATGCCATTTGCTGTAAACCAGCAGCTCGCCTAACTATACCCCAGATACATAATCCTGCGGCTTTGGTATACACTTCATCTAGTAAATTTTCCACTGTTACTGAATTTCCATGTCCTCCAAAACCTGTATCAAAATGAAGTCCTTTTAACTTTGTTAAACTCTGTAATAATTCTATTTGCTCGTAGATATTTTCTGATGAGCGTAGGGCTGATAGTAAAGATTCCGAATCTCTTTGATATTCCATTTGGAATTCTTGAATATGACCCAGGCGATCGCTCTTTTCTGGACTATAACCTAAGTAGTAGTTTCTTAATACACCATCTGTGTTAGACAACCGACTAAATAATGCTTCCGGAAGATAATCTACTCTTTCCAAACAAGCTGTTAATATTAGCTGGTTTAACCGCCCTAGTTTAACCCTGACTCCGTTAAAAAAACCATCCTTGAGTTCTTGCATTAGGTTTAATAATGCTTCACTCCCCGTCTCTAACATTGTTCGAGTTAGCATTAAGGTCAAAGTTGGGCGACCTAAATCACTCCAGTATTTTTGAATATAAGTTAACTCTCCTTTTAGTTGGTCTACTAAAAAATGGTAATCAAGGGTCAAGTAAAATTGTTGAGAATCTAGGAAAGAAGGTAAAAATACTACCGCTTCTCCACAGATTTTAAATATTCTCGATGTAGTCAAACTACGAGGGCGACGAGGCGGGCGCCCGCTTAATCCTAATTTGTCATTGCGTCCAATTTGGGCATAAATTAGTGCTAATTCTCCACTATCTCTAACTTGAATGGGTGCTATTTGCTGTGGTGTTTGAGTCTCAATACCATGAACAGCTAATTTATCCTGCAATTCGTCATTTTCGGCAAGTAAGGCAATTTGCACCATTACGTCTCTTTCTTTTCCAATACGTAAATGGCGTCCTAAAGGGTCTATATCTCCTACCGCTAATAAACCTTCCCTAACTAGTTGGGCAAGGAAGTATAAACTTTGCGCCCAAACAAGGGGGAGATTTTCATTGGGTAAGCGTTTCTGAGTATGGGGAGCGGACTTTTCTGCTTCAATATTTTCTGCTGGGACATAATATACTTCTGGTAACAGTTTTATCCCATCTCGCTCAACAAGCAAGAATTCTAACTTGTCTTGGTAGTCCTTGATTTGTTGATTGTTGCCTCGAAATAATCCATCTAATAGTAAATAGGTAAAGAAGAGGGGCCATTCGCATTCGATGTCTTCAAATTGCTTTAATTCCCAAGGTTCGTAGTGCAAACGGTTATTATCTTCTATTACCGTTTGATGACCATCTCGTAAAAACCGCTTACAGCCGTAATGCCCTTCTAGTTTGGTGACTATTTCATTCAAAGTGCGATCGCGTAATTCTGTATCGGATACCGCAAAAGCTGGATAACTAATCACACTTAAAAGCGCTGCATCTATTTCCTTAGAACCAGACTCCCTTGGTAATAAAGATTCTAAAGTAATTCTGGCTCTGGCAATTTCATCGGGTAGCACGTGAATTACAGAAGCTTGACTACCACGGACACCAAATAAATCTAAACCATCAATGGCCTCCAACGCCGCCTTCGCCATGCCAATGGAACTGGCGTTTAACTCTGGCTTACCATGATTAATCTTATTGCCGCGCTCCCAAATACCATAATCAGGAGTCCGATAAGCGCGACCAATGTAGTAAACCAAATTTTGAACAAAATTAACCTCATCTAAGGTATAGATAATCTCTAACCCTGAAGCTGTCATTTGCGCCAACATCAATATATATATAGATGTCGCATCTAGTTGTAAATGCCCCCACTCATCATCCCCAACTACAATCTCACCATTATTAGTATTGTACTTAGCATGTAAAGCATCTAAGGGAGCTTGGGTATGCTTAAATTTTTCGACTTTATGGGCTTGTCGCATCATGGAGAATAATAGGCCCCGCATTAACTTAACCACACTATGCTCTAACTCATAGGCGCGACCAGTATCTTCATCTAGCTTCCGATAGGATAAAGCTAAACCCCAAACAGCTAAAATACTATAGACATTATCTCTAACCCAAGCATCTGTATAATCGCCATGAGATGTAATGGCAGTACTCGCGGGTAATAAACCAGTTATTGGATTTTGACGCACTAAGATTATGGTCTTGATTTGCTCGTAGTAATAATCAAGACGTGCTTGCAATTGGGTGACAGTTTTCATGAGGAGAAAATCCAGCGACTTGTGAAATGAGTCTGCTTGAGTGTGAAGTAAGTAATATTATCAGAAAGGTGAAGGCACTCTGTAATAAAGTTTGACCTGATTCGTTGAGATATTACTTTTATCTAGGAAGGAAGAAGTTTGAAGGAAGAAGAAAGAAGTTTTCTGACTTCTTTTTTCTCATCTAGGGTCTTTAAAACCCCGACTTGAGGAGCATCACTAGTTTTGCTTTGGGGTCTGAATCCCCATCTCAGTAACCCTTCTTCTTTCTTTCTTTCTTTCTTCTTCAACTTAAGTTTATCTTTTTTCTTTTCTTATTACAGATGGAAAGTCATATTGTTTTATTTACTTATCTTAAGTATTTTCATAAGAACTTAGCAATAATAATTGACAGTAATTTTTATTCATTTGTTAAACTTTTATAACATTGTATTCTAGTTTACATTTGAACTAAAGTGCTTTTTGCTACTTTATATTATAGAATAAATAACGAGTCTATAAATGGTCAGGGGCGTTGTAAATCCATAGACTTACCAAAAATAATTCAAAAATAATTCAAACACAATATTTTGTTGAAATTAAATAATATACCAGGAGTTTATTATGTCTTTACGTTATAACGAGAATCATGCTCCCTTTGTAAAAATTGTTTATTCTACTGTCAAGGTGAATGGAAAATTACAGTTAGTGCCTCTGGAGTTATACGCAGATGGTTCCCTTAAGCGATGTGTAATATAGAAGCATAATAATATTCAAATATTATATGTAAAAAAATATTTGAATATTATTATGAACTGCAACCTTGGGAGTGGTTAAGAAATAATGACAGATCTAAGGGTAGTATCGGTTCCCTATTAAAATTTAATCAGGACTTACGCAACTGGCACACAGAGCGGGCGGGGCTGTGCCCCGCCACGCGGTAATTTAAATTAGACCAAACACATATTAACGTCTGGACGTTTTAGCTGTTCAATTAGATAATTAGA
>Ga0114939_10001168_pt1 | contig 21120 bp, 14 predicted proteins | sample AshMeaCrysSpring_FD_87196 | JGI IMG/M metagenome (GOLD analysis project Ga0114939, IMG submission 87196) | Groundwater microbial communities from Big Spring, Nevada to study Microbial Dark Matter (Phase II) - Ash Meadows Crystal Spring | ecosystem: Environmental > Aquatic > Deep subsurface >...
GACAGGCCATGCCTTTCAGGCCACCGTCGGCCGGAGTGCCATTCCTGTCGCACCTGGATTCGCAAACCAGTGGCGGTGCCAACCGTGATATGGATGGATCCAAAATAGCGCAACTTCAAAAGGCGCAGTCGAGTGGCGATGCCTGCATGGGGACGTCAGCGCTCGATTCGCGGCTCAGAAAATCACGACGCCCTGGATCACGATCGACGGTTCCGCGGTGAAGTCTCCGCCGTAGTCGCGAAAATCGACCTCTCGGCCAAACGCGACGCCCGCTTCCAGCCGATGACCGGCACCGCCGTCGCGCTTCTGCTCCCAACCGGCCATGAACCGAAAATCCTGCAACGTCGCGTAGTCCGGCCGCCCGTCGGTCCGCACCACGGCATAGGTGTTGCCCATCCAGTCAAAGGTCAAATATCCCCAGTCCTCGCTCGTGGGCGTGACCCGCATGAGCCGCGCCAAGCGGTTTCGCCGTACGTTGACTTCCAGCTTCCAGTCGTCGCGCGGCGTGTACGTAAAGCCGATCACGGGCAGCATCGGAATGTCGTCGCGGTCGAGATAGAGAATCCCCGTGCCGATCATCAGGCGACGGGGAATCCAATCACACATCACCAGCGCCATTCCTTGAATACGAATCGGGTCGGGACTGCCCTGCCGCAAATCGCCAAACACGCCCGGGCTGACGGATATCACGGACTGATACCGCTCATTCCAGCGCTTGAACCAGCTCACATCGAGCGTCGAGTAATGCAGAGTCGCGGGCAGGTCGGTCGTGGGACCTCGATCAATACTCAACTGTCCATAGTTGGGTGTAAAGAACAGCGGCGCCTCTCGGCTGGGCCAGGGCACGGCCAGCGTCAAGCCAGCGTAGAAGTCCGCGAGTCCAAAGTCGTCGCTTTCCGAGCCCATCGCCGGGATCACCGATGCGGAAAGCGTCAGCTTCTGATAAATCCCGTCACGATAAGTGCGCAACGGACGACGGCGAATCGCACCCGCGACACTGGGAAGATCGCCCCGCGATTCCAGCTCCGCCGAAGAGGACTCCGGATCGGGAATGAAGCTGCGGTCGATCACCGAATCACTGTCGAGTTCGATCGCATCCGAGTCTGCCTCGGGCGGCCCGTCGAGGGGCTCTTGCGCGGCAACGACCGGTCCCAGGACGACCCACAGCAGACCGCTCCGCATCAAGCGGACGAATCCGCGAAGCAATGGCTCGATCTTCGATAGCCCGCGATCGTCCATCTTCGGTTCCGGCTCGGCAGCATTCAGGTTGTCGGCGCGCGACGAGAGCGCACCTGTTCCACGGGAGACTCATAGGAGATCTCCGGCACGACTGCCAAGAGCAAGCAGGCCACGGTGAGTCCGCCATCGAAACCGGCTCGACTACTCTGTAATGCGTAGTAGCAGGGCCGTTTCGCCTCGAAAGCCGATGTCTTGGGTGCCCGCACCGGCGTCGAATGCCACGGTGACTTCGCGCCAGCCGGGGACGGGGCACGCGATCTGCAGCCAGCGGTATTCCACTTCGCTTCCCGACAATCGGGGCCAAGGCGCGTCAGGCGATGGGTCGTTGCCGACCCAATGCCAGATCGCGCGGGGCTCCGGCTCTCCGGTTTCGCGGGTCGTGATCCGCAGTTCTGCACGTGAACCGCAATCATTGATGATTTTGACCAGCGTCCAGGTGGGCTGCGTGGTGGTGAGTGCGATGGGAGCTGGTCCGGGATAGCAGCGGACGCGAGCTTCGGGATTCAAGCGGATCACGATGCTGACATGGGGATCGAGCCGGTGTTGCACGGGAAGGCCAGCCGTCTCCGAGGTGGCTCGTTTCAATGCTTTGCGGACGTCCTCGGAGACTGTGGATGCTGACTGTTCCAGTGGCCCGGTCAATCGTTCCAGGCTGTCGTTCAATGCTTCACGGGCGATCGGAATGGTGGGCGGTCGGTCATCGACGGGACCTTGGGCCGTTCCGATGGACGTGACCGCCAAGGACAGCAGCCACCAGGCAAACCTTGTGGCGCGGCGATGGCGGCAACGAACGCGTTCCGTCTTCCAATGAGCGTTCATTGCATTTCAGTCAACAGTTGCTGATACACGCTCCGTGCCGCGGCGTAGTCCTGTTCCGCCTGGGCGAACTCATCGCCTTTGTACGTGGGCGCTTTCATCTTCCAGCATTGTTCCAAGCCGCGGAGACACCAATCGACACTGTCCTTACTGGCGCGGATTGGACGGTCATCGATCAGCACGAAGAACGGATTGGTGTGCGCGGCAGGAAATGTTCGCACGGCGACCCAGCTGCTTTGCTGCAGGTCAGCTTCCAGCTCAATCGTCTGTTCGGATCCATCCGCCGGGATTGTCATGCTGCTGACGGGCAGGCCGTTGACGATCAGTTCGATCGGTACGCCGGCGGGCGCTGGATGGCCATCGGGCTGCAGCCAGCGGCCGGCAGCGACCAGGGTCACACGGATCTTGCCTGGGGCCGGTAATCGCAACTCACTGCCGTCTTGTCCCAGTTCCAGTGTTTGGTCACCGCTCTGAATCTTCGCATCCATCAGATGCACGGTGCCATCGCTGACGTAACTTCGTCCTTCCTGAATGGCCTGCACCCAACGATCGAAATCGACGGGTCCATCGACTTTGGCGTAAACGCGTCCCATCCCCACGCGTTCGCCGCTGATGCAGGGAAAGTCGGTTTCACCGCTGGCGCGGACACGGAAGCCACAGTTCAGGACGTGGTACCACATGTTCCATTCGGCCACGCGGTCGGTGTCCATCGTCGAGATGAAATCAAGAGCGGGGACGAGCTGTCCGTCGGGGCCGGGCACGCGATGCGCGACCTGCATCACGAACTCATTGGCGCCGATCCCGTCGTAGGCCGGGATGCGATAGTTCGGCAGATCGTGCGGACCGCTGGAGCGGCCTTCCAGTTCGCCGACGAAGCCGGTCAGGCCGTTGCCCGAATGTGCTGGCCCGCAGACGGCCCCTTGTCGCTTGGCCCACCGCAACGTGTTCAAACCCAACGTGGGCCAATGGTGTTTCGAATCCCCGCCGGCCGGGATCTGCTCGTGGAGCCGCAACAGGTTCAGATGGCCGGATTGATGGGAGCCGAATCCGGATACTTCGATGTCGTAGCGAAGGATATAGGGCGGGCGTGACACATCGTCCGGCTTGCCGGTGAAGAACTGCTTCTGATAGTCGAAGCATGGTCCCCAAGTGAGGCAGCAACCGATCTTCAAGTCCTCGCCCATGATATGCCGCAGCATGTCCGGAGGATGGACGCCCTGCGTCGGGTTTTCGTAGTGCAGGCAGCCTGCGGCATGGATGTGATGGTCGCCCGACCACCAGCCGCGCTGGGCAGGATCGATCCAGCGCCGAACGACATACCGCACCACAGCAGGTTCCTCGCCGACGACCAGTTTCTGAATCTCGGGAATCGATTCCGGTCCGCGTTGGCATGTGACGGTATAGGTGCCAGCGGGCAGCGTGATCGACTCCCCGTCGAAGCGATAGATCTGCGGTTGAAAAAAGAAATCAGGTGCGAGTCGCTTGGCCTGAGCGGGATAAACGCGTCCCAGTGGATCGCGAATCGTAAAGCCGGCGATCGTCGGCTCACCGTTGGCATCACGGACGGAAAAAGTCACGGGGATCGCGGGACGGACATCGAACGCTACGTCGGCTTGCTGACGTTCCTGTCCGGGACGCATGTCGCGCGACAGCGCAATCCAATCAAAGCTGGCGCGGCCAGCCGCCCCACCCAGCGCCAATCGAAGAGTGTTCAAGTGTCCGAGTGCTTCGAAGGCCAACTCGTGGGGTTGATCGCCTTCGGCTTCCAGTGGGAAGGCGAGAGAAGTCGTCGTGTCCGCCGGCTGAGGCTCATTGGTCCACCACGCGAGATATCCGTCTCCGTCTCCTTCGATCTTGCCCGCGAAGCGGAGCAAGTACTTGCCAGGAGGAGCCTTGACGGGCAGCTTGAGCAGCGCGCCGCCGGCCTGCATCTCCACTCTCAGCAGTCCGTCATCTGTTTCGATCTGACAGTTCTTCTCGGCGGTCCAGTTTCCCGCATCGGTGGTGAAATCCCAACGTTCGATCAGCCCGCCTTCTTCGTGGAGCGGAGATCTCGGGCCTTGCAGCTTGAAGCTCAACACAGCCTCCTTGGGTCCCACCTCGTGCGATCCAAACTGCACGATCAAATATTCCAGCGGCAGGCCACTGAGCGTCGGCTTCATCGGTTGCCCGGTGAACGGCAAGAGCGAGAGCCAGCGGTCGCCGACTTCTGCCGGAGGACTATTCACCAGCGGAAGTGCGTTGGGACTTTCCACCTGCAAGCCGGCTGTCGAGTGATAAGGATTCAGAATCTTGATCAGCAGCGGCCGCCAGCCATGCTCGACCAGTTCGAACGGCTGCCCGCGGGCCGTCACACGAGCAATCTGCATGTTCTGGTCGATTGCCACCGCGGCAACACACAGGGGATCCAGCAGTTCTTCGACGGCCGCCGTGACCAGCTTGTCTGGATCGGCAGCCGACAGTTGCGCGAGCCGCGTCGTGATTTCGGATGCCAATGGCTGACCGAGGAATGCCAGCCCTTCCTGCAAGCGCTTGAGCTGGGCCAGCAAGGGTTGAGCCGTGACCGGTGGGCTGGCCGGCCATGCCTGGGCACCGGCAGTCGATTCATCGCCAGCGGACGTCCATCCGGTCCCTGCCGCAAGGACCATCGTCACAGCGCAAAGCGCGGCGGCACGGCAGGACGAGAGCACATTCCAGTGGGTGAAGAATCTTGAATCAGCAGCGGATGACATCGGCGTTTCCTGCGGAGCGGGAACGGGAGCGAGCCGTCTCGGGCGTTTGGCGGAGCAGTCTGCCATGCACCCGCTGAGTGTCTCCATGACCCGAAGCACCAGCTCGCAGCAGGGCCCATCATTGTGGCCGACAGGGGGCGCCTGGAGAAGCAATTTACCAGCGCTTCGGCCGAATCACGGTATGCTATCGGAGCGTTGGGGGGAGTGCCCGCGGTACGGATAGCTGCTCGTCGATTTGTTGGGGAGCTCGCGATGATTCGAAATGGATCTTGGATCGTTTTGGCAGCCGCACTGATCAGCGGCGGGTCGATCAGCCTGTTTGCCACCCGGGCGGAGGCTCAGGAGGCAGGGGCCAACGACCGACCGGATGCAGCGCGCGTCCCCTTCGATGCAGTGGCATTTCTGTCGATCAAGCCGCAGTCGATCTTGCAGAGCGATATGGCGGCCGGGATGCCCCGCGAAACAATGGCGGTCGCCGCCCGCGAACAGTTGGGTATCGAATTGAACGAAGTCCAGCGGATCGACATGATCTTTGGCATGCCCACGCCGGCCGGCATTCCATTGGGCGCCGTGGTGACCAGTGCCAAGCCGATCTCGATCGAAGATCTCAGCGATCAGGTGCTTGCGTCGCGCAAGCCGATGTCATTTGGAAAAGTGAAAGGCTATCCGCTCCGCGCACAGCCTAATCTGATTATCGTGCCGCTTGACGAGAAGCATTTGCTGGTCGGGATGTCGGACTACGTCGAGCGGATGGCCTCGCGTGTCGGCAGCGGAGGTCAGTTGCAGCAGCTGATCCCGCAGATCAAGTCCTGGGGCGACTTGCAGCTGATTGTCGGGCTGGATGATGTTCGCCCGATGCTGGCCGGCTCGATCGATGGAATGCAGGCCAACTTGCCTCCGAAACTGGTGGCCGATCTGAGAACCTTGGTCAATGACGTCGACCACATTGAGATTCGGGCGGACATCCGCAAGGCGGTCGATGCGCGGATCGCGCTGGTCAGTGATCGAGCGGACGGTGGTCCTGGAATCGCGGAAAGCTGGAATCGGGTGATGGCTGCCGGCCGTCAGATGATGCTCGCGTCGCTGGAAAGCCAGCAGGATCCCAGCATGTCGCCCGCGTTCGCGGCCGCGCTGAAAAGCGACATGGCGCGAATCAGTCAGATCTATGTCGAACAGTTTGCGTTGCAGGGCTCCGGCAATCGCGCCGAGATCGAGGGAACCCGGACGGACATCGCGACGACCGGGGTTCTGGTCGCACTGCTGCTGCCCGCCGTGCAATCGGCCCGCGAGGCCGCCCGCCAGGCTCAGGCCACCAACCAGTTGCGGCAGATCGGGCTAGCCATGCATAACTATGCGGCCGAGCACGGCGGATTTCCACCCGCGGCGATCGTTGACGAGGACGGCAATCCGCTCCTCAGCTGGCGCGTCGCATTGCTGCCCTATCTTGATCAGGCCGAACTGTACGCGCAGTTCCATCTGGACGAGCCATGGGACAGCGAACACAACGCGGCATTGATCGAGCAGATGCCGGCGATCTATCGCCATCCAAGTTCCCCTGCTCCTCCAGGACAAACCGTACTCCTGGCAGTCGTTGGCGAAGGAGTCGGGTTGAGTCCCGATGAGGTGACTCCGCTGGAAGCGTTTGGCCGCGAGCTCTCTTCTCGAATCCTCGTGCTGCAAGTCCCGGAGATGGACGCCACCTACTGGACGGCCCCCGAGGAATTCGATGCGCGGGCGGATGAAGAGAATCAGATCTCGGACGATATTGCGACGTTGATCGCGAATCCTGACTTCAAGTTCCAAGCCGTGTTCGCCGACGGATCGGCTCGCCGATTAGACATGTCCACAGACGATGCACTGATCCAGCATGCGCTGTTTACGGACATTCTCGATGAAGCAGAAATGGCCGAAGATACGCCGCCTGAAGATGAGTAGCGAATCGGCTGTGGGATGCAAACCGTCAGCGTTGTGTCCATGGGCGCTGTCGCTCTACGCCCGAGATTGCTCGCATGGCACCGCAGCAGGAAATCGTTCCTGCCAGAAGGCATGTGCCAGCAGCAGCGCGGCGAGAGGCAAGCACGCCCATTGGTAAACCGTCAGGCCTGCCCACCACGAGGGTTCCGGTCGCCAAAACTCGCTGGCGAACCGGTACGCAAGGTAGGCCAGCAGGTAGCCTTTCAGCAGGTGGCCCTGAAACCAGCCGCGGCGCATCGCCAGAACGATGGCTCCCGCACACGCGAGATGGAAAGCGACCTCATAGAGTTGGGTCGGGTGTCGCGGAAGGCGATCCCCTGACAAGGGAAAGACCACGCCCCATGCTCCACCTGTCGGTTGTCCATAGCAGCATCCCGCTACGAAACATGCGGTCCGTCCGATAGCGACTCCCACGGCGACGGGCAGCGCAAATCCGTCCCCTAAACGCTGTCGAACGCCCGTGATCGCTTTGGCGATTTCCACTCCCAAGTAGCCGCCCAGCAAACCACTCAAGATGGTCTTTCCATCACTCCATAAAAGTGGAACATCCAGCCCCAGCTTCCAGCCCTGGTAGATCAGAAAAGGAAGTCGAGCACCGATCATTGCGCCGGCAAATGCTCCCAGTCCGATCGCCCAACGCTGCTCGCAGTTCAGACTCACAGTCCGCGGCGAACGTCTCCACAGGAGCCCCGCGCACCCGATCGCGCTGGCCACAAGCAAGGCATACAAGACACGATCTGCGGTGGGAATCTGCATCGCTCGATCGCGGACGGGGGGCGTTTGCGAGTCAACTCCCGTCGGAGAACGGGGAATTTTTTGATAGTCTGGCAGAGCGGAACGGCATCGTGGAAGAACGTCCACAGCCGATGCGACCGGAAAAAACAGTCGTCCCGAGGCCGGAATTTCGCTGCGACTGTGTCAATCGCCCGGCGGAAAGGCGGGCATTGAAGCATTTTCTTGCTTGCTTCACTGCCGGCAAGCCACATTTTCAACATTGAATAGCCTGCAACCGCCGCCCGCGATTACCGTGACGATGGAGCGTCTTCTGGAAAAAAGCCATGAGTTGGGAAGCCTGGTTTGTCGCGTTTCTGCTCTTCGTGGTGCTGACTGCGTTGATTCGCTCCTGGGCACCGACGGATCTGGTGATGCTCGGTGCCGTGGCAGTCCTGCTGCTGGTAGCCGAACTGACCGGTACCGACAAGCTGTTGAAGATCTCGGATGTCTCCAGCAGCTTCGGGAATACGGCGCCGATCACCGTCGGCTTCTTGTTCGTGGTGGTCGCCGGACTTGAGCTGACCGGTGCGATGGAGTGGGCCCTCCGCGGGGTGCTGGGACGACCTCAATCGGTTCGCACAGCGCAGGCGCGCTTGCTGCCGCTCACGGGGGCAGTCAGCGCTTTCATGAACAACACGCCAGTCGTCGCCGCCATGATTCCTGTGGCTAGCGACTTGGCCAAGCGGGCTCGAATTTCGGCCAGTAATCTCTACTTGCCGATGAACTACGCAACGATTCTCGGCGGACTTTGCACGCTGATCGGCACCAGTACGAACCTGATCGTCGCGGACGACCTGGGAGCAGCGCGGGGCGAGCCCGTCCGCTTCTTTGAGATGGCATGGATCGGCATACCGATTGCCTGCCTTGGAGTCACCTTCCTGATTGTTTGCAGTCCCTGGTTGTTGAAGGATCGCCGAGCCGCTTTGAGTTTCGAGGATGACCCGCGACGCTACACGGTCGAGATGCGCGTCGCCGCGGGCGGGCCGTTGGTCGGGCAATCGATCGAACAGGCCGGATTACGGCATCTGCAGGGGTTGTTCTTGATCGAGATTCAACGTGAAGGAGAAGTCCTTGCGGCGGTCGGTCCGGAACAGCGGCTGCGGGCGAACGATAGGCTGGTGTTTTCCGGAGCCTTGGACAGCGTGGTCGACCTGCAACGGATTCGTGGTCTGCAGGCCGGGGAGGGACAGTCTGAAAAACTGGCCGTGCCTTTGCACGCGCGAGCGCTGGTGGAAGTCGTTCTATCCCCGCGCTGCCCGTTGATTGGTCAGACGATTCGCGAAGGCCGCTTTCGCACGGTTTACAACGCGGCCGTGATCGCGATGGCGCGTGGCGACAAGCGGTTTGTGGGGAAGCTCGGCGACGTGGCGCTTGAAGCGGGCGACGTGCTGCTGCTGGAAGCGCCCTCCGGGTTCATCAACCGGCGTCGGCGGTCTTCTGATTTTCTGTTGATGCGTTCGGTTGAGAACTTCTCGCCGATGCGGTTCGATCGAGCCTGGGCTGCACTGGCGGTGCTGATCGCGATGGTTGTGCTGGCTGGCACCGGCATGGTTGACATCCTGGTGGGCTCGATGGTGGCGAGCGTCGCGATGATTGGCTTTCGCTGCTGCACGATGTCAGAAGCCCGCCGCAGCATCGACTGGTCGACGATTTTGACGATCTGCGCTGCGCTGGCATTGGGCGCCGCGCTGAGCAACAGCGGGGCGGCCGAGGGACTCGCCAAGGGATTGCTCGCACTGGCTCGCGACAATCCCTGGGGTTCGCTGCTCGCGATCTATCTGGCGACCATGCTGCTGACGGAAATGGTCACCAACAACGCGGCGGCTGCGTTGATGATGCCGCTGGCTATTCAGGCTGCCAAGCAACTGGGCCTCGCGGACCCAAGCGCGTTTGGTTTTGCCGTAATGATTGCAGCGTCGTGCGGCTTTGCTACTCCCTTCGGTTACCAGACGAACTTGATGGTCTATGGACCGGGCGGTTACCACTTCAGCGATTATCTTCGACTGGGGATCCCGCTGAACATCATCGCGTTGATCGTCACTGTACTGCTGGCCCCATTGATCTGGCCGATGTAGCCGCGATCGGATCTGAGCCAATCAGCCAGTCCGTCGGCGGGTGCGGACCACCAGCGGCAAGGCAATCAAGCCCATGTTACAACGGTGTCGGCGCACCCGACGCGCCATTGGTACTCGCCGTGGAGTGGCCCGATGAGCGACAACCCGTTCCAGATGGATCCTTATCAATCCAACACTTCCGAGGGCTCCAATCGCTGGGCGCCCGACAAAAGCGCCGGTGATCCTGGTCGGCAGGCCGCGCTGCAACGCGTCGGTGCACCCGCCTTGCTGATCATTGTCATGATGGCGATCAGCATGGTGCTGGCGGTGCTGAACTTCGCCGGTCGTCAAGCGGGACTCTTTCCTCCGCCACAGATCCCGCCCAATGCCGACCCCGCGATGCGGCAGCAGCTGGAAACCTTGTTCCAGGCGCTGGATACAATCGCCGTCGTTACAACGGTCAGCTCGCTGGTGATCGGGACATTGATCATCTATGCGATGCTCAAGATGAGGCGATTGGAAAGCTACGGCTTGTCACTGACAGGGACGATTCTGGCCATGTTGCCATGCATTTCTCCCTGTTGTCTCCTTGGCTTCCCGCTTGGCATCTGGGCGTTGATCGTGCTGTTGGAAGAGGACGTGAAGCGCTATTTCCAATAGCACTCCCTCGAGCGATATTTGCGCACTCCCTCTTCCGGAGGGAGAGGGGACAGGGAGAGTATCGCGATCGAAGTCTTCCACGTTGCTCGTGCGTCTGAAGCACCGAGCCGAAGCAACTTTGCACGCCGGCCAGAGACCGACTTAGAAGTCCTTGGCGGATTCCAGGAAAGCCAGCAAGTCTGACAGTTCTCTGCGCGACAGAACCTGTTCCAGGCCGGTCGGCATGATCGACACGTCACTCGGTTGAATCGAATCGATTTCGTCGCGTGGAATGCGCGTCTGCTGATCGACACCGCTGACCAACAGAATCGAATCGGGGCGCGACTCTTTGATCAATCCCGTCACGACGCGTCCATCGACGGTGATGACGGATACTGAATCGTAGCTTTGCACGATGTTGTTGCTGGGCAGTACGATCGCCTCCAGCAACTCTTCTCGGCGGCGGATACTTCCGATCTTGCTCAGGTCGGGTCCGACCTGTCCACCGACGTAGCCGATGGCGTGGCATGCGCTGCAAGCCGCTTTTGAGCTACGAAACACCTGATAGCCGGCAACTGGGTCGCCCTGATCAAGTTCCGTGAGCAGCTTCGCCAACTGAGTCCGCTGCTCGGCTAGAGCGTGGGCGGCCCGCTGCTGCAAGGCCTGCATTGCGGATTGCACGGCCGGATCGGTGATGCTGGCCAGGTCGTCGAATGCCTGCTGAGGCATCCGCCAAGCGGCAGGGTTGTCGGCCAGTGAGCCGATCACACCGGCTGCGAGTTTCGCCGAGGCTCCGCGTCTGGCAGCCTGCAGCAGCGGCGGCAATTCTACCGGACTCGCATTCTTCGCCAGTTCCACCATCAACGGCTGCAATTCCGCTGTGATTGGGACGCGTTGCAGGCCGTCCAGAGCCATCCGGCGGAGATCGCTGCCAGGCTCCGCCGACAAACCATCCTGGAGCGCTGCCAGAGCGGGCGGGGTCAACGGTCGATCGCTGGTCGGGCGACAACCGATAGCGGCCAACCGGGTCGTCAGCGGAAGATCGGGGCGGGCTGCAACGCCATCCAGCTGCTCGCTGACCAGCGACTGTTGTGTTTCTGAGATGCGATTATTACGGAGGATTGCGAACAAGGATTCACGCAACGGGCTTTCCGCAGACGGCAGGCGGCCGATGATCGTTTGCACCCAGGCATCCGGCATCGCACCCCGCGCTGCTTTCGCAGCCGCCTGTTCCAGTAAAGGCGTGATCGCGGGATCCGTTGCCTCCACACTGGCCAGCCAATCGGTCAAGCGTTCGCTCAACGCCGGCTCGGTGAGGTGGGAGGCCAGCACGGCCGCTGCACCGGAAGTCTGGCCAGACAGCGACTGGGCGTCGGCGATCAATCGCGAAAGCAGATCGTCCCAACGAGCGGCAAGCGCCTCGCCCACATCGGCGCGCCGCGCCAAAATCCACTCGGAACTGGATCGTTCGATGGGTGCGCCATTCAGCCAGGCGTCCACCAGAAGCGCGGCGGGCAGATCCATCGCTCCGCGCTGATCCAAGGCGATCATCGCCGCGGCCCGCATCGCGGGAGGTCGATCGGCCGAGATTGCCTCGCGCAGCACGGATTCCTCTTGTCCGTCAGCGCTCTTGTTGAACAGAGCATACGTCAGCGCATGGAACGTGGCTCGATCGGGCAACCCGCTGTCGACAGCCAATGGCAGACCACCAGCAGCCGCGAGCAATGAAGTTGCCAGTTGCTGATTCATCGGCGCGCGACTGATCAGCTCAGCCGCGACACGCTGCAACCGAGGTTGATCGATCTGGTCAAGCGCTGCGACAGCGACTCCCAAATCTTCGGACTCGGGTTGCAGGGCAAGTGCAGTCATCGCGGCTTGTGCGATGGCCGGTTCGTCAAATCGGCCCGCCAAGTTGCGGAGAGCGATCCGCGCTTGAGAATCTCCGATCCGCTCCAAAATCCAAACAGCGTCACACCGATCATCGATCGAATGGTCGGCCGAGCCCTGCATGATGAGACGCTCAAGCGCTCGAACAGACGCGTTGCCAAGTGCTTCCAAGGATTGTGCGGCCCGTCGACGCACGGCCGGTCGCGGATCGCCAAGCCGTCGGATCAGATCGTCTTCTTGCACCCGATCCCATGCCAGCTTCAAACCTCGCGGATCCGCGATCGGTCGCTCATCACGGCGGACGCGATAGATCCCACCGTAAGCCTTGGCCTGATCGAGCCCACTGGTGGGGCAACAAAGGTCGTACCAGCCTCCTGTGTCGACGACCAACAAGCTGCCGTCGGCGTCCTCCAAAACGTCGGTCGGGTGAAAATCGATCTGGCTGCTGACAAGCAAGTTTTGGTCGTTGGTTTGATAGGTTGCTCCTGCCGGTTGCAGCTGGTGCAGCGTTACTTTCTGCAGGTTGAACTGCGTGCAGGCCAGCCAACCTCGGCCTCCGGGAATCAGTAACTCGCTTTGCAGAGTAGTCAGGCCCGAAGGTGCGGCGGGTCCGAGGTGCGTCATCGGACCAAACAACGGACCGGTTCTTGGATAGCCATCGATCACATCGTGATCTTTGCCGAAGATGGCGCCGTAGATCGCGTGGACGATCCCGTCACGTTTTCCGCCCGCAGGATGTTGAACGAATGTGCTGGTAAAGAAACGATCGCCTTCGCGGTTGAATGCGACCTCGATCGGGTTATCCATCCCGCCGGTCATCACGAGATCCAGTGGACCGCCCGACAGCCTGCGCCGGTACATATGGGCCGCGCGATTGGGACGGATCGAGCCATCCAGCAGCATCGGCGCTTGTTCGGCGAATGCTCCCTTACACCAGTAGATCCATCCATCCGGTCCACGGTATGGACCGTGTAGGTCATTCCCGCAACCGGTGAGCGTTCCGCCGTCGAACCAGACATCACGCCGATCCGCTCGGCCATCCCCGTCGGTGTCTTGCAGTTTGAGAATCTGGGGCACCGCGCTGATCAGGATCGTATTCTCGTCGATGCAAAGCACGCCTTCGGGAAACATCAGTTTGTCGGCAAAAACGATCCGCTTGTCGTAACGGCCATCGCCGTCTTCGTCTTCCAAACGCACGATGCGATGTGGCGGGTCTGCTTGTTGGTTTGCCAGATTGCCGATCGGTCCCGCGGATTCGGCGACATACAAGCGTCCGCGCTGATCCAGATCCGCGACGATGGGATACTGCACCAAAGGTGGCATCGCGACCGGTTCGACGACCAATCCTTCACGCACTCGAAAGCTCGAACCTGGCTGCTCGACCAGCGCATCCGCCGCGTGACTGGCGGCCGAAATAGCAAGGACTGCAAGCAAGATGATCGCCGCACGCATCGATTCAACTCTCCCCTTCGAACGCAACCCGCACATGGTCGCGGACCTGTGAAGTATAGGCAGCCGAAACGGTTCAGTGGGGGAGTATTACGGACCCTCGGGTGGCAGAGGCTGCTGTGCGTTCAAGCCCGAAATCAGCATTCTCAGGAAAGCTGAGAACTGCCGTGGCTGTCAATCTGAGGCGAACGGCTTCCTCAAGCGCTCCTCTGACTGCATCGATAGCGCCCATCGAATGGTGCCTGAGGGAGTTCGATATGCCGCAAAGAAGCGCGTTCGAAGCATGCGCGCCATCGGCAATTTGGCGTCCAACTCCCGGCTCGTCCTGAGGCCGGGCCGGGCATGACCACGGGAGCATCTTCAGGCGGATTTGCGTCGATGCCACCTGCCGACATCGAACTGTCCAGGCTATTTTTGAATAGCCGGCACCAACAGGCCGATCAGAATGGCGATGATCGCGATCACCACCAAGCCCGGAGGGCGATCGCTGACGAACCGGCCTGTGTTTGCAACAATCGTACCGTCACTGAACTCGACGGCATCGCGCCATGCAAAGTGCATCTCGCTCTCGTCTTCCCCGTTGACGACCCAGGTGGTCTCTCCGACCAAGAGATCGCCATTGGCAGAAGTAAAGACCACAGGTCCAGATCCAACCAGCATGTCGCCATCTCCCACCGGGCTGAGCGATACTTCGCCGACCGCCCTAAATTTTCCGAGATGCGAAGCATTCCCTTGCATCGTGAATGGCGACGGACGATCGGGTTGATCGTCAACCATGCCCCGCCACTTCTTCATCTTCACTGCGGACTTGCCCGCTCACGCAGGGCGGATGCCTGCCTCAAGCGATACAAGTGTGCCAGCGAGAATTCCCAGGACAGCGCGGCGAGTTTGCGGCAGATTCATGGGTAACTGCAGAGACAGATTGGAATCCGAACATGCCTGTGAAGTTAGCCCTGCCTGGTATCGGATGCAAGAAAAACGTCCGTTGCACCGTTCTTCGCGCGAACATCCGCCCCGCAACGCCCTCTCCCTCCGCGAGAGGGCCGGGGTGAGGGCGTGCTGCAATACGCATTCCACTCATTGAACCCGCGTCGCTCGTGCAGCGGATGCGACGCGGTCTGCCGTTGGCCAGCGCAGTGGCTACCGTTGCTTGGGGTCAAGCCGGTCGATGGTCACGATTTGAGTTGGACGAGATGTAGAAGTGAGCTGCGCTGCGGGATTCTTGCATCCTTGGCAGTGAGCGCATCCACTTGCCTGGTCCGAGGGGCTTCGCGCGGTGCCGATGGCACGGCGCAACAGAAACGCGGCGCTCACCGCCACGCAACTTCCGGCCACGACCGCTTGCCAATCAAACGCCATCGAGCTTCCGGTGGACCTCTGCTTTACGACAGATCACGACTGAACGAACCCGGTTTCGATCATTTCACGTCTTCCAGCTCGTCGCCAGGCCGGCATCAGGAAGAGGAAATCCACGTGCCGACCTGATACGTCAACCAAGCGCCGGCATACGCCAGTGTCGTCATATAGACAAAGCATACCACGGGCCAACGCCAGGATCCGGTTTCACGCCGAATCACTAACAAGGTCGACACGCATTGCGCGCAAAGCGCAAAGAACACCATGATCGAAAGCCCGACCGGAATCGTGTAGACCGGCCGGCCATCAGGCCACTCTGCACCGCGAATCGCATCGATCAGCCCACTGCTCTGTTCATCCACATCCGCGCCCAGGCTGTAGATCGTCCCCAGCGTGGCAATGATCACTTCCCGAGCCGGAAAGCTGGCGATTGCCCCGACCCCGATCCGCCAATCCCAGCCGAGAGGCTTGACCAGCGGCTCAATCATGTGCCCCGCGCGGCCAAGCAGGCTCTGTTCCAACAGTGCGCGGGCCTCTCGATTGACCGCATCCTCCTCCGCCGCGATCTGTTCGTCGCTCGCTCCGGCATCGCGCAATCGTTCCAGTTCGGCGAGCAATCGGTTGTGATTCGTTCGGTCTCCAGGAACATATCCCGCAAACCAGATCAATATGGTGGCGGTCAGGATCAGCGTCCCTGCCCGATAAACGAACGCCTTGACCGCATCCCAAACACGCAGCAGGACAACTCGCGGCACCGGCCAGCGGTATTCGGGCAACTCCAAAACGAATGGCGACGCTTCGCCCTTGAGCATTGTGTGGCGAAGTACCAGGCAGACCGCGATCGCGCAAAGCGGGCCCAGCAAATACATCCCCAACAGCACCAGTCCGTGGAGCGTCACCCAGCCCCCGGCATACCGCTGCGGCGGGATCAATGCGGTGGTCATCAGAAAATACACGGGCAACCGCGCTGAACAACTCATCAACGGAGCGACCAGAATCGTCATCAGCCGATCACGCCAATGCTCGATGGTTCGCGTGGCCATAATCCCAGGAACCGCACAGGCGAATGACGAGACCAGCGGCAAAAAGGACTTTCCGCTCAATCCGATCGCAGCCATCGGACGGTCGATCAGGAAAGCCGCACGGGCCATGTAGCCGCAGTCCTCGAGGATCGAAATCAGCAAGAACAGCAGCGCGATCTGCGGGACGAAGACCAGGACTCCACCGACACCGCCGATCACTCCATCGATCAGCAGGCTGCGAAGCATCCCCGGCGGCATCGCAGCTGCCACCAGGTCGGCAGCGCGTCCTTGCAGTGATTCACAGACATTCACCAAGGGTTGAGCCCACGTGCTGATCAACTGGAATGTACCCAGCATCAACAGGCCGAAGATCAACAAGCCCAAGATGCGATGTGTCAGCAGGCCATCGAGCCGATCCGTCCAGCAAGAAGGGATTGCCTGATCGCGCCGGACGACGCCAGCCGACATCTCACGGGCCCAGCGAATCCGCGCATTGCTGTCGACTTCCGCCAGTGGTCCACATTGCTGAGCAACCGCCCGGCGAGCCTGCTCCAGGAGCTTGATCACCGTGGCGCTCTCGGGCAGCTCGCACAGCCGGCGCTCCGCCTGGCCGCCCACATCCAACACGGCCCGCTCCAGCAGATAATCCGACCAGCCTTCGATCGATCCGCTGCCGGCGCTGGCTGCGCTATGCCACAGGCCATTCAATCCCTCGCGCAGTTCCGCAATCGCTGCATGGCAAGCTTGCGGCAGGACGCGTAATCGGCCGCCCTCTACGGACGCCACTTCGGCCGCCCGCTCCACGGCTCGGCGAAGTTCCGGCAAGCCCGTACCACGCGTGGCGCTGACCATCACCACCGGGATTCCCAAACGCTCGCTCAGCGACCGGACATCGATCTCGATTCGCTGGGCCTCTGCCGCATCCGACATGTTCAATGCCAATACGACGGGCGGCCCAAGCTCCAGTAACTGACTGACGAGGAACAAGCTCCGCTCGACCAGCGTCGCATTCGCAACACACAAGATCACGTCCGGTTGACGCGTGGCTTGCCCGCTGCCGGTCAGCACATCCACCGCCACCAACTCATCCGCGGAACGCGGCGCCAAGCCATAGGTACCTGGCAGATCGATCAGCGCCCACGATCGGGCAAATCCCGGCTCGCGCGCCGGACTCGGTGGAACCGCGCCGATTTTCTGTTCGACGGTAACGCCCGGATAGTTGCCGGTCCTGGTCCGCGTGCCGGCAAGCGCATTGAAGAGAGTGCTCTTGCCCGTGTTCGGATGCCCGATCAGGACCACACGCAACGAGGCTCCCGCAGACGGCCGATCATCCGGCCGAACATCGGCATTCGATCGTTCGCGCAGTGTTGACACAGTGACGTCGATTTCGCCCCGCCGACATGCCGACTGCCTCGCCGAGAGCGAGCCTGCTCCGCCCGAAGACGTCCTTGCTAACGCGACTCAGGTTCCACCCCGATCCGTCGCGCCTCGGCAGCACGGACTGCAATCCGACAGCCTTGAACAAGAAGCTTCAGCGGATCACCCAACGGCGCTCGCCGCAAAAACTCCACCCGCTCTCCCGGCACCAGCCCCAGTTCACGAAGCCGCAGCGCAATCCCGTCGCTTCCCGACACACTGACAATCATGCCCCGTTCCCCAGGGCGTAACTGATCGAGCGTCCGCATCTGCCGCCGCCTAATGAGACTGAATCTCAATACCTCTGAACATTGTAGGGAGCATCGCGGGGCGCGTAGAGGCCTGCCTGCCGAAAAATGGGCCACCAGCCTGGGGAAATGCGGAACGCCTAGGAACCAGGAGGCGAACGGTGGAAGTGGACATGCTTCCATTGGCCGTCGATCCGCTGCCAGACGCGAGTCTCTTCTACAGCCCGCGTCCCCTCCTGCTCGACCTGCACCAGACGGACGTAAGCGATCACCGCCATCTGCTCGGTGGCCCACACCTGCGGCTGATTCACGGTCACCTGCACCCGCTTCTTGGGGGCACTGGCCTCTGCGGTTCCGGGCGATCGATCGGCGAAATAGAACCGGTGAAAGTCCAGGCCTTGCACCAGATGACCCAGGGCTTCGGGTTCGAAGCAGGTCAGACGTGGATCGCACAGTTTCTCGTAGGTCGCCCAATTCCCTTCGACGATCGCCGCCAGCAATTGCTCCGTCAGGCGAACGACTTCATGCTGGCTCACTGGCGAACTGCTCATGTGGATCACTCCGGTGCTTGAGGCGACGAGGAAGCTGTACCCCGCTGATAGAACTTCGTCAGGTCGATCCCGCCTTGCCGTTGCTCGTCTTCCATCAATTTGATCCGCGTCTCGAGTCGTTCCAGACGGCGTGCCAACTGGGGGACCAGATCCGCCGCGGGATCGGGAGGTTGCGGACGCGGGACTGCTGGATAGCCCAGGTGACGCTGCATCGCCGCGAACAGAAACAGCGGGTCTTTTCGCCGGTTTGCCAGTGCGATGCGACCTTCTTTTTTGCCGAACAAAGGTGGCGGAAGGGAGGCTTCCTCTTCGTCGCGCTGACGTTGCTGTTCCTGTCGCCGGTCGATGTATTCCTGGCTCCGCTGGAAAACCAAATCCGCCAGATCCACCAGACCCAGATCGCGTCGTACGCGGAGGATCCAGTCCCGCCATGATTCGTCATAGAACGAGTCGCGGCTCATCGCTTCCAGCCCGCGATCGTAGTGCAGGCGGTTCCGCGAGAGGCATTCGAATTGGAAGAAGAACAGTCCCTGTCGATTGTCGGGATGTTCGGCCCGATAGTGAGCCTCCGCCTGCAGCAGGTGAAGCGCAATCCGCATGTCGAAGCGACCTCGCTCGGATTCCGCTTCGGCAATCGTGTACGCCTGAAACGGTTCGAAGTAGTGGGTCAGCCGCAGCATGGCCGGATGCATGCACCCGCTGTGTTTGAGTTCCGTCGCCAGGAAGCTGACGGCCATCGGCAGGTTCGTGCTCGCCAGCAACTCGTACTGCACCTGCGGCAGGAGCTCCTGGAGCGGGATATTTTCGGGGATCCGTTCCCGCAAAATCTCGAAGAAGTGAGCCTGTTCGACATACTCTTCGCGCGACAGCATGGCTTCCAATCGTGCGGGAATCGGGTCTGAGGAAGAAGCGTATCTTAGCCAGTGGGCACCGACGAACGCCCTCCCCTTGCGGTCGAAAACAACAAACAACCGCTCCCGGAGGGAGAGGGAGTCGTGGGGTTGGTAATCGTCTGTCTGTCGCTCGGCTTCGTCGGAGTCTCGAGCTGACTGGGCCATTGATGGCGGGCGGAAGGCGGGCGGGCTAGGATGCGGATTGCTCTGAGCCGGCAGGTCAAGATCTGAATGCAATGGACACGTTTTTGCTGCGTGGGGGTCGCATGTTGGGGTTGGGAATCAAGATCGGTTTGCGTCGCCTTCGAGCGGCTGCGCTGTGCGGGGTCGTCTCCAGCGGGTGGCTGTGCGGCATGGCGGCGGCACAGGAACAAAGCGTTCGGCCCGACGTGAATAAGGAATTTCTGAGCGATGAACTCGATCTGCAGATGTGGCGCGAACGGTTTGAGGTCGAGAGCCGAGAGGTATTTCAGCATCGTGAGGCGATTGTCGCGGCGATCGGGCTGCAGGAAGGCCAAGCCGTCGCCGACATCGGGGCCGGGACGGGCGCTTTCATGAGTCCGTTGACCAGTGCGATCGGACCGCAAGGGCGGCTGTTCTCGGTGGACATCAGTCCCAGCATGGTCAAGTTCCTGCGGCAACGCGCTGACGAGAACAAGCTCACGCAAGTCACCGTCGTGTTGTGCAACGAGCGATCCTGCACGCTGCCACCCGAATCGATCGACGCGGCCTTGATCGTCGATACGTATCATCATTTTGAGTATCCGCAGGACACGCTAGCGTCCATCTATTCTGCGTTGCGTCCGCACGGAACCTTGGTGATCGTCGATTTCGAGAAGATTGAGGGGGTGAGCCGGGAGTGGGTGTTGGGGCACGTTCGGGCCAATAAGGAACAAGTGATCGGGGAACTGGAGGCGGCGGGTTTTCAGCGGATCGATGCGCGTGAAACGCCCGGGTTGAGCGAGAACTACCTGATTCGGTTCCGCAAACGAATATGAGCGATGCGCTGAACTCCCCGGCGCGTCGGTCCGGATCGCCGTTTGGACTGTTGACGTTGATCGGGTTGGTGATCGCCAGCATGATCGGCGCTGGAGTGTTTCGGACCAGCGGGGCGCTGCTGGCCGATCTGCCGCCATTCTGGATCTTGTGGTTATGGGTGGTCGGCGGCGCGATCGCGTTGCTCGGTGCCGTTTCGTATGGCGGGTTGGTACGGCAGATCACGGCATCGGGTGGCGAGTACCTGTTTCTGTCGCGGGCGGTCCATCCGCTGGCAGGATTTCTCGCGGGCTGGATCAGTCTGATCGCGGGTTTCTCGGGAGCACTTGCGTTCACCGCGGATACGTTGGCCCGCTACAGCAACCTGACGGAATTGCTTCCTGGTGCCGCCGCTTCTACTGAATCGTCAGCGGCTCAGGCCGTGAAGTGGCTTGCCATTGCCATCGTGTTGCTGGGCGCCATGTTGCATGCGGTTCGCGTTCGGCCAGGAGCCCGCGCCCAGACGGTGCTCGTGCTGATGAAGATCGTCTTGCTGGTCGGGCTGGTCCTGGCAGGATTGGCTGCTGGTCGTGACCAGTGGTCCGCAGGCTGGCAGGCTGCGGCTCGCGATGGCTGGTCCCACTGGCTTGCAGCGCACGACGCATGGCCCTGCCCCGATCTGACCGTGCTGGCAATGGGCCTGCTGTCGATTTCATTCGCCTATTCGGGTTTCAACGCCGCCGTGTACGTGGCCGGTGAAGTCGATCATCCACAGCAGCGGATCCCCCGTGCGATGCGCTGGGGCACTGCGATCGTGGTGGTGCTCTACGGGTTGTTGAACTACATCTTCGTCGCGTTGGCCGCTCCGAGTCGAGAGGCAGACGCGTTTCTGGCGGTCAGTGCGTTCGGTCAACTGGTAGGACCGTGGGCGGCGACCGCCACGCGCGTCGCGATCATCCTGGCGTTGATCACCAGCGTCAGTTCCCTGAGCCTCGCGGGACCACGTGTCATTGCGCAGATGGCGGTCGACGGGTACATGCCGCGCTTGCTCGCCCCGCGTGCGGACACTCCTCCACGGGCTGCAATCGCTTTGCA
>Ga0114939_10001169_pt1 | contig 21110 bp, 19 predicted proteins | sample AshMeaCrysSpring_FD_87196 | JGI IMG/M metagenome (GOLD analysis project Ga0114939, IMG submission 87196) | Groundwater microbial communities from Big Spring, Nevada to study Microbial Dark Matter (Phase II) - Ash Meadows Crystal Spring | ecosystem: Environmental > Aquatic > Deep subsurface >...
GCTGGCAATTAGAGCGATGAGGATGGCAAAGAGCAAGGGCTTGGCAAGGGCCTCGATCAGGTCCGCCACCCCCAGGGACTGGCGCAGGGCGTCGAGGAAGACGGCGGGCGGGACCCCGGTGCGGCCCCAGAGCCAGGCGCCCAGGGACAGGCAGGTGACCAGGCCCATCCAGACCGTCAGGGCGAAGGACATCAGGAGCATGGCGACCAGCACAGGGCCCAAGGTAAAGCGGATGGGGTCCAGGCCGCTGACGATCAGCCCCTCCATCTCGCCGCTTACGATCAGACCGGCCTGTCGCACGGCCAGAGCCACCCCGGCCCGCCCTGCCACCAGGATACCCACCAGGATCGGCACCAGCTCCTGAACCACCGCGATCCCCAGGGTGACGACCGGTAGCCGCGGCAGGTCCAGCTCCTGGAAGACCGACTCCGCCTGGTTACCCAGGATCAGACCCAGGGCCAGGGCCACCAGGGTGATGGCCGGGAGGACGGAAAGCCCAATCTGGCGCAGGGCGGCGGCGAAGGCAGGTAGATCCAGGCGCTCGCGTCCGGCCAGAATGCCCAGGTAGAGCCCAAGGCAGGCCACGAGGGTCAACCAGGCGAGGCCGAGCTCTTCCAGCCAGCCGGTGGGCCCGCGGCAGAGGGGATGGGGGCGCCCGCCGCCGACGTTAGGCATCTGGGTCCAAGGAGGCACCGGGACACCAGCTTCCGGCCGGCTGAGCATGAATGGAAAGGGTCAAGGGCATACCCCGGGGCAACGGGATTGAGCAAGGGTCGGCCAGCGGGGCGGGGACAGCATGCCTGGGTCGTGGGAATGGCGCAACACGGCGCCTTGGCCCATGGCAAATGCGCCTAAAGGGCGCGCTCGATCCTGTCGGTCGCCGGGCCCGGTTCCCGGTGAAACCGCCCGGCCAGCCCTGGACCACGCAAGTGACGGGGTTGCAAACCCCGCCCTGCTCGGAGAAAGTGCCCATCTGTCGATTCGACTCACCCGCACCTGCTACCAAGACCCATGCCGTCGAAGTCCCTCCTCATGCCCGAAGGCCCGTCGGCCCCCATCGCCTGGCAGACCCCCGAGGGCCTGGACTACCGCGACATCCTCTACCACCAGGCCGAGGGGATCGCCAAGCTGACCATCAACAGGCCCGAGGTCCGCAACGCCTTCCGCCCCGAGACGGTGCGCGAGCTGATCGATGCCTTCCACCGGGCGCACGTGGACCCGGCCATCGGGGCCATCATCCTCACCGGGGCCGGGGACCTGGCCTTCTGCTCCGGCGGCGATCAGCGCATACGCGGCGAGGAGGGCTACCGCGACGGGACCGGGGTCCAGCACCTCAATGTCCTGGAGCTGCAACGCCAGATCCGCACCCTGCCCAAACCGGTGGTGGCCATGGTGGCGGGCTATGCGATCGGCGGGGGGCATGTGCTGCACCTGGTCTGCGACCTGACCATCGCCGCGGAGAATGCCCGCTTCGGCCAGACCGGTCCGCGGGTAGGCAGCTTCGACGCCGGGCTCGGGGCTGGGCTCCTGGCCCGGACCATAGGGCTCAAGCGGGCCAAGGAGGTCTGGTTCCTGTGCCGCCAGTACGACGCGGCTCAGGCCCTGGCCTGGGGCCTCGTCAACGCCGTGGTCCCCCTCGCCGAGCTGGAGGCGGTGACCGTGGACTGGTGCCGGGAGATGCTGCGGCTCTCACCCACGGCCCTGCGCTGCCTTAAGGCCGCCTTCAATGCCGACACCGATGGGCTGGCCGGGATCCAGGAGCTGGCGGGCAACGCCACCGCCCTCTTCTACACGACCGAGGAGGCCCAGGAGGGGCGCGACGCCTTCCTGGAGCGGCGGGCGCCGGACTTCGGCAAGTTCCCCCGGCGGCCCTAGACTATGTCCGGTCCGGGTGAGTGCATCGTCCATTGGGTTGCGGCGACGCGCCCCAAAACCCTCCTGCTGGCCACCTCGCCCGTGGTTGCCGGGGTCGCCCTGGCGGCGGCGCAGACCGGGCGCCTGGCCCCTTTCACGGCCCTGCTGACCCTGATGGCGAGCGTCGCCATCCAGGCCGGGACCAACCTGCACAACGATGCCGCCGATTTCGAGCGCGGGACAGACACGCCGGCACGTCTGGGCCCGCTGCGGGCCACCGCCCAGGGGTGGTTCACCCCGGCCCAGGTCAAGACCGCGGCCCACCTGGCCTTCGGACTGGCCTTTGCTACCGGGATCTTGCTTGCCCTGCGCGGCGGCTGGCCCATCGTCGCCCTCGGGCTGGCCTCGCTGGCCGCCGGTTATGCCTATACGGGGGGGCCCAGGCCCATCGCCTATGGGCCCTTCGGCGAGGTCTTCGTCCTCGCCTTCTTCGGGGTCGCCGCGGTCTGGGGAAGCCACTACCTCCAGACCCTGACCCAGGGACCGGATGCCGTGCTGGTGGGGCTGGCCTTGGGACTGCCCGCCGCCGCCGTCCTGTTGATCAACAACTACCGCGACCTGGAGACGGATTGCGCCGCCGGGCGCAGGACCCTGGTCCAGGTCCTAGGCCCGGCTGGGGCCAGGCTGCTCTACGCCGCCCTGCTCCTCGGCCCCTTCCCCATCCTGCTCGCGGCCGGACTCCCTGGGCGCCCCTGGCTGACCCTGGGTGCCATGCCACTGGGCCTGGTCCTGATCCGGCGCCTCTGGCATGGAGCCAGCGGGGCCGGGCTCAACCCCCTGTTGGGGGCGACCGGTGGCTACCAGGCGGTCATCGCCGCCCTGCTCGCCGTCGGTCTGACCCTGCCGGCGTGATAACCGCCATTGCGCTGGCGCCGTATCGCCTGCCCCTGCGGCGCCCCTGGTGCAGCGCCAGGGGCGCGGTCGGGGAGCGCCTCGGCTGGCTGGTGGGTTGCGAGGCCGACGGCCTGGTGGGGTACGGTGACTGCGCCCCCCTGCCCGCCGCAGGGACAGAGGATCGGGCGGCCGCCTGGGGCTGGCTGTCCGCCTGGCGGGAGACGGCCCTCGGGCGGACGCCCTGCGCGGCCCTGATGGAGCTAGAAGGGACCAATGGGGATGGGAAGGGCGGCGCGGCGCCGGCCGCCCGCTACGCCGCGGAGTGCGCCTTGGCCGACCTGGCTGCGCAGGCCGCCGGGGTCCCCCTGGCCCGCTGGCTCGCCCCAGGGACCGAGTTGGATGCCCAGCCGTCGGTCCCGGTCAATGCCGCCCTGGGTCCACTGGCCGAGGTAACTGGGGCTGGATTGGCGGACTGCGCCACCGAGGGCTACCTGGTCTTCAAGGTCAAGGTCGGGCTGGCTGGGCTCAGGTCCGAGCTGCGGCAGATCGAGGACCTGGCCAGCTCCCTCCCGCCGGGTGGGCGCCTGCGGCTCGACGCCAACGGGGCCTGGACCCTCGCGGAGGCGCAGCGCGCGGTGGCGGCCCTGAACGCCCTGCCGATCGAGGCCCTGGAAGAGCCCCTGGGCGACCCGGCCCCGGCAAACCTGGGCGCCCTTCAGGGCCTGGCCGGGTTTCCCCTGGCCCTGGACGAGTCCCTCACCCGCCCCGGTACGGTCTGGGACCTGCATGACCTGCCCGTGCGCCGGCTGGTCCTGAAGCCGGCGGCCCTGGGTGGCCTGCGGCGGACCCTGGCCCTGGCGGGTACGGCGGCCCGCGCCGGGATCGAGGTCGTGGTGACCAGCCTGATCGAGTCCGCCGCCGGGCTCTGGCCCACGGTGCAGCTCGCGGCCGCCATCGGCAGCCCCATACCCCAGGGCCTGGCCACCGCCGTCTGGCTGGCCAGGGACCTGGGGGGGCCACCGCGGCCCAGGGCGGGTCGCCTGGAGATCCCGCGGGTCTCCGGCGGTGGATTTCGCCCCTATTGACCAGCGATCGCAACGACCTATGCCGCGCCCTGGCCTCGAGCACCGCTTCCGGGTCTGCCTGCACGACACCGACGCCGCTGGGGTCATGTTCTACGGGCACATCTTCCGGTACGCCCACGACGCCTACGAGGGGCTCATGGCGGCCCTGGGCTCCCCGGTCGATGCCTTGATCCGGGCCGGTTGCCGGCTGCCCCTGGTCCACGCGGAGGCGGATTACCTGCTGCCGTTGCGCCACGGCGACGAGGTCTGGGTGGCCATCGGCGTCGAGTCCCTGGGGGCAACCAGCTTCACCCTGGGCTACCGGTTCAGGGATGGTTCGGGGGCCCTGCTTGCCCAGGCCCGCACCGTGCATGTGCACCTGGGCCAGGGCGGGGAGGGGGCCGCACCACTGCCGGGAGGGCTGAGGGCGGCGCTGGCCACCGCCGCACAGGCGGGTCAGCAGGAGGATTGAGGTGGACGTCGGCCCCCGGGGGGCCATCGACTCAGAAGGGCAGCCGCATTGCAGCCCAGGGGCGTACCCCTGGGCTCAAGGGCGCCGAGCCGGGGCTCAGCGGGGGATCGGCTGGAGGGAGAAGCCGCGCAGGTTGCGCGAGAAGCCCTCCAAGGCCTGGATGCCCGTCGCCTCGGCCTGCTGGCACCAGTCCTGGAGGGACTTGAGCAGGGCCTCCTGGCTGGGGGCTGCGCGCTCCCAGATCTCGCGCAGGCGCTCCCGATACTGGTACACAGTGGCCAACTGCTGGCTCTGTGCCAACAACTGCTCCAGGCGTGTCCGGGCCGCGGCGTCGATGCGCCCGCCCTCCAGCACCAGGAGCCGGCTGGCGCGCCGCGCCATGCGCCGGCAGTGCCCCTGATCCCGGCACAGCTCGGCACGGGTCACCGGCCCCATGACCTCCTGGGCATAGCGCGCGAAGACGTGCATGCGCGCGACTATGACCGCCTTGAGGGTGTCCATGTCGATGACGGACTTGCCGGGGATGACGTGCGGCTCGGGGGCGACCTTTTTGACCTTCGCCAGCCCGAGGAGGCTGAGGACCCGGATATAGAACCAGCCGATGTCGAGCTCCCACCACTTTGAGGAGAGCTTGGCGGAGCTGGGGAAGGCGTGGTGGTTGTTGTGCAGCTCCTCGCCGCCGATGAGGATGCCCCAGGGGACGATGTTGGTGGAGGCGTCCGGCGATTCGTAGTTGCGGTAGCCGAACCAGTGTCCCACGCCGTTGATGACACCCGCGGCCCAGAAGGGTATCCAGAGGAGCTGGACGGCCCAGATGGTGAGCCCGTAGACGCCGAACAGGAGCAGGTCCAGGATCAGCATCAGGCCCATGCCCTGCCACTGGTAACGGCTGTAGAGGTTGTGCTCGATCCAGTCGTCTGGGGTCCCGCGGCCATAGTGCGCCAGCATGGCGGTGTCCTTGGCCGCGGCGCCGTAGAGCTCGGCCCCCTCGGCCATGACCTTGCCGAGCCCGAGGATCTGGGGGCTGTGGGGGTCGTCGGGGGTCTCGCACTTGGCGTGATGCTTGCGGTGGACCGCGACCCACTCCTTGGTCACCATGCCGGTGGTGAGCCAGAGCCAGAAGCGGAAGAAGTGGTTTACCGCGGGGTGTAGGTCCAGGGCCCGATGGGCCTGGGCGCGGTGCAGGAAGACGGTGACGGAGACGATGGTGATGTGGGTCAGGATCAGGGCGGCGGCGACGGCCTGCCAGGGGCCGACGTCCAGGATGCCATAGAGGGTCATCAGGGGTCCTCAGGGGTGTTGGAAAGGTGGTCCGTCCGGCGCTGTGGGTCCCGGGGGAGCGGCGCGGCGGGCCTGTTATGTTTGCGGTGTCCGAAACGGGCTGCGCAGTGTACCGAATTACCCCTGTCCCGACCACAGGCATTAGGCCGCCCCCTTTTTGGGCCGCTATTGGGCAGCTGCGCCGCTGGTCTCCCCGCCGTGCCCGCCGGACTGCGGCCATCAACCGCACCACTGGAGCAGCAGGTTGCCGTAGGCGTCCCCCTGGGCCACCCAGCCCGGGGCCAGCCAGGTGGTGGCAACGGCGTCGACGACGATGGCGGGTCCGGCGACCTGGCTTCCGGCGAGGGCGCCGCGGGGCAGGACCGGGACGGGTACGGGCCAGCCGACCACCGAGGCCGCGGGCCGCGGCGCCTCGGCCCTGGCCGCCGCCGGGGGCAGTCGCAGCTCGGGCTCAGGCCCCAGGACCCGCACCCGCAAATTGACCAGCTCCACCGGCAGGTCCAGGCGGTGGCCGTAGCGGGCCAGGTGGGCCTGGTGGAATCTCTCGCTACTCGCGGTGATCCCGGCCCAGGGGACCTCCAGCGTGTAGGACTGACCGCGGTAGCGCAGGTCCAGGGAGGAGTCCGTCCTCAGGTTCCCCGGGGCCAGCCCCTCGGCCTCCAGGGCCAGGACGCCCTCCTTGGTCAGCTCACCGAGGCGGGCCTCGACCTGGCCGTCGGCGAGCCTGGCCAGGTCCCGCCCCCAGGTCCGAGTCAGGGTGCGGCCCGGGCGCGCCGCCAGCATCCCCAAGGCCGACAGCACGCCGGCGTGGACCGGGACCAGGGCCCGAGTCATGCCCAGGGCCTCGGCCAGGGCGCAGACATGCAGCCCCCCGGCCCCGCCGAAGGAGACCAGGACGAAGCCGCGCGGGTCCGTGCCCCGCTGCACCGAGATGACCCGCAGGGCCCGGGCCATGTGCTCGTTGGCCAGGTCCACCACCCCCAGGGCCGCCTGCTCCAGGGTCAGCCCCATGGCCTGCCCGAGGCGGGCGATGGCGGCCCGCGCGGCGGAGGTATCCAGGGTCATGCGTCCCCCCAGGAAGGCATCAGGGCGCAGCCGCCCCAGCACCAGGTTGGCGTCGGTCACCGTCGGCTCTGTCCCGCCGCGCCCATAGCAGGCGGGGCCTGGGTCCGCCCCGGCGGACTCGGGGCCCACCAGCAGGGCCCCGCCTGGGTCCAGGCGGGCGATGGACCCGCCCCCGGCCCCGATGGTGTGCATGTCCACCATGGGGACGGCCACCGGGTAGCCGGCAACCCGCCCCTCGCCGGTCAGGCGCGGGGCCCCGGCGAGCAGGGCCACGTCCGTCGAGGTGCCGCCCATGTCAAAGGTCAGGAGTCTATCCTGCCCCGCCAGGCGGCCGGCGAAGCCCGCCCCCACCAGCCCGCCGGCCGGTCCCGAGAGCAGCAGGTGCACGGCACGGCGTGCGGTCTGCCCCGCCGCCACCGCCTCACCGCTGCTCTGCATCACCGACAGGGCCGCCCCGGGGAGCCCCGCCCCCAGACGTTCCAGGTAGCGCCCCACCAGGGGCCCGACCCAGGCGTTGAGCCAGGTGGCGATGCCGCGCTCGTACTCGCCCGCCACTGGCAGGACCTCGGAGGAGCGCGAGCAGAAGACGCCCTCCGGGACGGCCGCCTCCAGGGCCCGCTCGGCGCTGTCGTCCAGGTAGGAGAAGAGCAGGTTGATGGCCACCGCCTGCGGGGCGAGGCGCAAGAGGGCTGCGGTCAGCTCGGCGATGTCGGCCGCGGTCAGGGGTTCCACCCAGGTCCCGTCCGCACCCAGGCGCCCGCCGGTCTCCAGGCAGAGGTCCGCGGGGACCGGGGGCAGCGGCTTGGGGGGCTGCAGGTCGTAGAGGCGCTCCCTGGCCTGGCGACCGATGGTGAGCAGGTCCTTGAGGCCGCGGTTGCCGACATAGACGGTGCGCACCCCCTTGCGCTCCAGCACGGCGTTGGTGGCCACCGTGGAGCCGTGGATGATCCTGAGCCCCGCGGGGTCCAGTCCCAGGTCGGCGATGCCTTGGAGGATGGCCAGCTCGGGTGCCGCTGGGGTGGAGAGGACCTTGTGCACCCGCACCTCGCCGTCGCGCCAAAGGACGAAGTCGGTGAAGGTGCCGCCGGTGTCGATGCCGATGCGCGTCATGGGCGCGACAGGATGAACAGGATTTTCCCTGATTAACAAGATGATAATATTTTTTTCTAGTGATCGAGCATGCGACTGATTTTGCCTAACCCTAGGCGGTGGCGGCCATCGCCTCGATCCTCCGCAGCTCAGTCGGATGGGCCATGGAAGGCCGCGTGTCGCGGAGCCGCCCGCGCCGGTCTTGGCCGTGGATCCGGGGACAGCCCACCTTTACCAGTACCGGCTAATCCGGGACAATCGAAGGCGCTGGCCCGTGTTCCGGGCATCAGGGAACCCGCCTGCACCCATGCAACTCACCTTCGAGCACCCCCTGAACGAACGCTACCGCACCTTCCTGCGGTTGGAGCATCTGTTTGGCAAGGTCCGCCACTTCCTGCCCCAAGGGGACCCCTGGGGTACCCGCGTCGCCGTGGAGTCTCTGCTCGACATTGTCTCCATCACCTCACGCGCGGACGTGAAGAATGAGCTGCTCAAGGAGGTCGACAGGAACATTGCGACCCTGGCCCGCGTCGCCCGCCAACCGGGGGTGGACCCGAATGCCCTGGGTCGGGTCACGGCCGAGCTCGATTCGGCCCAGTCGGAGCTCCAGCGCATGCCCGGCCAGATCGGCCAGACGGCAAGGGAGGACGAGTTTCTCAAGAGCGTTGCCCAACGCAACAGCATCCCTGGCGGGACTTGCAGCTTCGACCTGCCCAACTTCCACTTCTGGCTTACACAGCCTGGGGCGCACCGGGAACGGCGTCTGGCCGCCTGGATGCAGGACCTGGAGCCGGTGGACACTGCCATCGCCTTGGTCCTGTCGCTGGCTCGGGCCAGCGCCAACCCCCGGCGCCTGATCGCCGAGGCGGGCTTCTTCCAGGAGGCCCTCAATGTTCAGGCCCCGGCGCAGATGCTCCGGGTGACCCTGAACGGGGGGCAGGCGGTGTTCCCCGAGATCAGCGGCCACAAGAGCCGGTTTAGTATCCGCTTCATGACGTCAGAGGCCAATGGGCGCCCGGCCCAGAGCCGCGACGACGTGGATTTCACCCTCACCTGCTGCGTCTTCTGAAGTCACGCCCAATGGCCAGCCCAGTCTCTTGCCCCCATTGCAGGCATGCCGTCCCCTGGGGCCCTGAGTCGCCTTACCGCCCCTTCTGCAGCGAGCGGTGTCGCCTCCTCGATCTGGGGGAGTGGCTGACCGGTGGGCACCTGATCCCCGAGCCACTGGAGGACGCCGCGTCGGCGCACGATGCCGGGGACTGGGCCGCTGAGCCCTTGGATGGCCATTCGGAGGGCAGCGATCGTTGATGCCATCCGATCGGTCCAGGGCGTGTATCCCTGCCATCCACGGCGGCGGTCCTGTCGCTCCTGTCCTTTCCCCCGGCGTGGCACCGCTCGGCCGTATGGGGCATGGGCCTCAACCGGCGGCGAGCCTCGCCCGTGCCCTGGCGATGGCCGCGCGGACCTGCCGCGGGGCTGTGCCGCCGATGTGATCCCGGGCCGCCAGCGAGCCTTCGAGGGAAAGCACGGCGAAGACGTCCTCGTCGATGCGTGGGGAGAAGGCCCGCAGCTCCTCCAGGGTCATGTCCGCCAGGTCACGCCCCTCGCGAATCCCGAAGGCCACCGCCTTGCCAACCACCTCGTGGGCGTCGCGAAAGGGCACCCCGCGACGCACCAGATAGTCCGCCAGGTCCGTCGCGGTGGCAAAGCCCTGGCGGGCGGCGGCACGCATACGCTCGCGCTTGCAACTGACCCCGGCCATCATCTCCGCGAAGACCTTGAGCGAGCCCCGCAGGGTATCCACCGTGTCGAAGAGGGGCTCCTTGTCCTCCTGATTGTCCTTGTTGTAGGCGAGGGGTTGGCCCTTCATGAGGGTCAGGAGGCCAATGAGGTGGCCGTATACCCTTGCCGTCTTGCCGCGTACCAGCTCCGGGACATCGGGGTTCTTCTTCTGCGGCATAATTGACGAACCCGTGCAGAAGGCATCCGACAGCTCCACGAAGCCGAACTGTGCAGAGGACCAGAGGATAAGCTCTTCGGAGAAACGCGACAGGTGCATCATCAGGATCGCAGCGCACGCCGTGAGCTCGCAGGCAAAGTCCCGGTCGGAGACCGCGTCCAGCGAGTTGTCTGCCGGTCGGTCGAAGCCGAGCAGCGCCGCCGTCCGATCCCGATCGATTGGATAGGACGTCCCGGCCAGGGCCGCTGCACCCAGGGGCATGACGTTGACCCGGAGACGGCAGTCGGCGAGGCGCTCGCGGTCACGCTCGAGCATCTCGAACCATGCCATCATGTGGTGCCCGAACGTGATGGGCTGTGCCACCTGGAGGTGAGTGAAGCCGGGCATGACGGTCTCGGCCTCGCGCTCGGCCAGGTCCAGCAGGGTCAGCTCGAGCCTTGCGCAGGCCGTGCGGATGGCATCGATCTCCTCGCGCAGGAAGAGCCGGATGTCGGTGGCCACCTGATCGTTGCGTGAACGGCCCGTGTGCAGCTTCTTGCCGGCGTCGCCGATGTCCGCGGTGAGGGCGGACTCGATGTTCATGTGGACGTCTTCCAAGGGCACAGACCAGTCGAAACCACCCGCATCGATGCGATCGCCAATCCGCTCAAGCCCAGCCACGATGGCGGCCCGCTCGTCCTGGGTCAGGATGCCCCTTTCGGCAAGCATGGTGGCGTGGGCAATCGACCCCTGGATGTCGTGGCGGTAAAGCCGCCGGTCGAATCCAACCGAGGCCGTGAAGGCCTCGACGAAGGCGTCGGTAGGGGCATTGAAGCGCCCGGCCCAGGGCTTGGCAGCGTCACTCATCTCGGTTCGGTCACACCTCTATCTTTTCCGAAGGTCGAAAATTTTACACGTTAAGACGCAAGCCCATCGTGGAGATCCCAGACTCAAGCCTCAGGCCCGATCCTCATGCAGACAGGCCCGGCGGGTTCCTGCCGGACTTCTGTCGTCTGCGCATGGTTGTGGCGCTGATTCTTGCCAGCGCGCTGGTGTCGCTCGCGCTCACCCTCGCCGCCGTTCGGACCCTCGATGCGTTCTGGGCACACCTGGGCCCCACCTCGCTCTACGCCATCCTCGTTGTCATCATCAGTGCAATTGTGCTGTGCCCCCTCGGCCCTGCGCTGCGTCGTCTCGACGACCGGCTTGCCGCCGTCCTGGCCTGGCTGGTCGTGCTCGCGGTGACGGCCCTCGCCGCCTGGTTGGCACCCCATGCCCTCCCCCTCGGGGCGGACTCCAGACTCATGCCGGCCGAGGGGGCCAGCGGTTTCTTCGTGCGCAGCATGGGGATCAGCGCCGTCTTTGCCGCGCTCCTGATGCGCTATCTTTATCTCGACCATCTATGGCGCCTCCAGGTCGAGGCAGAGGCAGAGGCGCGGTTCCAGAAGCTTCAGGCCCGCATCCGGCCTCATTTTCTGTTCAATAGCCTGAACACCATCGCAAACGTCATCCAGACGGACCCGGATCTTGCCGAAGAGCTCCTGCAGGATATGGCCGACCTCTTTCGCGCGAGCCTGGCCAAGCCGGCCGAGGTGTCAAACCTGACCGACGAGCTGGTGCTTGCGGCCCGTTATCTTCACCTGGAAAAGCAACGCCTGGGAGATCGCCTGAACCTGGAGTGGGACGTGGAGGATCTGCCCGGAAGCGCGGCGCTCCCCCCCCTCACCCTCCAGCCGCTTGTGGAGAACGCCATCTACCACGGTATCCAGCCATCCAAACAGCCAGGCTTGATCCGAATCAGCGGCGTGTACCAAGGCGGGATCGTGAATCTGTGTGTCCGCAATACCCTACCTGGACCGGACGAGACCAACAGGCACACGGAGGGCAATCGCATGGCCCTGGACAACATCCGCCAGCGCATGGCCGCCATGTTTCCGGGGGCGGCCGAGGTCCTGGCCTCTCGCGGTGAGGGCGACTATCAGATCCGGCTTATCTTTCCCTACCCCTGGAGGCAGAGATGAACATCCTGGTGGTGGACGACGAGCCCCACGCCCGACAGCGTCTGCGCCGTCTCATCGGGGAGTTGGAGGGTGGCTATCGGGTGGTCGCCGAGGCCGCCCACGGGGAGGAGGCCCTGGTCCGGTGCGCCGAACAGCCCATCGACATCGTGTTGTTGGACATTCACATGCCTGGGATGTCCGGGCTGGAGGTCGCCGCACACCTGGCGCAGCTCGACCCCCCGCCGGCGGTGATCCTGGTCACCGCCTATGAAGGGCATGCCCTGGAGGCCTTTGAGCGCAAGGTGCAGGATTACCTGGTGAAACCCGTGCGGCGCGAGCGCCTGGGGGAGGCCCTGGAGCGTGCGCGGGTGCTGACCCGCCCGCAGCATGATGCCATTGCCGCCGTCCAGGCGGGCCGACCTCACCGCCGCCATCACATGACTGCCCACTACCGCGGCAGCCTGCAGACAGTGCCCATCGGCGACATCATCTACCTGTTGGCGGACCAGAAGTACGTCACGGTCCGGCACGACGGCGGCGAGCTGCTGGTGGACGAGGCGCTCAAGGGGTTGGAGGATGAGTTTCCCGACCTCTTCATCCGCATCCACCGCAACGCCCTGGTAGCCAGGTCCCGCGTGGCCAGCCTCGACAAGGGCCCGGAGGGCTCGACCCTGGTCCGCCTGCGGGGCTGCGAAGAGCGCCTGCCAGTGAGTCGCCGCCACCTCGCGGAGGTCCGCCGCTGGCTGCGCGGCGGGGCCATCGATTAGCAGGGCGGCGCAGGTCATTAGCGCGCCGGCCCAGGTGGCGCCTCGCTGTCGGACGGGGTGCGCCGAGCGCGGAGGGCCGATCAGCCACGGAGCCGCCAGCGGGCATCCCTGCCCCACCTGCAGTTGTAGTACCCACTGGCGTGAACTATCCTCGACGAGCCGCCGGCAAGGCATAGCCCCGTGCGACCGGCTCCCCGTTCCGTATGGGGCCGATCGTTACCAACTGGTCGAAACCGAAAGGAACCACCCGAAGTGTCCCTGATCGACCTGACAACGCTACTTCAGCCGGTCACCGAAGGCGAGCCCGCGGGCCCGGATCTCGAGTACGACCCGGCCTACCTCGCGGCCTTCCGCGCCGCCGAAGGCGCGCCCGCGCGCCAGATGGGCGATGTGATGGTCGCCGCCGAGGAGGCGGACTGGCGCCAGGTGGGCAAGCTGGCGGCTGGACTTCTGGCCCGGTCGAAGGACCTGCGCGTCGCCGTCCTGTTGGCCCGCGCCCTCGTGCAGACGCACGGCCTGACGGGGCTCGATGAGGGCTTGGCCCTGATTCACGGCTTGGTGGAGCGTCACTGGGACACGATGTACCCCCAGCTCGACCCGGAGGATGACAACGACCCCACTGCCCGCGTCAACTGCCTGCTCGATCTGTGTGACCGGGAGCAGTTTCTGGACGTCCTGCGCAATGCGCCACTGGTGCGCTCCCGGGTCTTTGGGCCCCTGAGCTACCGGGACATCGAGGTGGCCGAGGGCCGGGCAAGCGCACCACCGGATGTCAAGCCGATGGATGCCGCGGCCATTCATGGCGGTTTCATGGAATGCGATATCGAGGAGCTCAAGGAGAGCGCCGCCGCCGCCACGGGGGCGCTAAGGGCCGTCTCCCTTCTGTCCGATGCGCTTGGCCAGCGTATCAGGCTGGACCAGATGCCGAGCCTCGACCCCCTGTCCGAACTCATCTCCGCCATCGCCCGCCCACTGAGCACCTATCTGGCGGAGCGACAGCCACCGGAGGCGTCCACTCCGGCGGCGGCAATCGATGCCGCTGTGTCCGAGCCGATGTTGACGGCAGGGGCACCCCGTGCGACCGTTGCTACGGAAATTGCCTCCCGCGACGACGTGGTCCGCGCCATCGACCGAATCTGCGACTACTATTCCCGCCACGAGCCATCGAGTCCGGTGCCACTGCTGTTGTCGCGTGCGCGTCGACTGGCGACCGGGAGCTTCGTGGACATCGTGCGTGACCTGGCGCCGGATGCTTTGGTAGAAATCGAGAAGGTCTGCGGACTGAACAAGGACGCCTGACCTGTCGACGCCGATGGTGGTCGGCACAGCGCAGGAAGCATCGAGCGCATTTCGCGCAGCCATGTCGGTCGGCGACGAGTTGACTGATGGCGAAGGATATTGGACTTGCCCGGCGCCGAACCGCCCGCGAGAGGCGGACCCGCCATTTACCCTTCAGAGACTTCGCAAAGGAGAACCCCGGTGGCCAAAGAGAGCAGCCAGAAGTTCATCGCCCGCAACCGCGCCCCGCGCGTCCAGATCGAGTACGACGTGGAGCTCTACGGAGCCGAAAAGAAGGTCCAGCTACCCTTCGTCATGGGGGTCCTGGCGGATCTCTCCGGCAAGCCCGCCGAGGCCCTGCCCGCAGTCGCGGATCGCAAGATGCTGGAGATCGATGTCGACAACTTCGACAGCCGGCTCAAGTCGATGAAGCCGCGGGTGGCCTTTCAGGTTCCCAACACCCTGACCGGTGAGGGCAACCTCAATGTCGAGCTGACCTTCGAGAGCATGGACGACTTCTCCCCGGCCGCCGTGGCGCGCAAGGTCGATTCCCTGAACAAGCTGCTCCAGGCGCGCTCGCAGCTCTCCAACCTGCTGACCTACATGGACGGCAAGAGCGGGGCCGAGGAGCTGATCGCCAACGCGCTCAAGGACCCCACGCTACTACAGGCCCTGGCGGCCGCACCCAAGCCAGCAGACCAGTCCGAAGGCACTCAGGCGGAGGAGAAGTAACATGGCCGAGACCGATACCCAGACTGCCGCTGCCCCGGAGGCCCAAGCCCAAGTCCTCGAGGCCGGTAGCTTTGCATCCTTGCTCCAACAGGAGTTCAAGCCCAAGTCCGACCGCGCCCGGGAGGCTGTAGAGTCGGCGGTCGCCACCCTGGCGTCCCAGGCCCTGCAGCAGACGGCCCTGATCTCGGACGATGCGGTCCGCACCATCGAGTCGATGATTGCCGAGATCGACCGCAAGCTCACCGAGCAGGTCAATCAGATCCTGCATCACGAGGACTTCCAGAAGCTGGAAGGGGCCTGGCGCGGGCTGCACTACCTGGTGAACAACACCGAAACGGACGAGATGCTCAAGATCCGGGTCATGAACATCTCCAAGCAGGATCTGCACAAAACCCTGAAGAAATTCAAGGGCACCGCCTGGGACCAGAGCCCCATCTTCAAAAAGCTCTACGAGGAGGAGTACGGCCAGTTCGGCGGCGAGCCCTTCGGGTGCATAGTCGGCGACTACCACTTCGACCACAGCCCCCCGGACGTGGAGCTGCTTGGCGAGATGGCCAAGGTGTGCTCGGCCATCCACGCCCCCTTCATCTCCGGGGCCGCGCCGACGGTCATGCAGATGGATTCCTGGCAGGAGCTCGCCAACCCGCGCGACCTGACCAAGATCTTCCAGACCCCGGAGCATGCTGCCTGGAAGTCGCTGCGCGAATCGGAGGACGCCCGTTACATCGGGCTGACCATGCCGCGCTTCCTGTCGCGCCTGCCCTACGGCGCCAAGACCAATCCGGTCGACGAGTTCGACTTCGAGGAGGACACTGAGGGGGCCAGGCACGACAAGTACACCTGGGCCAACTCGGCCTATGCGATGGCGACCAACATCAACCGCTCCTTCAAGATGTACGGCTGGTGCTCGCGTATTCGGGGGATTGAGTCCGGCGGCGACGTGCAGGAGCTGCCCGCCCACACCTTCCCCACGGACGACGGCGGCGTGGACATGAAGTGCCCGACCGAGATCGCCATCAGCGACCGGCGCGAGGCGGAGCTGGCGAAGAATGGCTTCATGCCCCTTATCCATAAGAAAAACACTGACTTCGCCGCCTTCATCGGCGCCCAGTCGCTGCAGAAACCCTTTGAGTACGACGATCCAGACGCCACCGCGAACGCCAACCTGGCGGCCCGCCTGCCGTACCTGTTCGCGACCTGCCGCTTCGCGCACTATCTGAAGTGCATCGTGCGCGACAAGATCGGCTCCTTCAAAGAGCGCGAGGACATGCAGCGCTGGCTGAACAAGTGGATACTCAACTACGTGGACGGGGATCCCGCCCATTCGAGCGAGGCCACCAAGGCCAGGCTCCCGCTGGCCGCGGCCGAGGTGGTGGTGGAGGAGGTGGAGGGGAACCCGGGCTATTACACCTCCAAGTTCTTCCTGCGACCGCACTATCAGCTCGAAGGCCTGACCGTGTCCCTGCGTCTGGTCTCCAAGCTGCCATCGGCAAAGGGAGGCTGAGGGCGCCGCCGGTGGAGCGCCGGTCGGCGGTTCTGTAGGCAAGCCCGCGGCGGGCGGGCGCCGTGTAACCCAATCATTCAACGCGAGGAGAGATCAAGATGGCTGTTGACATGTTTCTCAAGCTGGATACCGTCAAGGGCGAGGCTCAGGACAAGACCCACAAAGAGGAGATGGACGTGCTGGCCTGGTCCTGGGGCATGAGCCAGTCCGGCACCATGCACACCGGCGGCGGCGGAGGCGGCGGCAAGGTCATGGTGCAGGACATCTCGGTGACCAAGTACCTCGATAAGGCCTCACCTGTGCTGATGAAGTACTGCTCCTCCGGCAAGCAGTTCGAGGAGGGCATCCTCACGGTGCGGAAGGCCGGGGGGGACAACCCGCTTGAATATCTCATCATCACCATGAAGGACATCATCGTAACCTCCGTCAGCACTGGCGGCTCGGGCGGCGAGGATCGCTTGACCGAAAACGTCTCGCTCAACTTCGCAGGCGTCAAGGTCGAATACCAGCCCCAGAAGCCGGACGGGACTGCCGATGGCGGCAAGATCCCGTGGGAGATGGACATCGCGGCCAACGAGCAGAAGTAGCGGCGGCGGGCCGACCGCAGCCCAAGGCCGGTCCGCGCCCGTGCCAGTCGCGGGCGTGGCCGGCAGTCCGAGCGACCCGGAGAGAGACAGATGCCGCTAATCGAAGACACCTTGCACGAGGGCGACCTGGACCAGACCCTGCAACGGCTCCAGGAGCAAGTGCGCAAGGCGCCAGCGGACAGCAAGCTGCGTGTCTTCCTCTTCCAACTCCTGGCCCTCATGGGTCAGTGGGACCGGGCTATGACCCAGCTCAACGTGGCCGGTGAGCTGGATGCCGGGACCCTTGCCATGGTCCAGACCTACCGGGAGGCGCTGCGCTGCGAGGTACTGCGCGGCGAGATCTTTGCCGGGAGACGCTCACCGCTGGTATTCGGCGAGCCGGAGGAGTGGTTCGCCCTGCTGATCGAGGCCCAGCGGCTGGGGGGGCAGGGTGCAGGTGGCGAGGCGCGGGAGATGCGCCGGCGTGCCCTGGATGCGGCACCGACCACACCCGGAACCGTCGATGGGACGCCCTTCGAGTGGATCATGGACGGCGATACCCGGCTTGGCCCCGTCCTCGAGGCCATCGTCAACGGACGTTATTACTGGATTCCCTTCCATCGCATGCGTGCCATCCAGGTCGAGAAGCCCGAGGACCTGCGCGACCTCGTCTGGATGCCGGCCCACTTCGTCTGGGCCAATGGCGGCGATTCTGTGGGGCTGATCCCGACCCGTTACCCGGGGTCGGAGACCTCGGTGGATGCCGAGATCCGCCTGGGCCGTCGGACCGAGTGGGTGGATCAGGGCGGCGAGACCTTCGCGGGTCTGGGCCAACGCATGCTGTTCACCGATAACGGCGACTATTCCCTGATGGACATACGCACCATTGCCCTGGCGCCCGGCCCGGACGAGGACACCGCGGGGCACGCGGGCGGCGCCGGGGGCGAGGCAGGCGACGCCCTTGGTTGAGCTCACCCATCGGGAGCGACTTCAGCCATCGCTGTTGGACCGACTCACGGACCTGGAGCCGGGGAAGGCGCAGGAGGCTCGCGAGCAGCGCGTCTTCACCTTGGGCCGTCTGCGGGAGGCGGTCCTCAGGGACCTCACCTGGCTGCTCAATACCACCAACCTGGCGGCCGGCCAGGACCTGGGGCCCTATCCCGAGGTGGCGCGCTCGGTCGTCAACTTCGGTATTCCCGACCTGTCGGGAACGACCTTGTCCGGTACCGATATTCCGGGGCTCGAGCGCGCCCTGCGACAGGCCATCGCGGACTTCGAGCCGAGGGTCCTGCGCGACACCCTGCGGGTGCGACTCGACATGAACGAAGGGCAGATGAGCCACAACGCCATGACCTTCCTGATCGAGGGCGAGCTGTGGGCCCAGCCCGTCCCGATCCACCTCTATCTCAAGACCGAGATCGACCTCGATACGGGCGAGGCCCGGGTCAGCGGTTCCGGGGGCTAGGACTCGGGGATCATGGATCCACGCCTGCTCGATTACTACAACCGCGAGCTGCGCTTCATGCGCGAGATGGGGGGCGAGTTCGCCCAGGAGATGCCCAAGATCGCCGCGCGTCTTGGGCTGGAGTCCTTCGAGTGCGCAGACCCCTATGTGGAGCGCCTGCTGGAAGGCTTTGCCTTCCTGGCCGCCCGAGTCCAGCTCAAGATCGACGCCGAGTTTCCCACCTTCACCCAGCACCTGCTGGAGATGGTCTATCCGCACTATCTGGCCCCCACGCCATCCATGGCGGTGGTGGAGCTGGAGCCGGACCTGACGGAAGGCGCCCTGGCAGAGGGTTACGACATTCCGCGCGACACCGTGCTGCGTGGTACCTTGGCGAAGGGCGAGCAGACCCCCTGCGAGTACCGCACGGCCCATGATCTGCGGCTCTGGCCCATGGAGCTGGCGGCTGCCGAATATTTCAGCCACGCCGGGCCTGTGGCCAGGCCCGACCTGGAGATCCTCAAGCGCAGCAAGGCCGGGATCCGCCTGCGGCTGCGTACCACCGCGAATCTGACCTTCGCGGAGCTGGCGCCGGGGCGCCCAGAGCGCTTCCGACTGGTGCTCTTCCTGCGGGGCGCGGACCAGCTACCCTTCGAGCTCTACGCCCGGCTCATGAAAGACACGGTCGGGGTGCTGGTGCAACCCGTTGCCAGACCGGTGCCCTGGATCGAGACCCTGCCCGGCTCCGCGCTGGTGCCCCTGGGGTTCGAGGACCATGAGGCACTGCTGCCCTACGCGCCGCCTTCCTTCCAGGGCTACCGCAATCTGCACGAGTACTTTGCCTTCCCACGGCGCTTCCTGTTCGCCGCAGTGGACGGTCTGGGTCCAGTCCTGCAGCGCCTGGCGGCCTCCGAGGTGGATCTGATCCTGCTCCTTGGCCAGGCAGCCCCTGCCTTCGAGCGTGTGCTGGATGCCGCGAATTTCGCCCTGCACTGCACCCCCGCCATCAATCTCTTCCCCAGGCGCTTCGATCGCATCCATCTCAATGACCGGGGCCCAGAGTACCACCTGGTCCCCGATCGGACCCGGCCCCTGGACTTCGAGGTGTACCGGTTAGACAGTGTGATGGGCTATGGGGTCGGAACGGCCCAGGCACGCGAGTTCCGCCCCTTCTACGCCCCGGCCAGCCTCAACGCCGCCGGCCAGGGACCCGCCTACTACACGGTGCACCGGGTCCCCCGGCGTCTCTCCTCCCGCGAGCAGCAACGAGGCACCCGCGCGAGCTACGTGGGCAGTGAAGTGTTCCTGAACCTGACCGACGCCGCTGACGCACCCTGGTCCGAGGACCTTCGCCAGCTTGCGGTCACCGGTCTATGTACCAACCGGGATCTGCCCCTGCTCATGCCGGTCGGTGCCGGGAAGACCGACTTTACGCTGGAGTTGGGTGCCCCGGTCAAGGCCGCTCGGGTGAGGGCCGGACCGACCCCGCCAAGGCCGTCCCACGCCCACGGGGATACCGCCTGGCGGTTGATCGGCCACCTGTCGCTCAACTATCTGTCCATCGCCGATACCGAGGGAGGTGAGGGCGCGACGGCCCTGCGGGAGCTGCTTGGTCTCTACGGAGACCTGACCGACCCCGATCTGCGCAAGCAGGTGGACGGCATCCGGAAGGTTTCCACGCGCCCCATCGTCCGGCGCATCCCCGGGGTGCGCCCCGTGACCTACGGGCGTGGTCTGGAGGTCGCTGTCGAGTGCGACGAGACGGCCTTCGAGGGCACCGGTGCCTACCTGCTGGGGGCGACGCTGGCGAGGTTTTTCGCGCGTTACTGTACGGTCAATGGATTCACCGAGACGGTGCTCAGGACGGACCGCGGGGAGGCGCGCTGGCCGCCGATCATCGGCCAGCGTCCGGCGCTATGACGGGGGATGCGCCCTCGGAGCCGACGGCCGCGCGCCGGGAGCGCGAGCGGGCTGCCCTGTTCGCCGCCCTCGCCCAGACGCCCTGGGAATTCGGCTTCTGTCACACCCTCAGGCGGCTCGACTGCCTGCAACCCGAACGCCCACGGATCGGTGCCACGCCGCGGCCGGCAGATGATCCCATCCGGCTCGGCCAACAGCCGTCCCTGCGCTTCGCCCCTGCGGAGCTGGCCGTCCTGGAGCGGCCGGAGGGCGGAAGGCCACCCCGCCTCCTGGTCTACTTCCTGGGCCTCCTGGGCCCCAACGGTCCGCTACCGTTGCACCTGACGGAATATGCCCGGGAGCGTAAGCGCAACGCCGGCGACCGCAGTTTCGCGCGATTCCTGGATACCTTCCACCACCGGATGCTCTCCCTGCTCTATCGGGCCTGGGGCCAGGCCCAGCCGGCGGTCGCCTTCGACCGCCCGGAGCAGGACAGGTTCGCCGCCTACCTTGGCCACCTGAGCGGGACCGGCTCCCCCGCCGTCCTGGCCCGGGATGCCATGCCCGACCTGGCGAAACGTCACTATGCGGGGCATCTCGCCTGCCAGACGCGCCACCCGGACGGTCTCAGGTCCATCCTGACCGGTCTCCTGGGTCTACCCGTGCGCATCCAGGAGTTCGTCGGCCACTGGCTCAGCCTGCCGCCCGACTGTCGGTTGCGCCTGGGGGATTCGCCGCAGACCGGTGCCCTGGGCCAGACCACGACGATTGGGGGACGGGTTTGGGACCACCAGACCAAGTTCCGGGTTCAGGTCGGCCCCCTAGGACTCGCCGACTACGAGGGCCTGTTGCCGGGTGGCGATGCCCTGGCCCGTCTCAGGGCCGTGGTGCGCAACTACGTCGGCGACCAGCTCGACTGGGACCTGAATCCCATCCTCGCCGCCGCCGAGGTGCCTCCATTGAAGTTGGGAGGGGGCGCCCGGCTCGGCTGGACCACCTGGGTCGCGAGCGGACCCTTGGGGCGGGACGGGGACGACCTGAAGCTCGATCCGTTTCAGTAGGCAATAGGCAAGAGTCAGTTGTCAGTGCTCACTGGTCAGTAGGCAAGGGTCTGGCAGCGGCTGGCGGCTACCGACCTGCGGATGGTCCGCCATGGCGGGCGGCTCGTCACCAGCCAGCGCCACCTGACACCTGACGACCGTTCCGAACACACACCAGGAGTGCATCATGACCGAGATCAGCCGTGCCGCCCTGTTCGGCAA
>Ga0114939_10001170_pt1 | contig 21088 bp, 24 predicted proteins | sample AshMeaCrysSpring_FD_87196 | JGI IMG/M metagenome (GOLD analysis project Ga0114939, IMG submission 87196) | Groundwater microbial communities from Big Spring, Nevada to study Microbial Dark Matter (Phase II) - Ash Meadows Crystal Spring | ecosystem: Environmental > Aquatic > Deep subsurface >...
GATCGCCAATTGCGGGAATCTCGCCAGGAACTGGATCGCCAACTGCAGGAATCTCGCCAAGAAATGGATCGCCAATTGCAGGAATTCCGCTACGAAAATGAGCGACAGTTTCAAGAATTACGAAGAGAAATGCAATATCAGTTCCAAGAAGTTGCCCAACAAGTTAAAGAGATTTCCGTGCAATTAGGTAATTTGGGAAATCGTTTAGGGGAATTTGTCGAAGAACAGGTCATGCCTGGCGCATTAAAACTTATCCAAGAGCGCGGAATAGCCGTACATGAGATTTATCGTCGAGCAAAAGTCAAACGCGCCGGACGAGAAGCGGAAGTTGATTTATTGCTAGTAAATGATCAAGATGTAGTCGCAGTAGAGGTCAAAAGCGCCTTGAATCTGAAACATATTGATCAACATCTGAAGCGCTTAAATAATTTTAGGGAGCTGTTTCGGCATTATGCGGAATTTCGGATTTACGGCGCTGTCGCTGGAATGGTAGTCCCTGAAGAATCAATTAGTTACGCAATTGAGCATGGATTATTTGTATTGGTTCCGGCGGCAGGAATAATGCAATTAGTAAATGACGATTTATTTCAACCTCATATGTGGTAAATTAATCGCGATATTTTCACTCCCGCTAGAAATACAAAATTTGTGAGCATGAAAACTATCACGGCTACAATTCTCCGCCAAAAAAAATCTACCGGGGAAAAAATTACCTGTTTAACCGCTTACGACGCAAGTTTCGCATCCATTGTAGATGAATCTGGAATTGACGTCATTCTCGTCGGCGATTCACTCGGGATGGTTATCCAGGGACAAGCGAGCACTCTTCCGGTCACAATTGAGGATATGGTTTATCACACCCGTTGCGTAGCGCGGGGAATACACCGCGCCTTATTAATTGCGGATTTGCCGTTTTTGAGTTACTCCACCAAAGAACGCGCCTTGGACAGCGCGGGGAAATTAATCGCCGCAGGCGCGGCAATGGTAAAACTTGAGGGTGGGAGCGAATTAATAATCGAAATTATTCAATATCTAGGGCAATGGGGAATTCCGGTCTGTGGGCACTTGGGATTATTGCCGCAATCGGTGCATAAATTGGGTGGGTATCGCATCCAGGGACAGGAACCCGTGCAAGCAGAAATGATCTTTAATTCTGCGCAGCAACTAGAAAATGCTGGGGCTGATTTATTAGTCCTGGAGTGTATTCCGGCACAGCTCGCAAGCCGAATTAGCGCGGCGCTCACGATTCCCACGATTGGAATTGGTGCCGGTCAGGATTGTGATGGACAAGTGTTAGTTCTTTACGATATGTTGGGAATTACGCCTGGCAAACGTCCGCGATTTGTTCGGGATTTTTTTGCTGGACAAAATAGCGTGAGCGCCGCAATTAATGCTTTTATTCGGGAAGTAAAGTCAGGGACATTTCCCGGTAGGGAACGCGAATAGATGGTCATTTTTTTGTGGCCTGAGTTTGATTTTTATGTTGAGTCGCAGAAGAATTTGTCTCGCCAATTACCGGCAAAACAATTCGTAATGACAGCGCCTCGTCCACCGCACCGCTCCCTTCAGATAATACAAAATCTAAAACATGACCGCCGAATTTTTGATCTTCAGACAAAAAATGGAGATGATAGCCCGGGACATTCACACCAATTGCCGAAGGCGGAAAACGAAATCCGACCAATGTCCCACGCATATTCTCGCGTTCATGGAGAAATTTACTCTGCGGGATTATTTCTGCGGGTGAACGGTATGGCGGACGTTGTGTAGGGATAGTCTGCAATTTTAATTTCGCAAAGCGCCCATCCGCCCGAATTATTTGAATTCGACCGGACCCCTTAAAGTGTTGATCCAAGAATTTCGATAACATTTCAAAATTGGTATTTGCATCGAGGACGAGGCGCCAGCGTGAGCGAAATTGCGTAACGACAGCGAATGGAGTTTGGGTCTGAGGCGTAGCAAGCTCTGCCCGTCCATTAGCATCAACCTGAAAAACCTTTTCATCTAATACAATCATTTCGCCAGCGAAGTTATCAAAAATGCCGAGGCCAAAATTTCCATAACGTATCAATTCGGTAACGGTCATTTCCCCGTCGTATTTCCCGGACATCAACGCCGATAAAGTCGCATATTGAAAGACCTCATCGCCAGCTTGTAGCGAAATTGTGGCGATTAAACCCAGCATCAAAGCAATTTTACGTAATATAGTCATATTGCTATCTCGAATTAGGCGAATTATTTAACCAACGGGCGGCATATTTTGCAAAATAAGTAAGAATCGCGTCGGCGCCAGCGCGTTTAATTCCTAGTAATGCCTCGATAATTACCTGCTCCGCAAGCCAACCATTTTGAATCGCGGCTTGAATCATGGCATATTCACCACTGACTTGATAGACGAAAGTCGGAACGCAAAATTGGTTTTTAATCCGCCACACCACATCTAAATAAGGCATCCCCGGTTTAATCATTACTATATCTGCGCCTTCGGCTAAATCTAAAGCGATTTCGTGGAGCGCCTCGTCGCTATTGGCGGGGTCCATTTGATAGTTCTTTTTATCGGATTTTCCCAGATTAATTGCGGAGCCGACCGCATCACGAAACGGACCGTAAAATTGCGAGGCGTATTTTGCCGAATAGGCCAAAATCCGTGTATGAATATATCCTGAGTTTTCGAGCGCGGTGCGAATCGCGCCAATTCGACCATCCATCATATCCGAAGGCGCGACAATATCGGCTCCGGCCTGAGCATGCGAAAGTGCTTGACGAACTAAGACTTCAATTGTGGCGTCATTTATGACATAACCGGATTCATCAATTAATCCGTCTTGGCCGTGAATTGTGTAAGGGTCGAGTGCAATGTCGGTAATTACACCTAAATCCGGTAGTGCTTGTTTCAAGGCGCGCACGGTGCGTTGGATCAGCCCATTAGGATTATAGGCCTCGCGGGCGTCGGCGCTTTTGATATTTGCCGGCGGGACCGGAAATAACGCAATTGCGGGAATTCCCAAAGAATATAGCTCTGTTGCCTCGATGAGGAGATTATCAATCGTCAGACGCTCAACACCCGGCATAGATGCAATTGGTTCACGACGTTGTTCGCCGTCAATGACAAATGTCGGCCAAATTAGATCATCGCTGGTCAAATTAGTCTCGCGCATTAGGCGACGACTAAAAGAATCGCGGCGCATCCTGCGTAATCGCAATTGAGGAAAAGGGCTTCGGGGGAACATAAGGTAATTAGTTCAGGGAGACAACGGAGAAATTTGTGGACGGAATTGAGAAAAAGCGGCCGAAATTCGGCCGCATTTCTTTAACGCAAATTGAACAGTTTATGGAAATTAGCGACTTCCAGAATAGATCGCACGGTTCCGCGACTATTCACTAAGGCAAGTTTTACTCCGGTGGGTTCGGCCTTTTCGCGGAGGAGGAGTAACATCCCCAGCGCCGAGCTATCCAAATAATTTACTTCGGCAAGGTCAACATCAATTGATTCTACTTCGCGTTTGCTTAAAATGCGTTCATAGCTATCGCGAAATTCCCGACTGGAATTAAAATCAAAACGTCCTTCAAGTCTTAACGTGGCCTTGTGGCCATCTTCATTGGTACTAATTTGCATGGGCATTGCAGTTTCTCACTATTATTTTCCAATTCTTTCAGCGACGGTATTAATGATTTTAGCAAATTATCCCGCCTATAGCGTTTGCAGGTCATATGCGCATCTGACGACCGCCGCTACGCGTTAAATAATTCAATATTTTACCAGCAATCTCCGGCAAGGGGGCTTGTTCATCGACGCCGCCCAGCAGAAACGCCTCGCGGGGCATTCCATACACAATACAGGTATTTTCGTCTTGACCCAAGGTATAGGCACCACTGTGTTTGAGTTCGAGCATCCCGGCGGCGCCGTCGCGGCCCATGCCGGTGAGAATCACCCCGATGGCGTTGTGACCCACAGCCGTGGCGCCGCTCTGAAAAAGGACATCGACCGAGGGGCGATGGCGATTTACCGGCGGGTCACTGCTCAAATTCAGGACATAATCCGCCCCGGAGCGCCTCACGAGTAGGTGGGAATCCCCCGGGGCGATATAGGCATTTCCTGGTAGGGCGCGCGCGCCGTGGCTGGCCTCTTGGACGCGAATCCGGCATTGGCGATTGAGCCGTTCGGCGAAAGGGCGGGTAAATCCCGGGGGCATGTGTTGGGTAATGAGGATCGTTGGGGCGTCGGGCGGCATCTCCAGGAGTATTTCTCTAATCGCCTCGGTACCGCCGGTCGAAGCGCCGATAAGGATGACGCGCTCGGAACTATACCACATTCGCGGCGTCGGGGCAGATACAACCGGGGGGCGGGTCGTTCGTGGGCGGGCGCGGGACGCCGCTGCGGCGCGGATTTTGTCGGTAATCTCCTCGGCATATTCCTCCATGCCCCGGCGAATATCGATGCGGGGTTTGGCGACCACATCGACCGCGCCTAATTCGAGCGCCCGAAAAGTCACCTCGGAGTTGTGTTCGGTGAGCGCCGAAACCATTACTACTGGTAGGGGATGGAGGCGCATCAGGCGCTCCAAGAACTCTAGTCCGTCCATGCGCGGCATTTCCACATCCAATGTCAAAACATCCGGTTGTAGGGCCTTAATTTTGTCGCGGGCTTGATAGGGGTCGGCCGCCGTGCCTACGACGGTCATGTCCTTTTCGTGGTTGATAATTTCGCTCAACACGCTCCGAATTAACGCCGAATCATCAACGACCAATACTTTTATTTTCATATCTTTCCTAATTGGATTCCCCTTTCTCTCCCGTTCTAGGCACAAAGCGGAAATTCGGCCTGCCGAGCAATTCGGGATTCGATTAGCTTTACCATGAATTATCTCCCCCAGTATTTACTTCAACCACTCCCCCGATACTTACTTTTATTTGCCCTTTATGACGCACTTTCTCGAAATCAATCTCGTTGCCAAATGGCGCTGCCTAGTTTTACACCCAAAACTGATATCCCGCCGGCAATTAGGCCGGCAATACCGTCGAATAGCGTGGGTGTCAAGGCGGATAATGTAGCACCGAGTACCGGAATTGTACTAATTACATGGCTTAATTCATGTATTAATTCATGAGTGCCCGGTAATCCGTGAGTTATAATTCCGCCGCCGACTAAAAACATTGCGACCATTCCAATTAAGGTCAGGGCTTTTAATAATTGCGGGGCGGCACTGAGCAATATCTGCCCGATCCCACGTAGCCCGGAATTTTCCGATTTGGTCAAATACAAACCGACGTCATCGAGTTTGACAATTACTGCGACTAATCCATAGACGCCGACGGTCATGACTAATCCAATTCCGCTTAATACGAGGACTTGTTTGATAAAACTCGCATCGGCAATGCTCCCCAGGGTAATGACAATTATTTCAGCGGACAAAATAAAATCGGTACGAATTGCCCCGGCGATTTTCTCTTGCTCGAATGCGACGATATCTTGGTCTAGATCATCGAGCGCCTGCGTCAATTCCTGATGGCGGGTTTCATTTTCATCTTCATGGTGCCAAAAGCTATGGACAATTTTTTCAAAGCCTTCAAAGCATAAATAAATACCGCCGATCATTAATAGCGGTAAGATTACCACCGGCGCAATGGCATTAATTGCTAACGCTAATGGAATCAAAATGGCTTTATTGAGCAATGAGCCTTTTGCTACTGCAAATACTACTGGAAATTCCCGCTCGGCGCGCATTCCCGACACTTGCTCGGCATTTAGCGCTAAATCATCGCCAATTACCCCGGCGACTTTTTTCGCCGCAGTTTTCGCCATGAGCGCAACATCATCTAATACCGAGGCAATATCATCGATTAATAACAGCAGACTTGACCCGGCCATTTTTATTCCTCAATTCCGGCTTTGCGTAACCAATGGCGCGCTAATTCCTCGTTTTGAGTTACGCCCCGACCCTCTCGATACATCATTCCTAAATTGACCTGCGCACCAATTAGACCTTGTTCGGCGGCGCGTTGAAACCACTGGGCGGCTAATTCCGCATTTTGCGATACACATTCGCCCTCTAAATACATAAAACCGATCCCATGTTGCGCGAGTCCGTGATTTTGTTCGGCAGCGGCACGCATCCAACGATATGCCTGCAATTCATTGCGCACCGTTCCCAAGCCATTTTGATACATCACCGCAACGCGATATTGAGCTTCGCTATTGCCTTGTTCACACAGCGGAAAGAGCAATTGCATCGCCCGGGAAAAGTGTTTTGCCTCAAATGCGGCAATACCACTACCAATATCCATTTCTGCTTGGGCTAAATCGCGCTCTTCTTGGTCATTTGTAGTCATATTAATTCTCTAAGTTATGGTGTCTATTGTTTGAGGCGTAATAACAGTAACGCCTGTTTTTGATCAATCATAAATTCATAATTGCCCAAAATATCCATACCGAGCAACCCGTCTAATTCCGGCGAGATTACAGAATCGATAATCGCGATTTCTCGTTCGGGAAGTTGTACTGCGCCTAATTCTAGATCAGTACGCATTAACGACGCAATTGTTGTCCCGGAAATCGTTTGTAATTGAACACGGCGCGCCGCATTTGGAACAGTTAATCCCATCCGCTCAATAGCACTGCGACTTAACACCGTAAGACTTGCCCCAGTATCGATTAATAATCTCAGCCCTGGATTACCGTTGACGCGAACGGCAATAATCGTCTGTTTACCTTTGATCTCCAGTGGGACTTTTTGTCCCCAGTCCCAGGAAATTCGATCCTCAATTAGAGAATCGAGTCTCCGGGCGGATTCACCCCAAACCGGATCATAGAGAATCGGTATTAGGGTAGATTTAGCCTCGGAATATTTCCCCAAACTGGTTTCCAATTCGGCTAATTGTAAAGCGTAATTGCCATTATTAGGTAGATTGCGCATCAAAAACGGAAGGAAATCAAGTTTACCTTCGGTAGTTAAATGCTGAATAAAATCCGGTAGCCATTGGTCTAAAAGTGCGTCAATTTGAGTCAGGCGATTCGGGTCGCGTTCCAAAGCCCGCCGCTCTATCAGATGGCGTAATCCTGCGGCGTGATCTCCACGGCGATATTGCCACTCGCCATACAGCAACTCTACTTCCGGGTCATAAGGCGCGATTTTGCGAATTTTATCGATCCAATTTTGCGCTTGAGCTAATTCATTTTTTGCTAATGCCTGACGCGCTAAATTTAGCAATTGCGCAGCAGACTGAACATTAGTCGAAATCGGCGTGACAATCTTTTTTTGTTTCGGCTCATGACAAGGAATCACTGGCGGCGTTTGTATTACCGTAGCAGTTTGCGACTGGCACGAAATTACCTTCGTAGTATTGTGCGGCGGCGGAGATTTCCCAGCCCATAAACCACTCCCGAAGCCGAATCCGAATATCACCAATCCGAAAAAAATCGTGCGCAGATTCATTTTATTTTATTCTATTTTATTATTGAGGAGCCGCGGAATTGAATTTTGTGAACAGGCTTGGGAGGAGCGCCGTAATTTTAGTCCCCAAATATTCGAGCACCCGCTCCAGATAATCCGACCCACGATCATACCCTTGAATTTTTTCTGCCTTAAATATTTCGCGGGCGACTAATCCAGTTGAGCCTAAATCATCGATTAAACCGAGAGATTGCGCTTGAACGCCAGTCCAAACTAATCCGCTAAATAATTCCGGGTCGTCTTTAATGCGTTTTCCGCGTCCGCGCTTGACGACTTCGATAAAATTACGGTGAATATCCGCCAACACATTCTTGAAGTGCGTGACTTCTTTCGGTCGTTCCGGGAGAAATGGGTCTAAAAATCCTTTATGCTCGCCAGCAGTTAATAGACGCCGCTCAATTCCGAGTTTATTTAGCGCCTCGACAAAACCAAAAGAGTCCATCCGCACGCCAATTGAACCAATCAAACTGCTTTTATCTGCATAGATTTTCTGCGCGGCGACCGCAATATAATATCCACCAGAGACGCAAAGGTCGCGGATTACCGCATAAATGGGAATATGGGAATATTTTTTTCGCAAGCGCCAAATCTCATCATTAATATATCCCGCCTGGACAGGGCTGCCTCCCGGGCTATTAATGCGGATGATTACACCAGCCGTATTTTTATCCGCAAAAGCGTCACGCAATTCGGCAATTATATCGTCGGCATTTGCGTCGGTGTCATCCGAGATCACGCCGTTAATTTCTACTAATGCAGTGTGTTTCTTTTCCTCCGACCAAAGAGAATCGCTGATAGTCCATAGATACAATCCTTGAAGGGCAAATAGATAAATAAAGAGCAGAGTCTTAAAAAAGATTCCCCAGCGCCGGGCACGCCGCTGCTCGTCAAATGCGGCAAATAATAGGCGATTAATAGTATCGCGCTCCCAATTGGGATCAGAGGGTGGAGTATCGTGATTCATGAATTATTCCTTGCAAGTTGTTTGCGCAAGAGAACCTCCTGAAATCCAATTGTAACCAAATCATCAAATTGAGCTACCTCAATATATCCTTGGTGCAGATAAAAATTGCGGGCGGTTTGATTAAACGCCGAGACCAAAATCCACAAATTGCGTCCCATAGCGGCGCATACCGATTTTTCTAAAGTAGCGAGCAATTTTTTTCCCATTCCTTGTTTTTGATAGTGAGGAAAAATAGCGAATAGCTCTAAACATGCACCGAATAACCACGGGGTGCGGAGCGCAAATACGCCCATTAGTCCAAGATATATTTCTCCGAATGCGACGTTATCAACTATAACCCGAAAATTTAGACACGGATCCGGTGTAAGTAAATAATTTTCGAGTGACGCCGGCGAATATCCCAAGCTTTTCCACGGCTCCATAGTGCAAAGTTGGCGCGCAATGAAACTGCAGTGATCTTTTTGCAGCGGCCGGATAGCGAAATTGTCGAGGCGCTCTGGGAAATTAATTGGCCGCATCATTTTTGGTCAGTTTTCGGTTGGGGCGCGGGCGGATTAGCGCAATAGCGCTGCAACCAACCACTAATTCGCGCAATTAAAACGTCATTAATTCCGGCTAAATGTGAATCGCTCGCGGGTAAAATCGCCTGCCGATAAGGCTGATTTCGTACTCGACGTCCGGCGGCGCGGTCAATGGCACTAATCGCCGCCGATTTAGAGTCGGCGTATAAATCGAGGATCGGGGGGGTAATTTTCGCCAAAGATGCGCTCAGGTCAAGCCCAGCGGGAGTCCCAAAATTGCTGGGGCTCAACAGTATCACGCCGCACAATTGGAGATTCTCCATTTGGGCGATACACGCCGCCGCGACCGCCGCGCCCGTGCTATGTCCGAGCACGGCGACATTTTCCCAACCACGATTCTCCAGCCAAGCGCGAGAATTTCCCAGGCGCTCGCAGGCCGCCGGTAATAACGACGAATAATCCGAATGGGATAGATCAAGCGCTGGAAGTTGGAGCGAGAGGGTATGCCACCCACTTCGGGGTAGAGCGACCCGTATCCCTCGCAGGGGATCACTGTTCGGATGGGTATACGGGGGGGGGAGGATCAGCACCGCGCCGGGGCTTTCCCCCCGCCCCCGAGCCGGTTGATAAAGCGCCAAAAATTTCCCTAATTGGGATTGGAGCCATATCGCCTCGCCATCTTGGAGCCGCTCCGTGATTTGCATTGCCCAATTCTGCTCCCGAGCTATGTCCCATTCAGGAGGGATAACAGCGCGCGCGTTATTCCAAAAGGCCAATATCCCCAAGAACCAACCGAAGCGCTGCGGAAAAAAACTTCTGCCGTAAATAAATTTTCGCATTATAATCCTCCTCTGTAATTATCATATCGCAAGGGAGCGTAAAAATGAGTAATTATCTAATTGCCCCGTCGATTTTATCGGCGAATTTTGCCCGCCTCGGCGAAGAAGTCGATAATGTCCTCGCGGCGGGCGCCGACCTAATTCACTTTGATGTCATGGACAATCACTATGTGCCGAATTTGACGATTGGCCCATTAATTTGTGAGGCGCTCCGCAATCACGGCGTTATTGCGCCGATTGATGTCCATCTTATGGTTAAACCGGTGGATCGAATTATCCCCGATTTTGCCCGCGCTGGGGCGACTTATATTACATTTCATCCCGAGGCCAGCGAACATATTGACCGTTCTCTAGCGCTGATTCGCGAATCAGGGTGTAAATCCGGGCTTGTATTTAATCCCGCTACGCCGTTGTCCTATCTTGATTTTGTTTTGGATAAAATCGACATGATTTTATTGATGTCGGTAAATCCGGGTTTTGGTGGACAGAAATTTATCTCGAGTGCGCTAAATAAATTACGCGCCGCCCGTAGAATTATTACCGAAAGCGGATATGACATTCGCTTGGAAATTGATGGCGGGGTTAAAGTCGACAATATTCGTTTAATTGCCGAATCCGGCGCCGATACTTTTGTTGCTGGTTCGGCAATTTTTAGTGCCGGACGTGACACTGACCCCCACCGTTACGATAGTGTAATTGCGGCAATGCGTATGGAATTAGACTGCGTCGGGTAATTATTTGATTGGGTGCAATTATTGTGGCGATAACGATTCTTAATCCACGCGGCATTGCCCGCCGTCCAAAGATGATTCTCTTTGATTTAGACGGGACTATGGTGGATAGCGCGCCGGATTTAGCCTATTGCGTGGATAGTCTCTTGCCCGATTTGGGTTTGCCGCAACGCGGTGAGGCCGCAATTCGACTGTGGATTGGTAATGGTATTGAGCGATTATTGCACCGGGCATTAACGAATGATCTGGACGGAATTGCGGCGCCGAGTTTATTTAACGCGGCGCTACCTAGATTCTTAGATTTATATGCGGTGAATATCGATATTCGGAGTCGCATTTATCCCGGGGTGGAGGATGGCCTGCGTGAATTACAGGCGCTCGGTATTTCATTAGCGTGCGTGACGAATAAGATGGGGCGTTTTGCTCGGCCGTTGCTCCAACAATTACAATTGGCGCAATATTTTCCGCTTGTCGTTACGGGCGATAATCTTCCCGAAAAAAAGCCGAGTCCGGTGCCACTTTTATATGCTGCGAATTATTTTCGCACGCCGGTCGAATATTGTCTTATGGTCGGTGATTCGCTAAATGACATTAACGCAGCGCGGGCCGCGCAATTTTCTATAATCTGCGTGAGCTACGGCTACAATCACGGCCGCGATATCCGCGCCAGTTTCCCTGATGCGGTAATTGATTCTCTCTTGGATTTAGTCGAGATAGTGGCGACTGCGGCTATTTAATTCAACGGGAGGCAACTACGGCTATTTAATTCGACGGGTGAGGAGATGGGGATTGTGGGCGATGCAGGGTTTGAACCTGCGACCCCTGCCGTGTGAAGGCAGTGCTCTCCCGCTGAGCTAATCGCCCTTAAATTGGAACGAATTGATTTTCGTTCGCGAGGTATTGAAAAGCAAATTGTCGTAAATCATTCTAAGCAAATTGTCGTAAAAAACGCAAGTCATTCTCGAAAAAGATGCGCAAATCATTTACGCCATATCGTAGCATTGTTAAGCGTTCGACGCCCATGCCAAAGGCGAATCCGGAATAGCACTCAGGGTCAATTCCCCCTTGGTGAAAAACTGCGGGGTGAACCATTCCGCAACCGAGTACTTCTAACCATCCGCTATTTTTACACACTCGACAGCCGCCCCCGCCACAAATTAGGCACTGAATATCTACCTCTGCCGATGGTTCGGTAAATGGGAAATACGATGGCCGGAATCGCACCGCTAATTCGCGTTCAAAGAATTGTTGGACAAAATCGTGCAGAGTTCCTTTTAGATCGGCAAAAGAGACTTTGCTATCCACAAATAATCCCTCGACCTGATGAAACATTGGCGTATGAGTAACATCAGAATCGCGCCGATAAACTCGCCCTGGGGCAATAATTCGCAATGGCGGGCGGCGCGTTTCCATAATTCGAATTTGTACCGGCGAGGTATGCGTGCGTAATAACCTGCGGTCATGAAAATAAAAGGTATCGTGCATATCCCGAGCTGGGTGGTCTGCGGGAATATTGAGCGCCGCAAAATTATGGAAGTCATCTTCGATTTCCGGTCCTTCCGCGATTTCATAACCCAGTTGGGAAAATAATGTCGCAATACGTTCCAGGGTTCGGGTAATCGGGTGAATTGTCGCCCGGCCTTGTCCCCGCCCGGGTAAAGTCACATCGATATTTTCTTGCGCAAGGCGCTTATTCCAAACGGCGGTTTGTAATTCACCACGGCGACTTTCAATTGCCTGGTGAATTATCTGTTTTGCTTGATTAAGCGCATTACCGAAACTCGCACGCTGTTCCGGTGGTAATTTTCCTAACGATTTGAGTTGCTCCGTCAAAATTCCTTTTTTCCCGAAATAATAGAGACGCATTTGTTCCAGCGCCTCAAGATCGATTGCGGATTTGATATTCCGCTGCGCCACGTCAATAATTTGGGGAAGTTCCTGGATTGCGTTCATTAGGAGATTATCCTGCTAGGGATAAATTTTTGACTCGTGCGGCTAATTCCGCAAACGCAGGTTTATCGTGTACTGCCAAATCAGCAAGGATTTTACGGTCGAGTGCAATTGCGGCTTTTTTTAGACCGTTCATAAAACGGCTATAAGATAAACCGCATTCATGCGCCGCGGCATTAATTCGCGCAATCCACAAAGCTCGGAATTGGCGTTTTCTTTGACGGCGATCACGGTAGGCATATTGACCGGCTTTCGTTACGGCTTGGACGGCGACGCGATAAACATTTTTTCGCCGACCACGATAACCTTTCGCTTGTTTCAAGACTTTTTTGTGACGGGCATGGGCGATAACGCCGCGTTTTACTCGGGGCATAGTCTTATTCTCTTACAGGGTATAAGGCATCATTTGTTGTACAGCGCGCACATCCGAAGGATGTACCATCATCAGCGGGCGCAAATTGCGTTTGCGTTTCGCAGTTTTCTTCGTCAAAATATGATTCAAATGCGAATGGGCGCATTTATAACCACCAGACGCGGTACGCTTGAAGCGTTTCGCCGCGCTACAATTCGTTTTAATCTTTGGCATACCCTTTATCTCCAGAACTCAATTTCCGTACACCTTAGTGTTTGGGATATTCTTTGATTAATGCCCGGGTTTCTTTTTCGGGGCGATTATCATTATCATCTGACGACCTTCGAGGCGCGTGCTTTGTTCAACTAATCCGTGCTCGCCAATATCTAATTCTAAACGTTCCAATAATTTTTTACCTAATTCCGGATGCGAAAACTCTCGCCCGCGGAAGCGCAAGGTAATTTTCGCTTTATCGCCTTCTTCAAGGAACCGCAGAATACTGCGCAGTTTAATTTGGTAATCGCTTTCATCCGTCCCAGGACGAAATTTAACTTCCTTAATTTGGATCTGCTTTTGTTTTTTCTTTGCGGTGGCCTTGCGTTTGCCTTCTTCAAAGACAAACTTGCCGTAATCCATAATCCGGCATACCGGGGGTTTAGCTTGTGGGGCGATTTCCACTAAATCCAATTCCGCTTCGATCGCCATTTGCTGGGCTTGATGGATTGATACTACGCCAATTTGCTCACCGTCAACGCCCAAAAGACGCACCTCCGGCGCACTGATCTCCTCGTTTAATCGAACTGTCTTTTCTGCTACGATTGTTTAACCCTCCCAGATCGTTTGCATATTACCGGCACCGCCCTAAGAAAATCTACCTTTAAGAAATAGATCAAAGAATTATTCGAGGGCGCTCGCGAAATCTAGCTTCTTAACAATGAACCGGTACTCGCCGATAATTTATCAATTTTTTCCCACAACTCAAAAATCACAACCTCAGCGCTCCATCTAATCGGTAATCTTAACATAACCTTTAAGATGATCTCAGCTACTACCAAATAAATTTTCTAGCTGTTCTTCTTCGGAGCGCGGAGTTACCGATGGGATACCCAAAATAATATTCTGGACATTCGAAAATGGCTTACCGATATGCAAACCGTGATTATCGATCGTAAATTCGCGAATATGTTTTTCGTGTTGTGAGCCGCGCATTTTAATTACCGCAATCCCCCGCCGCAGAATTCCGTTGATCTCCACATAACGCAACAGCAGAATCGCATCGGTAATTGTCGAAATATGCGCCTCGGTGATCGAATCGCCGCCGGATAATTTCGGGGTTGTGCTCGTAAATAGGGAACACACCTCTTCTTGTTTAGCAAATGATGTCAATCCAATTACGAACTCGCGGAAAAATCTCACTGGGCCGACTCGTTCCATAGCCGATACGCTATCCATAATTAGGCGTTTCGGGCGAAATGATTCAATTTCCCGTTGAATTAACAGTAGGTGGTCTTCTAAACCCATTGCCTCGGGGTATTGACAAATAACTTTCAATAAACCGTCATCTTCCCATTTTCTAAAATCCATGCCCCAGGATTGCGCATTGCGTAATAATTGGGCGCGGGATTCTTCGTACGCAAGCAATAATACCTTTTCCGTATGACTACAGCCTTCGGCAGCAAAAGTAGTCGCGAGAAGGGTTTTGCCGCCGCCGGTTGGGCCGCTGACCAAAAAAATTGAATCGCGAAATAATCCTCCGCCCGACATTTGGTCTAATACGTCATTTCCGAAACTAACCCGATTGGTCGAAGACGCCTGTTTTAATTCACGGGCGGATAAGGGCAGAATACTAATTCCATTCTGCGGCGTAATTGTAAAAGGATACTCTCCCTTAAAATGACAATCACCACGCATCTTGAGAACTTGAATTGTCCGCCGACATTTTTCGTCTTTAAGCACATTACGCAGGATAATTACCGTGTCCGAAACGAATTCCTCTACTCCATGACGAGAAATCGATCCATATTCTTCTTCGCGCTCGGCCGTCAAAATCGCGGTAATCCCCATATCTTTAATTGCCGAAGTAATGCGAAATATTTCCCTACGAACTATGGCGACTGAACTAAATTGGTCAAACAATGATCCAACTGAATCCATGACCAATAATTCCGCACCAGTATCCTCCACCGCGTGTTGAATTCGAGTCAGCAATCCTGACAAATCATAACCACCGGATTCTTCTACCGGGACTGGTTCGGGCGCCGCATCGACAAATTTTAGTTGTTCGGTATTAACTAAACTCTGTAAATTCCAACCAATTTTTTGGACATTACGAATAATATCTTCAGGGCGCTCCTCCATGGTAACAAAAATTCCTTTGCGGTTATAATTAACAATCCCGCGATAAAGAAATTCCAGGGCTAAAATTGTTTTCCCCGATCCAGAACTCCCCGAGACTAAACAAGTCCTCCCTCTCGGAAGCCCGCCCATAGTAATATGTTCAAAGCCTTCGATCCCGGTCGGTATTTTATCGCCTTCTATAATCTGATTCATTCTTTTCCTCAATTATTGCTGATTAGGCAAATTTAGCTTACACACACTAAAAATCGTCTCTAATATTTCAAACATTAGCTTCGATTGGCTCAGAAAATTAAGAATTACACTCATTAAGCATTATTTAGATACCCAAGAATGCCCGTAATCCCGCTACATTACTCAAATCGCCAATAATTTTAATTATCGGGAATGGCTCTAAGCGGATTAATGCCGGGACTGCAATAATATGATCCGCTTCGGCCATTGCTGGTTTTTCCAAAATATCGATAATTTCTAATTCAACCGGATACTGATATAAAGTTCCGGTAATCCGTTGAAAATTAGTAATTGCCCGTTTTCCCGCTGGACTCGAATCAACAATATACAGGCGGAAACGATGAATAGATTCTTCAGTCATGGGCGCCTCATTTATTTTTGAGCTAAATCTCGATAGATATCGGCCAGGGTTCCTAATAATTCGACGAGTACCAAACGCGCATCGACACTAAAGGCACGTTCTTCTGCGGCAGTAGTCCAATTGCCAGTTGCTTTAAGGACTTTCAAATGCAGTCGCACTACATCACGCGCTTTAGCATTCATTGCCGCTAAGCGCTCGGCTAATGATTGAACCATTATATATGGCCGGGGATTTCCTTCACGTGCCGCAAAAACATATTGGCGCACCAAAGCATTATAATTGGTAATTAAAGAAAGTGATCGACCATTTATGTAATCATCCAAATAATCCTCTAATTGACTCATTTCGCGGCGCTGCCGTTGCTGGAAACGCAATAATTCCAATTCATTCAATAGTCGTTGTCGTTCCAAGGCATGGTGAATCGTACGTACTAAAATAAATCCATTAATCAATCCTTTTAACAAATAATCTTGGGCACCATGACGAATTGCTTCCAATCCCTGAAGCTCCTCCGTTGGTTTAACAACAACAACAACCGCGACGTCTGCATGATGTTTGCGAATATGCGCAAAGGCATCTAGGAAATTACCTTGAAAGATTTCTAAATCAATTATTATAACGTCAATCACTTGATTATCTAATACACTTAATCCTTTAGTCAAATCTTCCGCCTCAAGAACTTTGAACGAGAAAAAATAGTTTTCTGATAAAAAATTGAATAGTAAAATGCGCTCTCCCTGACTATCCGCAATAATCAATAGACGGATAATATTGGCGTTCTTGTCATTAATCATGGGAGTAAAAGCTATTATTTAGGAGAAGACATTAATAATTTAGTGCACAAAAATTTAATCTTGAAACATATTAACTAAGCGATCGGACTCTTCCATGGTCAAATATTCTGGTTTGCCGGAGAGTATTCCGACTACATTCCGAAACGCCTTACCGATGTGTATACCGGATTCATCGATGGAAAATTCGCGAATATCCTTTTCATGTTTTGAGCCGCGCATTTTTAAGACCGTCAGGCCCCGACGCATTTCACCGAGCATTTCTACATAACGCAAGAGAATAATTGTATCGGTGATTGAGGAAAAGTGTGATTCGGTAATGGACGGTCCGCCCATTAAAGTCGCGGTCGTCGCGGTAAATAGACCGGGTATTTCCTGATGCTTGACAAATGATGCCAAGCTAATAATAAATTCGCGAAACCCATTGCGCGAGCCGATGCGCTCTAAGGCCGTAACGCTATCTACGGCCACCCGATCGGGTTTGAATTGATCGATTGCATTTTTGATCCGAATGAGATGGTCTTCAAGTCCGGCGCTCTCGGGATAGGCACAGAGCATGTGTAATAGGCCTTGTTGTTCTTTTTGCTCGAAATCAATTCCCCATCCGGTTGCGTTTCGAATTAATTGCTCTCGGGATTCTTCGTATGCTAATAATAAACAGCGTTCTCCCTTTTGCGTCCCGCCATTAATAAATTCCGCAGTTAATAAAGTCTTGCCACATCCAGTTGCCCCTGAGACTAAGATTAACGAATCACGGAAAAAACCGCCCCCGCACATTCGATCTAAATCCGAATTTCCGGAAGTGACGCGCATTTTGGATGAATGCTGTTTTAATTCAATCGCCGATATCGGAATTACTACGAGTCCATTGCTGGGCAAGACCGTGAATGGATATTCACCTTTTTGGTGTCCGGCCCCGCGAAATTTTAGAATTTCGATAGTGCGCCGCCGTTTTTCATTTTCTAATACATTCCGTAAGATAATTACATTATCTGCGACAAACTCCTCGACCCCGAAACGAGCGATTTCACCGTATTCCTGAGTTCTTTCGGTCGTAATCAAGGAAGTAATTCCCATATTTTTTAATGCTGACACCAAGCGATGCAATTCAGCGCGAATTATTGCTACATTAGCAAAACGGGAAAATATTGCACCCAAAGAATCAATTGAGACCCGTTGGGCCTTAATTTTATTTATGGCATATTCAATACGCACTAAGAGCGCACCGAAATCAAATTCTCCGATCTCAATCACGTCTATTTCATTTTTTTGGGGCGAGGTATCAACAAAAGTAAATAATCCTTGGGATTCCCATTCGGCGATTTTCCATCCCATCGAAAGCATATTTTTACGGATATCTTCTGGCGGCTCCTCAAATGTGACAAACACCCCAGGAACTTTCGTTTTGAGAATCCCCTCGGCGAGAAATTGCGCCGCAAACACGGTCTTTGCACTTCCTGCAGTACCGGAGACCAAAGTCGTGCGTCCTTTCGGCAATCCACCTTGAGAAATAAGATCGAATCCGTTAATTCCCGTAATCAATTTTTCGACTGGAATTTTTTCATTCTTGGTTATGTTCATAATTTTTGTCTATGCGCTTATATTTTTAGTGTTCATCATCTAGGGGCAACAAGTCTAATCCAATTAGGACTTTTTCGGTATCGGATAAATCGCCGATAATTCTGCGCAAAGGAAGGGGGAGTGCTTTAATTAGAGTTGGAGTTGCGAGGATTTTCTCATCTTCGGCTAATTGCGGTTGCTCGAGGATATCAGTGACCTGCATTTCGTACCGGCCATTTAATTCTTCATTACAGATCCGCCGGAGATTTTTAATTGCCCGTTCGGACCGGGTTGTGTGTCCGGTAATGTATAGCTTTAATAAAAATTTTTGGTACTCAATCATTGTGGTGCTCAATCATTTTTGGTGCTACATTCAAGAGGAGATTCATCCCGAATGCCGCCGTTCGGGAATTGGCGCAAGACGCGGTGATATTCCTAAAGAGTAAGGGAGATAATATAGAACTAGATTTCCCATCAATTCAAAGGCTAGATACAGGCCCTCTTCATGGATTATTTCGTTACGGCGGGGTTTATCGGGTCGCTCTAAACGTTTTAGGGTGGTACGGTATAATGCTATCACATCCCGGGGGCCACACCGATAGCGACCGAGTTCCCAGGCCAACTCCTTCAATTCCTGGGAAACATTATAAGTTACCTGATGGGTACGCATTTCTAGTACGTGTTCCCAAATTTTCGCTAGAGTATCGCACATTCTAAGAAATAATTCTGGTTGCGATTGTTCAATCGAACACAAACCTAATGCTTGGGCAGTTACTTGAAAAAAACTACTCCGATCATTAATCCGATCCAAGGATTCATTCTCAAATCGTTGTAATTGAAGTTGGCGGATTTGCTCTAATTCACTTTGCAAGCGGTTTCGCTCGAGGGAATAACGGATGGACCGCCAGAGTTGGCGTTCATCTATAAATGATTTAATTAGATAATCCTGGGCGCCCATCGCGAGGGTCTGAATAGCTAAACTCTCGTCGTCAGTATTAGATAAAACAATAATTGGTACCCGACAAACACGATTCAAGATTCTTTCGCATGTTACTAGCCCCCAAGAATCGACCAAATTTAATTCAGTCAAAACAACATCAATGGGTTTGTCCTCTAAATAGGAGAAAGCCGTGGCCAAAGTGGTTGCCTTGTAGAGATAGAATTGCTCGGCGATCCTAATGTAATTCGGCGAGGGAATTTTAGTCAGCCACTGCTCCACCGCATTGATGAAACTCTCATCATCTTCAATCAATAAGATAACAATCGTCTCCTGCGTCATTTTAGTATTTAGCTCGATGGCAATAAATCAAATTACTCGTTACACGCTGAAGAAATCAACCCGGACATCGGCGTGAATTCTTTGATTATGCACGCCTCTTCGGTTATCATTCGGGATATTCAAAAAGACCTTTCCAGGAATAAGACCATGTTGCACTCGCGTCAACCTTTGCACCGATTGTCCCTGATTGCCGGAGCGCTGTTTTCGGGTGTCATCCACGGGGGCGTTTGGGAGCACGTTACCCGGCCTAGCCATACCCGCGCCGAGGTAATCGGCGGTCCGGCGGCCGGATGCGTCGCTGGTGCGGTAACTTTACCGGCAACCGGCGTGGGTTATCAAGTGATGCGCCTCAGCCGCAATCGCACCTACGGCCATCCATCATTAATCAATTATCTACAGAACCTCGGCAAAACCCTGGACGCGCAAGGCCTTGGGGTGATGTTGGTCGGCGACCTCGGCCAACCCCGTGGTGGTCCGACGGCGTCGCTACACCGCAGCCACCAAAACGGCCTGGACGTCGATATTTGGTATCTCATGCCGGAGGTCGCCCGCGAGCGGCGGCTCAATTCCCACGAAATCGAACACCTCGCGGCACCATCGGTGTTGTCCGCCAATCGCCGGAAGATCAATTACTCACGGTGGACGTTCTCTCAGGGAGAGCTATTGCGTTTTGCGGCGGCACCACCCGAGGTCGAGCGGATATTTGTCCATCCGGTAGTCAAAAAAGAGCTGTGTGATCAAGTAGATCACGACCGGTCGTGGTTGCGCAAGATTCGTCCGTGGTGGAATCACGACGACCATCTGCACGTGCGCCTACGCTGTCCACCGGAAGATGCCCACTGCACGTCGCAAAAACCCATCCCGCCCGGGGAGGGTTGTGACGCCGACCTTTCTTGGTGGCTGGCGGCGGTAGCTACCCCCGCGCCCAAACGCCCACCCCCGCCCCCCCCCAACCCGGTGCTTCCGGCGGCGTGCACCGCCGTATTGAATGCCCCGTGAAACTCCAGCAATCGAGACCCCGGCGTTTCCCGCGCAAGTGATGAAAACCCATGACTCAGGCGGAAGCAGACCAAGAAATCTTTATCAAAACGCAACGCGCCGCAGAACGCGGCGAGATCTGGGGGCAATTCAATCTAGGGCTGGCCTACTACTACGGCCAGGGGGTGACAGAGGACTTTGCCCAGGCGGCGCTGTGGTTCAGTCGCGCCGCCAGCAACAACGACGCCGAGGCGCAGTTCTACCTCGGATTTCTCTACGCACATGGACAGGGCGTCGCGCGCAATTATCCCGAGGCCGTCAAGTGGTTTCGCCACGCCGCCGAACAGGGACACCCCGAGGCCCAGTACCATCTTGCTAGCCTCTATCTCCAAGGACTCGGCGCCGCCAAGGACGAGTTGGACGCGCTCAAGTGGTTTCGCCGCGCCGCCGAACAGGGGTTCCCAGAGGCGCAATATCAATTGGCCTTGCTCTATCAAAACTCCCCCCACCAGCGACCCGAGGCCGCCCATTGGTTACAGCAGGCGGCCCAGCGCGGCCACGTCGAGGCCGCATATCTCTTGGGAGAGATGTCTCTCAATGGTAATCCCCGCAATCTAAACGCCGCGCTGCAATGGCTACGTCAGGCCGCGACCGCCGGTCACGGCCGTGCCCAACTTCAACTCGGGGTCATCTACGAGACTGGCCTAGATTCCGGAAAGGCA
>Ga0114939_10001171_pt1 | contig 21082 bp, 20 predicted proteins | sample AshMeaCrysSpring_FD_87196 | JGI IMG/M metagenome (GOLD analysis project Ga0114939, IMG submission 87196) | Groundwater microbial communities from Big Spring, Nevada to study Microbial Dark Matter (Phase II) - Ash Meadows Crystal Spring | ecosystem: Environmental > Aquatic > Deep subsurface >...
GATGTCGATGGCCGGCGCAAGCAGGTCGGCGAAGGGCAGCTTGCCGAAGCGCTGGCTCAAGGCCACCCACGAGGCCACCGCGCCCGGCACGGTGACGCTGTCCCAGCCGCGCTGCGGCGGCGCGATCGCGCCGTCGCCCTGCTTCCGGCGGAAGTACTCCGGCGTCCACGCGGCCGGCGCGGTGCCCGAGGCGTTCAGCCCGTGCAGCTGCGCGCCGTCCCACAGGACGCAGAAGGCGTCGGAGCCCAGGCCGTTGCTGCAGGGCTCGACGATGGTCATCGCCGCCGCCGCGGCGATGGCCGCGTCCACCGCATTGCCACCGGCGGCCAGCATGCGCAGTCCGGCCTGCGCGGCCAGCGGGTGCGAGGTGGAGACGATGTTGCGCGCGAAGACCGGCCGGCGCGGCGTCGGGTAGTGGGTGTTCCAGTCGAAGTCGTGCTGCATGGCGGGTGTCTCAATCCAGGGTGATCTTGCGCTCGCGGATGATCGCGGCCCAGCGGTCGCTGTCGGCCTGCACCAGCACGGCAAACTGCGCCGGGGTGTTGGCCGCCGCCACCTCGGCACCCAGCCGGGCCAGACGCTCGCGCACCTCGGGCGACTGCAGCGCCTTGTTGAACTCGGCATTCAGCCGCGCCGTGATGTCGGCCGGCAGGCCCTTGGGGCCGTAGATGCCGAACCAGGTGGTGGAGCTGAAGCCCGGCAGCCCCGATTCGACCACCGTGGGCAGCTCCGGCGCCAGCGCGGAGCGTGTCTTGCCGGTGACGGCCAGCGCCTTCAGCTTGCCGTCCTTCACGTGCGGCATGCCGGAGACGATGCTGTCGAACAGGATCTGCACCTTGTTCGACACCAGGTCGGGAATCGCCAGCGCGGTGCCGCGGTACGGGATGTGCGTGACGTAAATGCCGGCCTGCGACTTGAAGGCCTCGGTCGTCAGGTGGACGATGGTGCCGTTGCCGCTGGACGCATAGTTCAGCTGCCCCGGCCGCGCCTTGGCATAGGCGATCAGCTCGCCCACGTTCTTCACCGGCAGGTCCAGCGGCACCAGCAGTACGTTGGTGGCATCGGCCACGTGGACGATGGGCGTGAAGTCGCTGTCCGGCCCCGTCGTCTTGTAGGGCAGCTTGGGGTTCAGGTGCGGGCCGATCGAATGCGTGCTGCTGGTGGCGATGAGCAGCGTGTAGCCATCGGGCGCGGCCTTGGCCACCTCGGCCGAGCCGAGCGAGCCGCCGGCCCCGGCTTTGTTTTCCACCACCACCGTCTGCCCCAGGCCCTGTCCCAGGCGCTGCGCGATGCTGCGCGCCAGCAGGTCGGTGGCACCGCCGGCCGGGAACGGCACCACCAGGCGAACCGGTTTGCTGGGGTAGCTCTGGGCCGCGGCCAGGGGCACGGCCAGCGACAGCACCGTCAGCGCCATCAGGGATCGTCGATGCATGGGGTGGGACTCGTCAACGGGGACCCCATTGTCGCGCGGCGTCGACAGGGATTGACCCAGCGCAGCGAATCAGCCCCTTCGACGCACCCAGGCGGGCGTGCAACGCGTAAGCTCACGCGGCCTTCGCTCTGCGAGGCTTCCCATTGGCAACTGCAGAAGGACATTCCACCATGGCAACACGCAAGACACCCAGCAAATCGAGCACCTTGAAGAGTGCCGCCGCCGACCTGGTCGAGGCCGCGAAGAGCCTCGGCCAGGCCGTCGCGAGCAAGGCCGAGGAGGCCAAGGCCGACGCGTCCGCCGCGCTGACGCGCGTCAAGAAGGACGTGGCCGCCGGCACCCGCAGGGCCCGCAAGGAGATCGCCAGTTCGGTCCAGCGCACCGAAAGCCGCATCGAGAAGGCCGCCGCCAGCGCCAGGAAGTCGGTGCAGCGCACGATCGGCACGGTCGAGAAGAAGGCCCGCGCCGTCAAGGCCCAGACCGAGCGCAGACTGAGCCGCGCCGAACAGACTTCGAGCCGCCGCGTGTCACAGGCCGGCGACGCCATCGCCAAAGAGGTGCGCGTGGTCAAGGCGGCCGTGAAGAAGAAGGCCGATGCGGTCGCGAAGTCGGTGAAGAGCAGCACCGAGAAGGCCAAGGCCCAGGCTGCCAGCACGCGCGCCGAGGCCGCCCGCGCAGCGGCCGCGGCCAAGCGCTCTGCCACGGCGGCAGCGAAGAAGGCGCCCGCGAAGAAGGCCGCGGTGAAGAAGGCCGTGCGCCCGTGGTAGAGCCTCGGCCCCCTCGGCATCGGCCGGCCGCGGGCGTCAAGCGCGCAATACATGGGCCACCTGCTCCGCCAGCGCCAGTGACGCCGTCAGCCCCGGCGATTCGATGCCGAACAGGTTCACCAGGCCCGGCACGCCGTGCTCGGCCGGCCCCTGGATCAGGAAATCCGCGGCCGGCTCGCCCGGGCCGCTGATCTTCGGCCGGATGCCCGCATAGGCCGGCTGCAGCGCGCCTTCGGGCAGGCCAGGCCAGTAGCGGCGGATGGCGGCGGCGAAGGGCGCGGCCCGCGCCGGGTCGACGCCATAGTCCTCGGAACCCGGCGCCGCGACCTCGACCCACTGCACGTCGGGACCGAAGCGCATCTGGCCGCCCAGGTCGAGCGTGACGTGCACGCCCAGGCCCGCCGCCTCGGGCATCGGGTAGATCAGCCTGGTGAACGCCGCCTTGCCGGGACAGCAGAAGTAGTGGCCACGCGCCCAGTGCGCGCGCGGCAGCAGGTGCGCCGGCAGGCCCTCGCAGCGAGCCGCCACCGCCACCGCGTGCAGGCCGGCGCTGTTGACCACGGTGCGGGCCTGCAGCGCCATTGGCTCGTCGCCGCCGACCTGCAACTCGAGACCGGCGTCGGCGCAGCGCCAGCGCTGCAGCGGGCTGTTCAGCGCCAGCATGGCGCCGTGCGCCTCGGCATCGCCCAGCAGCGCGAGCATCAGGCCGTGGCTGTCGACGATGCCGGTGGACGGCGACAGCAGCGCCGCGGTGCAGCGCAGCGCGGGCTCCAGCCTGCGCGCCTCGTCCGCGCCCAGCCAGCGTAGGTCGCGCACGCCGCAGGCCTCGGCGCGTTGCCTCAGCGCCCGCAGGGCCGGCTCCTGCGCCGCATCGGTGGCCACGACCAGCTTGCCGCAGCGGCGGTGCGCCACGCCGTGCGACTCGCAATAGTCGTACACGAGTTCCCGGCCGCGCACGCACAACTGCGCCTTCAGCGACCCCGGGGGGTAGTACAGACCCGCGTGGATGACCTCGCTGTTGCGCGAACTGGTGCCGCAGCCGATGGCACCGGCGGCTTCGAGGACCACCACCTCGCGGCCGGCCATCGCCAGTGCGCGCGCCACCGCCAGGCCGACGACGCCGGCACCGACGACCACGCAGTCGACCCGCTCCACGGCCTATCGCCCCAGCCACGGGCCGGGGGCGTCCAGGCCCTCGGCGACGAAGCGACGCACCTCGGGTGGCGCGTCGCCGCGGTGGAAGGCCAGGCGCTGCTCGCGCAGGCCGGCGTCGGCGGCGGTGAAGCGTTCCAGGCGGCGCAGGTGCTCGACCCAGCTCTCGTCCACGAAGTACTCGATATAGCGCCCCGGCGCGGTGGTGTCGCGGAACAGGCCCCAGGACAGCGCGCCCTGCCGCAGCCGGGCGCGCCGCGTCTTCTGCATCACCTGGGCGAAGGCCTCGGCCTCGGCCGGGTCGATCTGGTATTCCACCGTCACCATCACCGGGCCCTCGTCGGGGCCGACCTCGATCGCCACCTGCGGCACGTTGCCGGGCCGCGCCGGGCTGAAGTCGGGGTCGGCGCCGCCTTCGACGCTGAGTCGCCGCGTCAGCAGCCACAGCGTCGGGCCGACCACCGCGGCGCAGACCACCGACGCGCGCACGCTGCTGAAGCCCGCCACCTGGCCCCACAGCAGCGAGCCCGCCGCGGCGCCGCCCATCAGCGCCATCTGGTAGACGGCCATGCCGCGCGCGCGCACCCAGTTGGGCAGCGCCACCTGCGCGGCCAGCGTCAGCGAGTTGGCGGTGCTGATCCAGGCCATGCCGAGCACGACGATGGCCGGCAGCGCAACCCAGATGCTGGGCGCAAACACCGCCACCACCGACATCGCCGCATGGGTGAATGTGCCGCCGACGACGAACTGGTCGCGGTCGAAGCGCTGGCGCCAGCGCGGAAAGTACAGCGCCGCCACCACCGCACCGCCGCCGATGCAGGCCAGCATGATGGTGTAGGTGCCGGGGCCCGCGCCGTGCAGGTCGCGCGCCACCAGCGGCAGCAGCGCCAGCAGCGCCGAGGAGTGCAGGAAGAAGAAGAAGATGCGCACCAGCACCGCCTTCATGCGCGGCGACTGCATCACGTGCTGCCAGCCGACGCGCATCGCGCCGACGAAGCGTTCGCCGGGCAAGGCGCTGGTGCGCGGCTGCGAGCGCCAGCGCACGATGGTCACGAAGGCCGCCGCCGCCAGCAGCACGTTGATCGCGAACACCGCGCCGCTGCCGACGGCCGAGATGATCGCGCCTGCGACCACCGGCCCGACGACGCGCGACAGGTTCATCGAGATGCCGTTCAGCGCCATCGCCGCGCCCAGCTGCTCGCGCGGCACCACCTCGGGCACGATGGCCGAGAACACGGGCCAGCGCATGGCCAGGCCGACGCCGTTGCCGAAGGTCAGCAGCAGCAGCAGCGGCGCGGTCAGCGTGCCGGTGAGCGACAGCGTCGCCAGCGCCAGGGCATTGACGGCCACCCACAGCTGCGTGGCGGCGAAGTAGCGGCGGCGGTCGATGATGTCGGCCAGCGCGCCGCTGGGCAGGCCGAGCAGGAACACCGGCAGCGTCGAGGCGGTCTGCACCAGCGCCACCATCACCGGGCTGGCGGTCAGCGAGGTCATCACCCAGGCGGCGGTGACGTCGTTCATCCACATCGAGACGTTCGCCGCGAAGGTGGCCAGCCACAGGTTGCGGAACACCGCCGTGCGGAAGGGGGCGAAGGTGGCGTTGTCGATCAGCCGCCGCAGGGTAGATGGCATCGGCTCAGCATAACGGGCGCGGGCGGCCTTCGGCCGCCCGCGGGGATGGACGACACCGGCGCTGCGCGTCAGCCCTCTTCCTGGAAGGCTTCCTCGCGCTTGCTCTTGATCGACGGCAGCGAGACCACCACGATCATCAGCGCCGCGGCGATCAGCAGGCCGGCGGACAGCGGGCGCGTCAGGAAGGCGCTCCAGTCGCCGCGGCTGAGCAGCAGCGCGCGGCGCAGGTTCTCCTCCATCATCGGCCCGAGGATGAAGCCCAGCAGCAGCGGCGCCGGCTCGCAGCCGAGCTTGAAGAAGGCATAGCCGACGACGCCGAAGCCGGCCGCCATGAAGACGTCGAAGTTGTTGTTGTTCAGCGTGTACAGGCCGATGCAGCAGAAGGACATGATCGCCGGGTACAGGAAGCGGTAGGGTACCGTCAGCAGCTTGATCCAGATGCCGATCAGCGGCAGGTTCAGGATGATGAGCATCGCGTTGCCGACCCACATCGACGCGATCAGGCCCCAGAACAGCTCGGGGTTGCTGGTCATCACCTGCGGTCCGGGCTGGATGCCCTTGATGGTCATCGCGCCGACCATCAGCGCCATCACCGCGTTGGGCGGGATGCCGAGCGTGAGCATGGGGATGAAGCTGGTCTGCGCGCCGGCGTTGTTGGCGGCCTCGGGGCCGGCCACGCCGCGGATGTTGCCCTGGCCGAAGGGCACGTCGCCGGCTTTGCCCTTGGACTTCTTCTCCACCGTGTAGGCGGCAAACGACGCCAGCAGCGCGCCGCCGCCGGGCAGCACGCCCAGGATCGAGCCCAGCGCGGTGCCGCGCAGCACCGCCGGGTAGGCGTTCTTGAAGTCCTGCCGGGTCGGCCAGATGCCCTTGACGTCCTTGGTGAAGACCTCGCGGTGCTCGGCAGGGCGGCTCAGGTTGGCGATGATCTCGCCGAAGCCGAACACGCCCATGGCGATGGCGACGAAGCCGATGCCGTCGGTCAGCTCGGGGATGTCGAAGCTGAAGCGCGGCACGCCGGAGATGACGTCGGTGTTGATCTGGCCGAGCAGCAGGCCGAGGATGATCATCGCGATGGCCTTGATCAGCGAGCCCGAGGCCAGCACCACCGCGCCGATCAGGCCCAGCACCATCAGGCTGAAGTACTCGGCCGGGCCGAACTTGAAGGCCAGTTCGGTCAGCGGCGGTGCGAAGGCGGCGATGATGATCGTGCCCACGCAGCCGGCGAAGAAGCTGCCCAGGCCGGCCGCGGCCAGCGCCGCCCCCGCCCGGCCCTTGCGCGCCATCTGGTAGCCGTCGATGGCCGTGACCACCGAGCTCGACTCGCCGGGCACGTTGATCAGGATGGCGGTGGTGGAGCCGCCGTACTGCGCGCCGTAGTAGATGCCGGCCAGCATGATCAGCGCCGGCGTGGCGTCCAGCGCGTAGATGCTGGGCAGCAGCATGGCGATGGTGGCCACCGGCCCCAGGCCGGGCAGCACGCCGATCAGCGTGCCCAGCAGCGCGCCGAAGAAGGCGTAGAACAGGTTCTGCAGCGTGAAGGCCACGCCGAAGCCGAGCACCAGGTTGTTGATCAGGTCCATGGTGCGCTCCTCAGGCCGTCATGAACGAAGGCCACAGCGGGATCACCAGGTTCAGGCCCTTGATGAACACCAGCCAGGAGCCCACGGTGAGGATCACGATGTTGACGATCACCTCCTTGAGCTTGAATTCGTCGCCCGCCAGGCTGGCCATGAAGATCAGGATCGGCAGCGAGATGATCATGCCCAGCCTGGGCAGCGCCAGGCCGAACACCGCCACCGCGGCAACGACCAGGGCCAGCGGCTTCCAGCCGATGTGGCCGATGGGGTCGCCGCCCTCGCTCTCGACGGTCAGCGACTTGAACAGCACCAGCGCCCCCAGGACGGCCAGCAGGATGCCGAGGCCGAAGGGAAAGTAGCCGGGGCCCGGCCGGGCCGAGGTGCCGAAGTTGTAGCTGGTGGCGCCGGCGGCGAAGCCCAGGCCGGTGGCCACGAACATCAGCCCCGACCAGAAGTCCTTCTGGCTCTTGATCTTCACGTCTTGTCTCCTCGGCTGGCGTGAACGGTGGGCGATTCTAGGCAGCCGCGCACGGCGGCCCGGATGTGGTTTCCACGTAATCGCCGCCGCGAAGGTCGGCCCGTCCTGCACGGCACGGTGCGCGAGCAGCAAGCATGCGCCCGCGCCCGGCGCGCGACCGACGCGACCCTTGCCCTCAGCCGCGCATCCCGAGGCTGGGCCGGAAGGCATGCAGGCCTCCGGCCCTCGCCAGGCACGCGGGCCTGGCGGCGCGCATGCAGGCGCGCCGCCGCTTCGCAGCCGCCGGTCCGCGCGCAGGCGCGGCCCGACGCGCGGCTACGCAGCAGTCAGGCCCGCATGTCCAGGCTCGGCGTGCTGCGCAGCACCTCTTCGACGGTGGTCAGGCCTTCGGCGACCTTCATCGCGCCGGCCAGGCGCAGTGCGCGCATGCCGTCCTTGACGGCCTGGCGGCGCAGCGCGGCGGCGTCCAGCGCCGGGTGCACGCAGGCCCGCGCCGCCTCGGTCATGACCAGCAGTTCGTACAGGCCGACGCGGCCGCGGTAGCCGGTGTGCCGGCACTCCAGGCAGCCCACCGGCTTGTAGGGCCGCACGCCCCCGGAAAGCCGCCACGGCCTGGCCAGTTCGTCGAGCGTCTCGCGGGTGGTGCCCTCGTCGCGCTGCTTGCAGGCCGGACACAGCATGCGCGTCAGCCGCTGCGCGAGCACGCCGATGACGGTGGCCGAGATCAGGTAGGCGGGCACGCCCAGATCGGCCAGGCGGGTGATGGCCGAGGCCGAGTCGTTGGTGTGCAGGGTGCTGAACACCAGGTGGCCGGTGAGCGCCGCCTGGATCGCCATCTCGGCCGTGGCCAGGTCGCGGATCTCGCCGACCATGATGATGTCCGGGTCCTGCCGCATCAACGCGCGCAGGCCTTCGGCGAAACCCATGTCGATGGCCGCATGCACCTGCGTCTGGTTGAAGGCCGGCTCGATCATCTCGATCGGGTCTTCGATGGTGCAGACGTTGACCTCGTCGGTGGCCAGCTGCTTCAGGGTCGAATACAGCGTCGTCGTCTTGCCCGAGCCGGTGGGCCCGGTGACCAGGACGATGCCGTGCGGCCGCGCGATCAGCTCCTGCCAGCGCGCCGTGTCGTGCGCGCCGAAGCCCAGCGCCTCGACGCTCTTCACGGCCGTCTCCGGGTCGAAGATGCGCATCACCAGCTTCTCGCCGAAGGCCGTGGGCAAGGTGGACAGCCGCATTTCGACTTCGCTTCCGACCTTGTCGGCCGTGTCGGGCCGCTTGGTCTTGATGCGTCCGTCCAGCGGCCGCCGCTTCTCGACCACGTCCATGCGCCCCAGCAGCTTGATGCGCGAGGTCATCGCGTTCATCACGCCCAGCGGCACCTGGTAGACGGTGTGCAGCACGCCGTCGATGCGGAAGCGGATGGCACCCATGTCGCGGCGCGGCTCGAGGTGGATGTCGCTGGCGCGCTGGTCGAAGGCGTACTGCCACAGCCAGTCCACCACCTGCACCACGCCCTGGTCGTTGGCATCCAGCTGCTTGGCGGTCTTGCCCAGCTCCACCAGCTGCTCGAAGCTGGCCGCCGGCGAGACCTCGCCCGACTTCTGCGCCGCACGCACCGACTTCGCCAGCGCATAGAACTCGGTGGTGTACTTGCGCACGTCCTGCGGGTTCGCCAGCACCAGCTTGACGCTGCGCCGGGTATGCGCCTCGATCTCCGGAACCCAGCCCAGGTCGAAGGGCTCGCTGGTGGCGATGACCACCTCGCCGTTGCTCATCTGCACCGGCAGCGCACAGCGGCTTTCGGCGTAGGCCACCGACATCACGTCGGCGACGCGGCCGACGTCGGCCTTCAGCGGGTCGATGCGCAGGTAGGGCATCTTGCAACGCTGCGCCAGCCACTCGGTCAGCATTTCGGTGTCCAGCGCCTTCTGCGTACCGGCGCGCAGCAGCCCGGCACCGCCCAGGCGCACCAGCGCGTGCAGGCTCGACGCCCCCGCGCCGAAGCGCTGCGTCACGCGTTCGCCGTCCTCGGCCGTGATCCAGCCGTCGTCGCGCAGCCAGCCGAGCAGCAGCTTCCAGTCGAGCTTGCCCTTCCAGGGGTGGTGCGGCACGGCCAGCGTGTCGCCCGCCGTGAGGCGGCCGGGGCGGGTCGGGGTGGCGGTGCGGTTCATCGTGGCGCGGGCGGGTCGGAGGGTACGGGCCGCGGTTTCAGCGGCCGCAGCATGCGCAGCCATTTTCGCGCCGGCAGGCCCCAGCGCCCGAAGCGTGACTCGATCTGCGCCGCCCGTTCGAGCAATGTGGCACGGTCCGGCATGCGCACGCCGCGGCCGGCCAGCACCACGCGGTTGCCCTCGCGCGTGGGCCGCAGCGGGCACACCTGTTCCGCGCCGAAGGCCTGCACCAACTGCGCCAGGCTGTGCTCGAAGCGCGCATCGCGGCCGAACAGGTTGACGCTCATCACTCCGCCTTCGGCGAGCACGCCGCGGCAGGCCGAGTAGAAGGCGGCGTCGTCCAGCACCGGTGCCGCGGCATCGTGGTCGTACAGGTCCACCTGCAGCAGTTGCACGCTGTCGCGCTGGGCCGGGTCCTGCACCCAGCGCGCGGCATCCACGTTCAGCACCTGCAGCCGCGGCCCGTCGGCAGGCAGGTGGAAGGAGCGGCGGCAGAGTTCGATCACGGCCGGGTTCAGTTCCACCGCGGTGGTGTGCATGCGCAGCGCCTTGTGCGTGAAGCGCGTGATCGCCGCGGCGCCCAGCCCCAGCTGCACCGCCCGGCCCTGGCCCAGCTGCTCGTGGGGCAGCCACAGCAGGCCGGCGAGCATGCGCTGCACGTATTCCAGTTCGACATGGTCGGGCCGCGCGATGCGCATCGAACCCTGGATCCAGACCGTGCCCAGGTGCAGGCTGCGCACCCCCTGGTACTCGGAGATCGTCGCCTCGGGCAGGCGCGCGGCGCCGGACTTGCGGGCCATGCTCAGCGCAGTCCGCAGGCTTCGAACACCGCGCGCCAGGCGGCCAGCTTGCGCTCGAAACTCCAGCTGGCGTTGGCCGGGCTGCTGGACGGCAGCCGGTAGACCGGCAGCCCCAGCTCCCGGGTGATGCGCATCGCGCGCGCCGATTCGCCGCCGTTGTGGGCCACCGCCACGAGCTGCGGCGCGCGCCGGCGCAGGCTGGCCAGGTCGTTGTAGCGTGCCTGGCGGATTCGGCTGTCCAGGCTGCCCTCGCGTTCGCATTCGGCGATCACGTCCCACAGGCCCAGCCCGCGGGCGCGCAGCCGCGCCAGGCGCTCGCGGTAGCCGAGCGTCGCCAGGTCCTCGCCCAGCAGCGCCGAGAGCAGCGGCCAGAACTGGTTGCGCGGATGTGCGTAGTACTGGCCGGCGGCCAGCGAGGCCGCCCCCGGAAAGCTGCCCAGCAGCACCAGCCGCGTCGCGCGCCCGATCACCGGCGCCAGGCCCTGCAGGCGTCCGCTCACGCGGCCAGCCCCGGCAGGACGGCGCGCGCGTTGGCGCTCGTGACCTCGGCGGTGTGCGCCAGGGTCCAGCCGCGCAGGGCCGCCAGCGTTTCGGCAATGCGCGGCAGTTCGGCCGGTTCGTTGCGCGACACCTGCCCCTGGGCGCGCTGCTGCGCACCGAGATACAGCCACTGCGGCGGAATGTCCGGCGCATCGGTCTCCAGCACGATCGCATCGTCCGGCAAGGTGGCCGCGAGCCGGCGGATCTGCAAGGCCCGCTCGTGCGTCATCGCGCCGCCGAAGCCGAGCTTGAAGCCCAGCGCCAGGAACTGCCGCGCCTGCACCTCGCTGCCGTTGAACGCGTGCACGATGCCGCCGCGCACGCCGGCGCGGCGCAAGCCCTTGAGCAGTTCGTCGGCCGAGCGCCGCAGGTGCAGGATCACCGGCAGGCCGGCCTCGCGCGCGATGGCCAGCTGCTCGAGGTAGAAGCGCTTCTGGCGCCGGCGGTCCAGCCCCGGCACGAAATGGTCCAGGCCGATCTCGCCGACCGCGACCAGGCGCGGGTCGTCGCGCCGGGCCCGCAGCGTCTCGCGCAGGAGCTGCAGGTCCTGGTCGGCGGCCCGGTCCACGTACAGCGGGTGGATGCCCAGCGCATAGACCCCGCCGCAGTCGTGGGCGAGCGCCCGCACCGAGTCGAAGTTGGCCACGTGGACCGCCGGCAGCACCAGGCGGCCGACACCGGCCGCTCGGGCCCGCTCGACCACCGCGGCACGATCGGCATCGAACTCGTCCGCGTCGAGGTGGCAATGGGTGTCGGTCCAGACGGCCATGGCGCGATGATGCACCGGGCTCGGCCCCCCGCCCCCGATGCCGGGCCGGGCCCCGCGCCGCCGCCGTCCGGCCGCGATGCATGGGGGATGCTTTTCGCATCGCGCGCGACCCATGGCCCCGGCCGTCCGTCGGGGCGCAGTGCCCCCGGGATGCGCGCACCGGCGCAACGTGATAACGTGATCTGCCAGACGCCAGATGCGCCGCCGGGTAACGCATGCCGAACCCCAAGACCCCGCTCTACAGCCCGTCGCGCCGCAGGCCGGCCGATGCCGCACCCGGCCCTGCTGCGCCGGCACGAGCCGCTGCCGCGGCAGCGCCTGCAGCCGAGGCGACGGCCGCGCGGCCGGAGGCCGTGGCACGGGCCGGCCGCAGGCCGGTGCGCGCGTGGCGCCGCCACCTGCCGGCGATGGCCTGGAGCGCCATGGGGGCGTTGCTGGCCATGGCGCTGATGCTCGCAGTCCTGGCGATGCAGCCGCGCCGCCCGGCGCTGACGCAGAAGCAGATCGACGCCGCGGTGCGGCATTCGCTGGAGAAGGAGCCTCTGCCTTCCCCCGCCACCAAGGCCTACGAAACCGTCGCGCGCTCGGTGGTGCGGGTCATCGGGCTGATGGATGACGACGACGACGGCAAGGAGCGGCCCGACAAGCGCGCGATGGAGCGCAGCCTGGGCACCGGCGTGGTCATCAAGGAGGACGGCACGATCCTCACCAACCTGCACGTGGTGTGGGGCGCCAAGCGGGTGCGCGTGACCTTTGCCAACGGCCACGAGTCGGACGCGCAGCTGCTCGGCGCGCAGCCCGAGAACGACCTGGCGGTGCTGCGGGCGAAGAGCCTGCCCGACGACCTGGAGCCGGCGACGATGCGCTCCACCGGCGACCTGGCGCCGGGCGACCAGGTGATCGCGGTCGGCCACCCCTTCGGCATCGGGCCTTCGGTGAGTGCGGGCGTGGTCTCCGGCCTGAACCGCGAGTTCCGCTCGCCGGAGGGCCAGCAGGCCCTGACCAACCTGATCCAGTTCGACGCCGCCGCCAACCCGGGCAACTCCGGCGGCCCGCTGGTCACCATGGACGGCTACGTGGTCGGCATCGTCACCGCCATCCTCAACCCGAACGAACAGCGCACCTTCGTCGGCATCGGCTTCGCGGTGCCGATCGAAAGCGCCGCAGGCGCCGCCGGCCTGCCGCCGTTTTGACTTCACCTCCATCAGGAAGACCCATGCAACTCGGCACGCACGACCCCACCCAGACGGCCGGCCTGATGGAGCGCATGCTCTACGAGGTCAAGCGCGTGGTCGTGGGGCAGGACCGCTTTCTGGAACGCGTGCTGATCGCGATGCTGGCGCAGGGCCACCTGCTGGTCGAAGGCGTGCCGGGACTGGCCAAGACGCTGACGGTGAAGACGCTGGCGCGCACCATGCGCGGCAGCTTCCGCCGCATCCAGTTCACGCCCGACCTGGTGCCGGCCGACCTGGTGGGCACGCGCATCTACAACCAGAAGACCGGCGACTTCGGCACCTCGCTGGGCCCGGTGTTCGCCAACCTGCTGCTGGCCGACGAGATCAACCGCGCGCCGGCCAAGGTGCAGAGCGCGCTGCTCGAGGTGATGCAGGAACGCCAGGTGACGATCGCCGGCGAGACGCACCACGTGCCCGAGCCCTTCGTCGTGATGGCGACGCAGAACCCGATCGAGACCGAGGGCACCTACCCGCTGCCCGAGGCGCAGGTCGACCGCTTCATGATGAAGGTGCTGGTCGACTACCCCAACGAGGAGGAGGAGTTCGTCATCGCGCAGCGCGTCACCGGCGCCTCCGCCGACGTGCAGTCGGTGTGCGACACGCACGCGCTGCAGGCGCTGCAGAAGGAATGCCGCGCGGTCTACGTCGACCCGTCGCTGATTCAGTATGCCGTCAAGCTGGTCAGCGCCACGCGCCAGCCGGCACGCTACGAACTGCCGGACATGGCCAAGTACCTGACCTTCGGCGCCAGCCCGCGCGCCACCATCGGCATGGTCGAGGGGGCTCGGGCGCTGGCGCTGCTGCGCGGGCGGCGCTACGCGCTGCCCGAGGACGTCGTCGACCTGGTGCCCGACGTGCTGCGCCACCGCATGGTGCTGTCCTACGAGGCGCTGGCCGACAATGTCACCGCCGACCAGATCGTGCAGCGCGTGATGCAGAAGGTGGCGGTGCCGGACAAGCCGATGGCCCATGCGCCCCATGAAAACGGCAACGCCCTCCATGCCTGAGCCGGCCGCCGACGCCCGCGTGCCCGGCCTCGAGGAGCGGCTGCTGCGGCAGTTGGAGTGGACGGTGCTGCGCCGCCTGGACGGCCTGCTGCAGGGCGACTATCGGACGCTGCTGCGCGGCGGCGGCATCGACCTGGCCGACCTGCGCGAGTACCAGTTCCACGACGACGTGCGCCACATCGACTGGAACGTCACCGCACGGCTGCAGACGCCGCACGTGCGGCAGTTCACCGAGGACCGCGAGATGACGGCCTGGTTCCTGCTCGACCTGTCGGGCAGCGTCGACTTCGGCTCGGTGGACGTGACCAAGCTCGCCGTGTCCTCGGGCTTCGTGGCGGTGCTGGCGCGCGTGCTGACGCGACACGGCAACCGTGTCGGCGCGATGCTCTACGGCACGCGCGTGGACACGGTGCTGCCGCCGCGGCTGTCGCGACAGCACGTGCTCAACCTGATGCGCCTGATGCGCAGCCGGCCGCGCGCCGACGCACGGCGCGGCGCAACCGCGCTGGCCGATCTGCTGAACGGCGCCGCCGGGCTGATCAAGCGACGCTCGCTGGTGCTGGTGGTGTCGGACTTCATCAGCGAGCCGGGCTGGGAGGACGCGCTCGCGCGTCTGGCGCAGCGACACGAGGTGGTGGCGGTGCGGCTGTTCGATCCGCTGGAGATGGCGCTGCCCGAACTGGGGCTGGTGACGGTGGAGGACGCCGAGACCGGCGAGCAGTTGTTCATCGACACCGCCGACCCGGCCTTCCGCAAGCGCTACGCGGCCGAGGCCGAGGCACGGGAAGCCGCACTGCGCGAGGCACTGGCGCACGCCGGCGCCGACACGCTGGAGTTGTCGACCGACGACGACCTGCTCGAATCGATGCTGCGCTTCGCCGCGCTGCGGCGCCAGCGCGGGCGGCTGAAGGTCGGCGGGCGCTTTCCCGCCCACCTGCGCACCGAGACGGCGCCTCAGGTTGCCGGAGCGACGTCATGACCTTCATCTGGCCCACCTTCCTGTGGTCGCTGCTGCTGCTGCCGCTGCTGGTGATCCTTTACCTGTGGCTGCTGCGCAGGCGCCGCCGCAGCACCGTGCGTCTGGCCAGCCTGGCGGTGGCCAAGGCGGCGCTGGGCAAGGGCCCGGGCTGGCGGCGCCATGTGCCGCCGCTGCTGATGCTGCTGGCCATCGGCACGCTGCTGGCGGCCATGGCGCGGCCGATGGCGGTGATCACCTTGCCGCTTGCGCAGCGCACGATCATCCTGGCGATGGACGTGTCCGGCAGCATGCGCGCCACCGACGTGCAGCCCAGCCGCATCGTGGCCGCGCAGGAGGCGGCGAAGGCCTTCGTCAACGGCCTGCCGCGCGAGGTGCGCGTCGGCGTGGTGGCCTTCGCCGGCACGGCCGCCGTGGTGCAGGCGCCGACCGTCAGCCGCGAGGACATCATCGCCGCCATCGACCGCTTCCAGTTGCAGCGCGCCACCGCCACCGGCAGCGGCATCATCCTGTCGCTGGCCACCATCTTCCCCGATGCGGGCATCGAGATCTCGCAGGCCACCGGCCAGCGCAACATGCCCGGCCCGCTGGACGAGAAGAAGGAGGAGAAAAAGGAGTTCGCGCCGGTGGAGCCGGGCTCCTACACCTCGGCGGCGATCATCATGCTCACCGACGGCGCGCGCACCACCGGCCCCGACCCGCTGGAGGCGGCGAAGATGGCCGCCGACCGCGGGGTGCGCGTCTACACCGTGGGCATCGGCACCGTCGCCGGCGAGACGATCGGGTTCGAGGGCTGGAGCATGCGCGTGCGGCTGGACGAGGCGGCGCTGAAGCAGATCGCGCTGCTGACGCAGGCCGAGTACTTCTATGCAGGGACGGCGCAGGACCTGATGAAGGTCTACCAGTCGCTGAGCTCGAAGCTGGTGGTGGAGAAGAAGGAGACCGAGATCACCGCCTTCTTCGCCGCGGCCGGGGCCTTGCTGGCGCTGCTGGGCGCCGGGCTGTCGGTGTGGTGGTTCGGGCGCGTGGCCTGACAGCCTGCTGTCGGTCGAATACGGAAGTTCGCGTTGCCGCGTGCGGCGCAAAGCGGCCTGCGGCCGCTTTGCGCCTTCGGCAGACGCGCCGCCTGCCCGTGCCGGCGATGCGATTCCGATCGAGTCGCCTTGACGGCCGGGCCGGGCCTGGATTCCTACAATCCGGTCGGTGAATCTGCTGAACGCCGACCTGCATTGCCATTCCGTCGTCTCGGACGGCACCCTTCAGCCCGAAGCCCTGGCGCACCGTGCCAAGGCCAACGGCGTGGAGCTGTGGGCCCTGACCGACCACGACGAGATCGACGGGCAGCTCCGCGCCGCCGACGCGGCCCGCGCCATCGGACTCGACTACCTGAGCGGCTGCGAGATCTCGGTCAGCTTCGCCGGCGTCACCGTGCACATCGTCGGCCTCGGTTTCGATGCGGAGGACCGCGCCCTGCGCCAGGGCCTGGCGGCCACGCGCGGCGGTCGTGGCGAGCGGGCGCGCGAGATGGCCGCCGAGCTGGCCAAGGCGGGCATCCAGGGCGTATACGAAGGCGCGCTGCGCCATGCCGGCAACCCGGCGCTGATCGCGCGCACGCACATCGCACGCTACCTGGTCGAGATCGGCGTCTGTGCCGACACCCACGAGGTCTTTCGACGCTTCCTCACCAGCGGCAGGCCCGGCTACGTGCCGCACCGCTGGGCCGCGCTGGGCGACGCGGTGCGCTGGATCAACGAGGCCGGCGGTCTGGCCGTGATTGCGCACCCTGGGCGCTACGGCTTCACGCCGAACGAGGAATACGCGCTCTTCACGGAGTTCATCGCGCATGGCGGCCGCGGCGTCGAGGTCATCACCGGCAGCCACACCACGGCGGACTACCTGAAGTACGCCGACATGGCGCTGGAGTTCGACCTGCTCGCCTCGCGCGGCAGCGACTTCCATTCCCCGCAGGAAAGCCACACCGACCTGGGCGCGCTCCCCGACCTGCCGGGCCGGCTGACGCCGGTGTGGTCGGCGCTGCAGCATCGCGTGCAACGGGCCTGAGAGCCGGGGCCGCGCACCGCAGGCGCCCCACGGGCGCCATCGCCGGCAGCGCCCGCTGCCGCGGGCCGTCCTGCCTTTGGGCTGCCCGTCTCCTCGATGGCAGGCCGGAAGGAGCGGGGCGCGACCGACGCCGGGCATCGGCCCGAGCGAGCCAATGGCGGCGGGCGCCGCAGGCATGGACACCGGCGCGCGGCTTCTGCCGGGCGGGCTCCCGGTGCTGCCGATGACCTGCCTGCACCAGGCCATGCGTGCCGGCCCGCAATCGATCGCATGAGGCCTTGGTGGCCGCGGCCGGCCGGGAAGCCGGGAGCGACGCCGCAGGACCGACAATCGCGTCATGTCGCAGTATTTCGAGGTCCACCCCGAGAACCCGCAGCCGCGCTTGCTGAAGCAGGCGGCGCAGATCCTGCTGCAGGGCGGCATCGCGGCCGTGCCCACCGATTCGAGCTACGCGCTGGTGTGCCGCCTCGACGACAAGGCCGCGGCCCAGGCACTGCGCCGCCTGCGCCAGGTGGACGACAAGCACCACCTGACGCTGCTGTGCCGCGACCTCAGCGAACTGGCGAGCTACGCGCGCGTGGACAACCAGCAGTACCGACTGCTCAAGCTCGGCACGCCCGGGCCGTACACCTTCATCCTCGAGGCCACCAAGGAGGTGCCGCGCCGGCTGAGCCACCCGTCGCGACGCACCATCGGGCTGCGCGTGCCCGACCACAAGGTCACCCAGGCCTTGCTCGAGCTGCTGGGCCAGCCGCTGCTGGGCACGACCCTGATCCTGCCCGGCAGCAGCGAAGCGCTGAACGACCCGCAGCAGATCCGCGCGCACTTCCAGAAGACGCTGCAGGCGGTGATCGACGCCGGCGCCTGCCCGATGCAACCCACCACGGTGATCGACCTGGTCGGCGGTGCGCCGGTGATCGTGCGCGAAGGCCGCGGCGACTTGGCGCGCCTCGGGCTGAACGCGCTGCAAGCGGACTGAGAGCCCGCGTCGCACGCGCCGGCTCATACCGGTTCGCAATCAAACGCAAAGAAGCGCGGTGTCAGTACCCGGCGCATAGCGGCCTGCGGCCGCTATGCGCCGGGGGGCGTCATGAACCGCTCCCCCGAGCCCCCTCCGAGAGGGGGCTCCAGTTCGTTCGACAAGTCGGCCTGGCGGCCGACCGATGGGCGTACCGGCTATTCGCCTGGTACGCGCAGGGGGGGGGGGCCTGCGCCGGACGCAAAGCCGGCTCGAGGTTCATGCTGGAGCCCCCTCTTGGAGGGGGCGCGGGGGAGCCCCACGAAAGCGCCTTGGCGCATTGCGGCCGCAGGCCGCTATGCGCCGTCCTCAGCCACCGAATTCCTGTGCGATGGATTGCAATTCGGCATCAGACCGCGGCCGTGACCACCATCTCCACCTTCCACTCCGGCCTGGCCAGCCTGGCCACCACGGTGGCGCGCGGCGGCGCGTGGCCCGCCGGCAGCCAGGCCTCCCAGACCTCGTTCATGGCGGCGAAATCGGCCAGGTCGGTGAGAAAGATCTGGCACATCAAAAGGCGCGACTTGTCGCTGCCGGCACGCGCCAGCAGCGCGTCGATGGCGGCCAGCACCTGCCGCGTCTGGCCGCGGACGTCCTGCGTGGCGTCGCCGGCCACCTGGCCGGCGAGGTAGCACACGCCGTGGTGCACGGCCATCTCCGACAGGCGGGCGCCGACATCGAAGCGCTGGATCGTCATTTGTGTCCCTTTCTGTGCCCATGCCCGTGCGGATGCGCATGGGTCGGATGCTGGTTGACCGGGTGCTTGACCGCGGGGCCGCCGCTCGGCGCCGGCCTGGCGCCGATACGCGATTCCGTGCCGGCAAAGAGCTTGCGCAGGTTCGGCTGGTGGCGCCACAGCAGCAGCAGGCTCATCGCGCAGATCGCCAGCAGCGCCGGCGATGCGCCCCAGATCAGCAACTGGTAGAAGGGCGCGAACAGCGCCGCGACGATCGAGGCCAGCGACGAATAGCGGAAGAAGGCCGCGATGATCAGCCAGGTGAGCAGCGTGGCCGCGCCCAGCCAGGGGTTCAGCGCCAGCAGCACGCCGGCGGCGGTGGCCACGCCCTTGCCGCCCTTGAAGCCGAAGAACAGCGGCCACAGGTGGCCGACGAAGGCCGCCAGCCCGACGAGGGACACCGTCGTCTCGTTCAATCCCCAGGCCGGGCCGAAGACCAGCGCCAGCAGCACCGGCACGTAGCCCTTCAGCGCGTCGAAGGCCAGCGTCAGCAGCGCGGCGCCGCGGTGGCCGGAGCGCAGCACGTTGGTCGCGCCGGGATTGCCCGAACCATAGTGGCGCGGGTCTTCCAGGCCCATGCCGCGGCTGACGATGACGGCGAAGGACAGCGAGCCGATCAGGTAGGCCGCCAGCACGGCCAGCACGCTGGGAAGGAAGGACATGCAGGGGTGCGGGGAGGTTGCGGTGCGAGCGGCAGTTTACGACGCGTGCCGGCCCCGCCGGTCGCGCCTACAGCGCGCAGGACACCGGGTGCGCGCCGAGCAGGTGCTCCAGCACCGCCGGCTCGATGCCCACCAGGAAACCGCGGCGCCCGCCGTTGATCCAGATGCGCGGCAGCGCCAGCACGCCGGCCTCCACGTACACCGGCATCGGCTTGCGCGTGCCGAAGGGCGAGGTGCCGCCCACCAGGTAGCCGCTGTGACGCTGCGCCGCATCGACGCTGCAGGGCTCGACGCTCTTGACGCCGATGGCGCGCGCCAGGCTCTTGGTGCTGACCTGCCGGTCGCCGTGCATCAGCACGAGCAGCGGGCCGGCCTGGTCGTCCTGCATGACCAGCGTCTTGACCACCGCATGCTCGTCCACGCCCAGCTGGCGCGCCGGCTCGGCCGTGCCGCCGTGCTCGACGTAGTCGTAGGGATGCTCGCTGAAAGCCACGCCGTGCCGGCGCAGCCACTGCGTGGCCGGCGTCTCGCTGACATGCCTGTCCTTGCGTGCCATCGCCGGTCACTGTGCCGGGTCGCGCTGCTCCCAGCGGATGCGGTCGATCTGCTCCAGCAGCGGCGGCGGCAGCTCGGTCTGCCAGGCGTCGATGTTCTCGTCCAGCTGCTCGACCGAGGTGACGCCGATGAGCGTGCTGGCGACGCGCCAGTTGCGGTAGCAGAAGGCCAGCGCCATGCGCGTCGCCGTCAGCCCATGCTCGCGCGCCAGGGCGTTGTAGCGCCGCGCCGCGGCCAGCGCCTCGGCCCGCCCGTGGCGCTGCTTGCGCATGCCGGCGAACAGCGCCATGCGCCCCGGCCGGGCAGGGTCGTCGAAGCCGGCGGCGTCGTACTTGCCGCTCAGCAGTCCGAAGGCCAGCGGCGAGTAGGCCAGCAGCGAGACCTGGCTGCGGTAGAGCATCTCGTCCAGACCGTTGTCCACCGAGCGGTTGAGCAGGCTGTAGGCGTTCTGCACGCTGACGATGCGCGGCAGCGCGGCGGCATCGGCCACGCGCAGGAACTCGGCCACGCCCCAGGGCGTCTCGTTGCTCAGCCCGACGTGGCGCACCTTGCCGGCCTGCACCAGGAGCTGCAGGCCGCGCAGCTGCTCGTCGATGGGCGTGACCGTGCGCTCGGCCTGCGGGTCGAAGTACAGCGCGCCGAACATCGGCACGTTGCGCGTCGGCCAGTGCAGCTGGTACAGGTCGATGACCTCGGTGTGCAGGCGCTTCAGGCTGGCCTCGCACGACGCAACGACGTCGGCGGCGGTGACGTCGGCGCTGCCGTGGCGCAGCCATTCATAGCCGCGCACCGGCCCGGCAGCCTTGGTGGCGAGCACGATGCGCGCGCGCACCTCCGGCCGCTTGCGCAGCCACGCGCCGAGAATGCGCTCGGTGTCGCCGTAGCGCGCCGCGCTCGGCGGCACAGGATACATCTCGGCCGTGTCCAGGAAGTTCAGGCCGCGTGCCAGCGCATGGTCGAGGATGCGGTGCGACAGGGTTTCGTCGACCTGCGCCTCGCCGAAGGTCATGGTGCCGAGGCAGATGCGGCTGACCTTCAGGTCGCTGCGGCCGAGAGTGACGGTCTCCATGGATCCGGCGTGGCGATGGCATGAACGCGCAAGTGTGCCGCAAAGGCCGGCGCCCTGGCCGCCATGCCGCCGTGCCGCGAAGGCCCCGCGCTGCGCCGGGCATGCGCCGGCTCGGGGGACAATGCGGGCTTGTCCTGCCCTCCCCTGAAGCCATGTTCCGGCCCCTGCGTCAGGCGCTGAGCACCGGCCCGGGCAGCCCCCGGGTCGAGCCCATCGCCGGGCGCGGCCCGCGCGCCCGCTGGTGGGTCGTGGTGCTGGCGGTGGCGGCCGCTCACCTGCTGCTGCTGTCGCTGCTGCAGCGGGCGCTGCTGGTTGCGCCGCCCGCCACCGACCGGCCCCAGGCTCCGCTGCAGCTGGTCTGGGTGCGTCCGCTGCCGTCGCCACCACCCGCCCCCGCGCCGCCAACGGCCGAAGCGCGCCGAGCGGACGCGCCGGCTGC
>Ga0114939_10001172_pt1 | contig 21054 bp, 22 predicted proteins | sample AshMeaCrysSpring_FD_87196 | JGI IMG/M metagenome (GOLD analysis project Ga0114939, IMG submission 87196) | Groundwater microbial communities from Big Spring, Nevada to study Microbial Dark Matter (Phase II) - Ash Meadows Crystal Spring | ecosystem: Environmental > Aquatic > Deep subsurface >...
AACGCGCTCGACTCGCTGCGCCGCACGCTGGAGACCAACGCCTCCGAGGCGCTCGCACTGGAAGTCGGCTTCCTCAAAGCCTTCGGCTGAGCGTCATTCTTTCACCGCGAGGAATTCCGGCAGGCTGCCGGTCACGCCCGCCAGCCGCGGGTTGGCCTCCCATTCGGCGTGATCGCCCGCGATGCGCAGCGCCATGCGCCGCAGCATTTCACCCGCGCCGGTCCGCGCGGGGTGGTGCGGACGCAGCCGGTCGCCTTTGGTGGCGGGCATGACATCCCAGGAAAACGCCAGTCGGCTGTCCACCATGCCTTTCCTGTCGCCCCAGACACGCGCCTCGCCGAAGCGCAGATCACCCAGCCACGCGCCCTTCGCATGCCGCCGCGCGATCCACCAGCCATCGGAAAACCACTGGAGCCTTTTCACTTCGCGCAGGTTTTCCATGCCGTGGAGGGCGTCCGCTCCCTGCGGGTAAACCGTCCATCTCACCGGCGTGTCGCGCCGCTCGAACACCGTGCGGTATCCCACCCAGAATTCATCGCCGCGATCCACCACCGAGCGCCAGAGCAGGATGTTGAAAGGCGTGGGCGCCTCCATCCGGCGCTCGAACTTCACGCCGCGCCGCGCCAAGTCCGCGTCGAATCCGGCGGAGGCCGTGAATTTCATCGCCACGCTCAGCAATGCATAGGCGCTGGCCAGTCCCAGTCCCCACGCGTTCAGCCTCCGGCGTTTCGGCAGTTGTTTTTTCGTCCTTAAAAACGCCAGCCACACCAGTGTGACCAACATCGGCAGGGTGAAAAACAAATCGATGATGAAAAGATGGTTGAAGCCCGCGCGATAGCCGGAAAACGGCCAGAACACCGAGGTGCCGTACACCGTGAAGCAATCGATCAACACATGCGTGCTCCATGCGGCGAACACGAACCAGCCGGCGCGCGCGCGGCTGATCTTGTCGCGCTTCCAGAGCCTGGCGAGATGCGGCGCGAGCAGCCATGATGCGGCGATCATCACCGGCAGCGAGTGGCTGGGCCCGCGGTGCCACCAGAGATTCCACGCCGTGTTGAGAAACGGCGCGACGGCGATGTCCAGATCCGGCAGCGTGCCGAACAAGGCACCCCAGGCCAGCGCCCGGTTGCCCAGCCGCCTGCCCAGCATCATTTCCCCGACCGCCGCTCCCAGCGCCGCTTGTGTGATTGAATCCACGGCGCGACAATGCCGCAATTTTCCGTTTCGCAAATGCGAAATCCGCTACTTCGACTGCTCCAGCATCCGCAGCAGCGGCGCTTCGGCGCGCTGGCGGAGGGAATCCTCCATCTCGACGCGCGGCTGGAGGGTGTCCAGGCAGTCGCGGAGTTTCTGCAGCGTGTTCATTTTCATGTAGCGGCAATCCGCACAGGCGCAGAGATCGGTGGGGCCGGCGATGAGGTTCTTGTCCGGGCATTCCTTGCGCAAGCGGTGGAGCATGCCGCTCTCGGTGACGACGATGATGTTCTTGACCGGCGCGTTCTTGCAGTAAGTGACCATTTTCTCCGTCGAGCAGACTTCGTCGGCCAACAGTCTGACGGCCTGGGTGCATTCCGGGTGGGCGACGACGAGGGCGTCAGGATGTTGCTCCTTGATTTTCCTGATCGAATCACGGGTGAACTCGACGTGGACGTAGCAGTTGCCCTTCCAGAGATCCATCCGGCGGCCTGTTTGCTCCATGACCCACGCGCCGAGGTTTTCATCCGGGACGAACAGGATCGGGCGGTCCTTGGGCGCCTGGTTGACGATTTTCACCGCGTTGCCCGAGGTGCAGATCACGTCGGAGAGGGCTTTGACGGCGCCGGAGCAGTTGATGTAGGCGATGACATAGTAGTCTCTCTCCGCGTTTTGTTTGAGGAAGGCGTCAAGCTGGCCGGCGGGGCAGGATTGTTCCAGCGAGCAACCAGCATCGGCATCCGGCAGGACGACGATTTTTCCGGGGTTCACGATCTTGGCGGTCTCCGCCATGAAGTGGACGCCGCAGAAGGCGATGACGTCGGCACCGGTGTCCCTGGCGTGATAGGCGAGGCCGAGCGAGTCGCCGACGTAATCCGCGACGTCCTGGATGTCGCCGGTCTGGTAGTTGTGGGCGAGGATCACGGCGTTGCGGGCTCTTTTGAGGGCGAGGATTTCCTCCTTGAGGTCAAGTGCTGCGTGCATGGCGGTGGCGTGTGTGTCAATGATCCGCCGGGGAACTCGCCATTTCAATGGTTCCGGTGTGTTTGGCACCGGCCATGACGATGAGATCCGAGGTGCGGACGAGACCGTGGAGCTGGGCGCCTTTTTCGAGGGTGACGGCGCCGGAGCAGGAAATCCGACCGCGCACATGGCCCCCGATGGCGGCGGTGGTGGCGGTGACAGGGCTGAGAAATTCGACGCGCGCGCCTTTTTCGACGCGGAGGTGGCGGCAGGTGATGGTGCCGGTGATCTTGCCGCTGCTGCGGATGATGACATCCCCGGAACAATCGACGGAACCGGACAGCGCCCCCAGCACGGTGAGGTGGTGGCAGCGCAGGGAGGCACCGGAAAACGATCCGGTTTTGCGGATGATGACATTGCCACGCGTTTGAATGGCGCGGTTCCAAGCCGCTGCGATGTCGTGATCGAGCAGGTTGACGTAGCCGCCGCATTTCGGGCACTGGCTGGACTGGGCCTCGGCGATGGCGGAAAAGGGATGACCGCAGGAAAAACAATGAACTTCACGCGGCGGCCTGGTGCGGTGAATCAGGCGCATCAGCAGCGGCCGTGGCGCGGGCTGCGGGCGGAGCAGCGGCTGCTTGAGCTTCGCAGCTTCGGGTTGCGGAGCTGGGTCGGAATCCATGCGCGGCTTGGCAAGGCGCGTCACCGGCCGCGTCCGGACCACGCCCTTGCCGTCCTTGACTTGGAAATTGCTCCGGCAGGAGCGGCACTGGGTGGAAACGACCAGCGCGGGCTCGAACTGCAGGTGCCCGCACTCCGGGCATGCCACCTCGATGCGATGGCGCTGGGGCTCATCGGCCATGGCTGGGGGATTGGGAACTCGGATCGTGGACCGTCAAGTTCAGGGATTGGTTCCCGCGAGCAAGGTTCCTTGTTTGGGTTGGTCCGGAGCTGTGGCGGGCGCGGCTTTGGCTGCCACTGTCTGAGCTGGGGCGGCGGCTTGGGCCGGCGTTTGCGCCGGAGCCTGGGCGGGCGTGCCGACGGTGGATTTGCCGACAAAGATCGCGCCGGCTTCAATGGAGAGGGTCTTGGCCTTGATATCGCCGACGACTTCCGCGCTGGACTTGAGTTCGACGCGGTCGGTGGCGGTGAGATTGCCGTGGACCTTGCCGTAAACGACGACGGTGGCGGTCTTGACTTCCGCCTTGATGCGGGCGTTCTCACCGACGGTGAGGCTGCCCTCGGAGGAGATTTCACCTTCGATTTTGCCGTCCACGACGAGGTCGTTGGTGAACTTGACGGAGCCTTTGATTTCGACATCCGAGGAAAGCACGTTGCGGTTGGCGGCGGGGACGGGACGAGCCGCCGGAGCTGGCTGGGAGCTGTGCGCCGCGGGCGCAGGACCGGGGATGGGTTCCGCGTGGCGGATTTCCGGAAGCGAGGGGGCGGAGCGGCTGGCTTCGCTATGGTCTTGGCCGATGACTTTCTTGAACATGATTTTCGGGGCGCTTGGAGTTGATGGGATGTGGGAGCGGTGGAGCGATTACTGCTGCGGTGTTGCCGGAGGGGCTTCTCCGGGCATGGTTTCATTGCCGGGTTGAGGGGTGATTTCCAGTGCCGGGGCGGCGTTGACTGGCTGCGGGGCGGAAGGGCTGGCAGCATCCGGCTTCGGCTCCGGCGCAGGCGGCGGCTCGACTTCCACCGGTGGCATGGCCTTCAGGGTGGCGATGCGTCGGTTGGCGGCCTCGGCGAAGCTGTTTTCGGGGAAATCGGTCTTCACGCGGTTGTAGGAGGTTTCCGCCTTGGCAAGATCACCTGCGGCCTTGGCGATGTCGCCAAGGGAAATCAGGGCAAAAGGCGCGATGTATCTGGACTTCGGATCCTGCGCGATTTCCTCGAAAACAGCGCTGGCCTCGGCGGATTTTCCCTGGGCCATGAGTTTGGAACCGAGACTGGCCTTGGCGGTGGGAAAGGCCGGGTGGCCGGGGTTGGCGGAGATGAAATCCCGCAGCGTGGAGATGGCGGCATCCTGCTGGCCTTCGGCCCACTGGCGGTCGGCCAGTAAAATCATGGCGCTGCGGGCGGCATGGGTGTTGGCGTGTTCCTGGATGACGGCTTGGAGTGCCGGGAGATCACCAGCCTTGGCAAGCGCTGCGCCGGCGGTCTCCTGGCGGCTTTTTTCCACGCCGCGGTACACCACCAGCGCTGCGGCGGCCAGCGCCAGAAGAACCGCGAGAATGACAATGTTTTTCTGGTTGTTGTCGAGAAACCGCTCGAAGGCGCTGGGACCTTGGGAAATTTCGGCGAGTGGCGCGGGAGACTCTGGTAGATCGGCGGGCATGACGGGCTCGGTGAATGCTGCGGGAGGCCGATCAAAGCGGTGGCGGCGGCGAAATCAATGCGGAAGTCCGAATGCATGGATGTTTTTCCCAATCGCGCGGTTCTCCCATGATTTTCATGGTCAGGATGATGCCGGGAAATTAACCTGCCGCCGGCATGGCGAAACGGCTTTATGTGGTGGCGGGGGAGCTGAGCGGAGACACCCACGGGGCGGGCCTGCTGAGGGCTCTCAAGACGATGGTGCCCGCGCTGGAAATCCACGGCGCGGGCGGCCCGCAAATGGCGGCGGTGGCGGGCCCCGCCCTGCGCGACTGGGTGGAGGACGCCGCAGTGATGGGCGTGTGGGAAGTGCTGAAACGCTACGGATGGTTCAAGCAACGCTTCGCCGAAATGCTGGCGGAGCTTGAAGATTACCGTCCGGACGTGCTGGTGTTGATCGATTATCCGGGGTTCAACCTGCGTTTCGCCGCAGCTGTGAAGCGCCGGTGCCCGGAAACGCGGCTGGTTTATTACATCAGCCCGCAGGTCTGGGCGTGGCACAAGGGCCGGATTCCCAAGATGGCGCGCATGCTCGATGAAATGCTCTGCCTGTTTCCCTTCGAACAGCCGATATTCCAGAGTGCAGGCCTGAGAACGACTTTCGTCGGGCACCCGCTCGTCGATGAACTGGAGGAAAAACGCCTGCCCGGCGTGTGCCGCGATGAATCGCTGGTCGGCTTGTTTCCCGGCAGCCGTGAACGTGAAGTCGCGAGTTTGTTTCCGATGATGATCGCCACCGCAAGACTCCTCAGATCGTGGCGAGGCGACCTGAAATTCGAGGTCCCCGCCGCATCGGTGAAACTGGCGGCGCAGATCCGCGGATTGCTGGTGGAGTCGGATGCGGACGACTGGATCACGGTGAATGCGGGCGAAAGCCACGCGCTGATGCAGCGGGCCTGCTGCGCGGTGATCGCCAGCGGCACGGCGACGCTGGAAGCGGCGTATTTCGGGCTGCCATATTGCCTGGTCTATCGGGTGGCGCCACTTACCTATTTGCTGGGGCGCTTGTTGGTGAAAATCAAGCACATCGGCCTGGTCAACATTCTGGCCGGCGGTGAAGTGGTGGAGGAATTCATCCAAGCCGCTGCCGAACCGCTGGCGGTCTCGCGTTCGCTGCGGCGGTTTCTGGAATCACCGGAAAAACGCCAGGCGCTGCACGGGCGTTTGCTGGAGACAACCGCCAAACTCGGCGGCCACGGCGCCCATGAGCGCGCCGCCAGGGCGGTGGCCGGCTGGCTGCACGGCGGATCCGCCAGTGTTGCGCTTGAGGGTTGCGTTCCGGCGGCGAGTGACTATGAAGCTCCGCGATGAAACTTATCTCCATGCTGCTGGTGGCCGTTTCGGTGTTGGGTGTCTCCTGCGAACGCCATGAATTCGATGGCCCGGACGGCACCCGGCAACTCCATGAGCACCAGGCCAGCCATGGTGACGCGGCCCATCACGACGAAAAATCCCCCGGGCACTGATCGTCACACGGGTTTGAACGCGCCGGAAAATCAGACCGCAAAGCCCCCGTAGAACGGGATTGAGACGCCACGGCGCGGCGCGTGCGGCGATATTGCACGATGCCGCGCCTCAGCCTCCTCCTTGCAATCCGACTCAAGCTCGCCACTTTGCCGCCATGTCCATCGCGCCAAAGCCCCACAGCGCCCTGCTCATCGTCGGCCACGGCTCCACCGAGAACCCGGATTCGTCCACACCCTACTTCGAGCACGCTGCGGAAATCCGCCGCCGCAAGCTCTTCGCCGAGGTGCATTGCTGCTTCTGGAAAGAAGAGCCCTCGATGCGCGAGGCGCTCTACCTGATCGACTCCGAAGAGGTTTATGTGGTGCCGGATTTCATCAGCGAGGGCTATTTCACCCAGGATGTCATCCCGCGTGAACTCGAACTCAGCGGCCCCACCAGCGTGGTTCGCGGCAAAACCCTGCACTATTGCCTGCCAGTCGGCGTCCATCCCCACATGACCGGCCTGCTCCTGCGCCGCGCCCGGGAAGTCGCCCCGGAAGTCGATCCCGCCCAAACCACCCTCCTCATCACCGGCCACGGCACCGGCCTCAACCAGAATTCCACCAAGGCCATCCGCGACCAAGCCGACCTCATCGCCGCCTCCGGCGCGGGTTATGCCGCAGTTCTTGACGCCTACATGGAGGAGCAGCCCTTCATCGCCGAATGGGACCGGTTTGCCACCACCCCGAACGTGATCGTCGTGCCGTTTTTCATCTCCGACGGCCTTCATTCCTACCAGGATATTCCGGTCCTCTTGGGCATCGAACCCGAGGCCGGACCCGCCGCCAGCCAGTGCGAGGTCTTCCGCCACAACCCCCATCACCTGCGCGGCAAGACGCTTTACTACAGCTCCGCCATCGGCACCGAACGATTGTTGGCAGAGGTGATTCTCGACCAGGTTTCGGATTTTGACAAAGTTCACAAGCCGCATGTAATCAATAGCTCACACTGAAAATTACATTTATACAAGAAAAGCATGCCCATCGCTTCTGAGCTGAAAAACCTGATCGAATCCGGCATCCACCGGATCGGTGAAGTGGAGATTCAAACATCCGCTTGCAATCATGCATATCTACTGAGCCATTGGCAGGATTCCGGGCGTGTGGCAGAGCCGGACTTCGGGGGGCTGGAGTTTCACGAAGGACCTGCAGCGGCGCGTGCCATTTCCACCTATGCGGAGGATGGAAGCTATCGCTTCACCAAAGGCCGGGTGAATTTGAAGCGCGGCTGGGTGATGGCCCTTCAGAACGAAGAAGATCTGCGCCAGGCGCTGGATCAATTTTACCCGGCCTGCGTCGGCCTCTTTCTCGCCCACCAGCGTGGCACGCTGGAAATCGAGAATCTCCGCGACAAACTCGACCGCCAAACAGGCATGTACCGCTTTGCGCGGAAGATCAGTGATGCCAGAGCGCAGCGGCTCGTCCGCGAGGTCTGCGGTCCTGCCCATCAGTGTGCGAAGCGGATTCTCTGGCAAATCGACGCCACAACGCCGCTGGAGGACAGCGTGGCCAGCCGTTTCAATGGCGTGCCGGGCGGCCTGCCGCAAGCCGAGGCGATTCCCCTGCTCTGTCGCGAGGCTTGCAATCACTTCGTCGCTGAGTGCCGCAAGCTGGCCAAGGAGGAGTTCGAGCGGAATGGCGGATGAACCATGTGCCTGAGCCTTCCGCGCCGGAAGTGCCGCGTTGCGGAAGCGGCACCTGCGGAGAATCCACCGCGTGAGTTCATCGCAGATACTGTTTTCCCATCGACATGCAGGGCGTTCGGCAGATTATCCCCCGGCCGCTACCATCGGATGCCAACTGACATGAAACGCCCAACGTCCATGCGACGATTCTTCTCCATCCTGCTGGCGCTCGGTGCCGCCATTCCATCGGCCCGCTGCGCCGAAAAACCGGATATCCTCGTCATTGCGGTGGACGACTTGAACTCAGACGGGACGGTCTATGACGCGGGCAACCCGATCAAGACGCCGAACCTGGAGCGGCTGGCGGCGCGGGGATGTTTTTTCTCCCACGCCTACGCGGCGGCCCCGATCTGCAATCCCTCCCGCATGGCGGTCCTGAGCGGACAGCGTCCCACGACCACGGGCATCTACGGCAACGAGGAGGTCTGGTCGGCCATTTTGCCGGAGCGCGAGCTGCTCCCGCAGTTCTTCGAGCGGCACGGCTACGAGACCGTCGGTGCGGGAAAAATCCTCCACCACAACCCGAAAGTAGCCTTCGACCGGAAAGGCTATCCGCTGTTCCAGAAATTCCAGCCGATGGTCGGCGAACACACGCGGCTCCCGTTCGGGGGAGAGCGGCGAATCAACGGGATGACCCCCGGGGCCGCGCCCAAGATGAAATCCGCCAGCTACGATTGGGGTGCCTACGACGGGAAGATGATCGACGTGGACACCGTCGAGTTCGGCGAGCGGGTGATGTCATCCGGTGGCGACAAGCCCCGGTTCCTCGCCCTCGGGATCTTCAAACCGCATCTGCCGTTCTGGGCACCGCACGCGAATTTCGCGAAGTATCCGCCGGAAGCGTCCCGGCTCCCCCAAAATCCGCCTGACGACTACGCCGACATCCCCGCCGCTGCGGGGAAGTTCCGCGACTACCTCGCGCACCAATACGATTACGTCGCCGCGCAGCCGCCGGGTTCGCCGGGCGCGCTCGACACGATGGTCCGCAGCTACCGGGCCTCGGCCGATTTCGCCGATGAAATGGTGGGGCGGATTCTCGACGCGCTTGATAAATCGGGCCGCGCCGGCAACACGCTCGTCGTTCTGTTTTCCGACAACGGTTTCCATCTTGGCGACAAGCGGGTGGTGACAAAATACACCCTCTGGGAGCGGGCGAACCGGGTGCCACTCATCATCGTGGCTCCGGGGATAACCAAGCCGGGCTCGCGCACCGAGGCTACGGTGTCGCTCGTGGACATTTACCCGACGCTCGTGGATCTGGCCGGGTTCCCGGTCGATCCTGCGGCGAAATTCGATGGGGAGAGCCTCGTCCCATATCTCCGCAACCCGTCCCGCCCGGCCACGGAACCGGAGCTGATGACTCTGCTCCCTGGCAACCATGCCGTCCGTTCCGCAGATTTCCGCTACATCCGCTACGCCGACGGCAGCGAGGAGCTTTACGACCACCGCGTGGACTCGTGGGAGCACAAGAACCTCGCTGGAAATCCGGAATATGCCCCGGTGATCGCGGAACACCGGCGCCATCTCCCGAAGCGCGAAGCGCCACAAGGGATCGAGCTGAGGGAATACCAGCGCAAGAAGAAGACCGCCGCCACGTCGGAGAATAGCCGATTCTGAATCCGGACGGGCATGCGCGGGGTTCATGCGGGCTCTTCACGCGGACCGCTCGATTACGGGCTTGCGGATCCGGCGAAAGTCCGGCCCAAAACCAGTCGCCGGGTTCCATCCCGCGTCCCGCAGGGCGGGCATGGACTTGCAGAACGGTGCTTCCTCACTGGCCCTGCTCCAGCGCGTCGCGCACCACCTCCTCCGGATCGATGTCGGGCCGCTCGTAGGAGGAAATCGCGGCGCGCACCATGGCCACGGCGCTCTCGCGTTCGTCGTGGATGACCTGCACGCCAAGCTCTCGCAGGCGCCTCACCTCGTTGGGGAACTTTGCGCGTCCGAAGATATAAATGCCGGGATTGCGCTCGCGCACCAGCGGCACGGCGGCGCAGGTGGCGTTCACCGCCGGAAAGGTGAAGGCCACCAGCCGCGCGCGCATGATGCCGGCCAGATCCAGCGCCTCGGGATGGGTGGCATCCGCGAAGAGCACGGGCTGGCCCCCGGCTTTCAACAAACGGACCGTATCCGAGTTCAACTCAAGAACCAGCGTGGCCACGCCGCAGCGTTTCAGCGCCTCGTTCAGCGCTCGCCCCACCGGTCCGTAACCGCAGATGATCGCGTGATCGGCGAGCTGCTTGATGACTTTGCTTGGAGCCAGCGACTGAGGCGCGATCTGGTGCGCGGCCAGCAGGCCCTTGTTTTCGAGCCATTTGCCGAACGGGCTTGACGCCCGCATCAGGGATGGCACCACCGCCATCGTCACCGCGGTGCAGGCCAGCAGGATTTGTTCGGTCGCGGGATCAAAGGGCCTGTAGCCGCCCGCCTTGCCAATGAGCACCAGCGAGAACTCGCCAGTACTGGCCAGGCTTCCCGCCGCCAGCAGCGCGGAACGCCCCGGCAGCTTCAGACCCTTGAGCACCGCGAAAACGATCACACCCTTCAGCACCAGAACCGCCGCGCTGCCTATCATTACCCGCCGCCAGTCGTCCGCCACCACGCCGAGGTCGATCAACAGGCCCACCGAGACGAAGAAGATCGCAAGGAACAAATCCTTGAACGGCAGAATGTCCGATAGAATCCGGTGGCTGTAAATCGACTCGCTGACCACCAGCCCCGCGGCGAACGCGCCGAGCGCCAGTGTGAGATCGAGCGCCCCGCCGGCGAAGGCGACGCCCGCGCAGAGGCCGATGACCGTGAGCGTGAACATCTCGCGGCTGCGGGTCCGCGCCACGGCGTGGAGCAGCGGCGTGATGCCGTAGCGTCCTAACAGCCATGCCCCGGCTAGAAACGCGATGCCTTTCAACAATGATTGCCCGATCCGCCATCCCAGGTCCCCCTCTCCGCCGCGATAGAGCGAGGGCATCACCAGGAACACCAGGATCACCAGGATGTCCTGAAACAAGGCGATGCCGAGACTGGCGCGCGCGCCGGGATTGTTCTGCTGTCCCAGATCCTGGAACGATTTCATCGCCACCGCCGTGGAACTCAGCGCCACCGCGATGCCCAGCACGATGCTGTCCACCACGGGAAACCCGAATGCCGCGGCTGCCAGCCCCGCGATGCCGGCGGTGCCCGCCACCTGCAGTCCGCCCCCGACCATGGCTGTGCGCCACAAGTGCCGCAGCTCGCCCAGCGAAAACTCGATGCCCAGCGTGAACATCAGCAGCACCACGCCGATTTCCGCGAGATTGGAAATCACCGGATCCTCCTGAGCGCACCCGGTGAGCCCGAGCAGGCCGGCGTTGCCGATGAACACGCCGCACAACAGGTATCCGACGAGCAAACTCTGCTTGAACCTGACGAGCACCAGCGAGACCAGCACCGCCAGCACCAGCACCAGCGTCAGCAGGGCGAACAGCGGCGAGATATTCGCCACCCCGCCCGCCAGGAGCATCCACCGGAAATCCATTTCAGGAAGTTTCCCGGTAATGCCGCCCGTGGCAAAGCATAAATACGCGCATGAATTCCGGCGCGCATTCCGGTTAGATCATCCGCGCCGGATGGAGCCGTCCCATGGCATCCTCCACGAAAACCTCCCCCACCCCGCGTTTCAGATATGCCAGCGCGGGCCGACCGTTCCCGGACACCAGCGGGGAAACGCTGGTCAGCGCGCCCGCATCCGCGCCGGCGGCGTCCACCAGGCGCAGGCCGGCCGCGGGAAGGCCCGCGTCGATGAGCAGCCGCGCCAGCCGCTTGTTCACCTTGCCGGCGGATTTGACGCGGGAGATGACCTCCTGGCCGATGTAACAACCTTTCTGATAGGAAATGTCGGTGGCATCAAGCCCCGCCTCGGGCGGAAGCAGGCCCTCGCTGAGCTCGCTCCCCCACAGCGGCACGCCGTTGGCGATGCGGAACGCCTCCAGCGCCTCACCTGTCAACTCGGGAAACCCATCCGGCGGCCGGATTTCCACGCCTGAGGGAATCCACCAGTCCGTGCCCGGCACGCCGAACCTCGCGTTTTCACGGGTCACCACTCCCGGTGGCGCATCCGCGGTGATTCCCGTGAGATGGACCAGCAGCCACTCTCCCGTCAGCGCGCGCACCTCCACGTCGTCGGCGATGAGATAGCGGGTGAGGCGGGCTTCCAATTCGTCCGCGCGCTCCGCAGGTCCCTCGACCCACAGCGCGCCGTCGGGCGATTCGGTGAGCCACACGCGAAACTGCATGCGCCCTTTCGCATCCGTGACACAGGACGGGAGGGAGATTTTTCCGCCGGCGAGGAGCCGCGCGTCCTGGGTGAGCTGGCCGTTGAGGAACCGCACCGCGTCCGGCCCGCGGAATTCCAGCAGCGCGGGCCTGCCGCAATCGATGCGCTGGATGACGCCGCTCACGATGGATCGAGGTGGGGTTTCGCCAGCGCCGAGAAATCGAGGCCGCCCAGGCCGGCGTCGCAAAGCTCCTCCATGCGACGCGAGACCGCGGCGATGGCCGGAGTGTCCACACCGGCGGACTCGGCGAGGGCGAGCATGTAGCGGCTGTCCTTGCCCATGTTGGCCAGCGAGAAATGCGCCTCGTAATCGCCCGCGATCATCGCAGGGAATTTCATTGCGCTGAGCTTCGAGGCGCAGGCGTTTTCCGCCACCGCATTCATCAGGCACTGCGCCGGCACGCCGTGGCGGGTGGCGATCGCCAGCGCCTCCGCCATCGCCTGCACGGTGCAGGCGGAGATGAGATTGGTCGCGAGTTTCACCACGGTCGCCGCGCCGACCGACCCGCAACGCAGGCGCGTTTTGCCAGTGGCTGATAGAAATCCATCAAGCTCCTCCGCCAGCACCGGATCGCCGCCGATGTAATAGTCCAATTGCCCGTCTTCCGCCGCCAGCCTGCTGCCGGTGAACGGCGCGTCCAGAAACCGGCAGCCGTTCTCAAGGCATAGCCGCTCCAGCCAGAGCGTCGTTTCCAAATCCACCGTCGAGTGGTTCAGCACGGTCTGCCCGGCTTTCAGAAACGGGGCGATCCGCGCGGCCACCCCGCGCAAGGCGGGCGAGTCCTTCAGGTAGATCGAGATCACGGAAACGCCATCGACGGCATCCTCCGGCGCGGAGGTTTCGCCGGGCAGTCCTTTGGGCGTGCGGTTCCAGCAGGCCACGCGCCAGCCAGCCCCGGCGAGACGCGGACACGCGCGCGAGCCGATGATGCCGAGTCCCAGCACGGCGGCTCTATCGGAACCATCCGCGCTCATTGCTTGCGCTGGAGTGCGAGCTCCACCAGTTTCGCGGACTGCGCGCGGATTTCCCTCATCATCTCCGGGGTCGGTTCCTCGCCATCCTTGAGCACCATCTCCGTGCGCAGACCGGCCAGCAGATCGCGCATCGCCAGGTAATTCGGCCGTTCGGAAATCCGCGGCTCCAGTCCAGCCACCGACTCGGTGTAGTAGTCCGCGATGTCCTCGCGCATCACCTTGCGGGCGCGCTCCACGGAAAACTGCTTGTCCACCGCCACGGTTGAAACCTGCAGCGCGCGGATCCATCCGCCCAGCGAGATCAGGTGCGCGAGATCGGCGTCCCGCAGGGTGACGAGTTCCGCCTCCACGTCCCGCTGGGTTGCGGAAAGCTCTTTTTTCAACTGCGCCACGTTCTTGTTTTTCGCGCTGTCCAGCAGGCTCGCGGCATGGCGGTTCACGCGGTCCCCGGCGCCCAGCGCCTTGCCGTAACGGGTCAGCCTGGTGGCGAGATCCTCCACTTTTTCCAACTGCTCGGCCTGCACCACCAGAAAACCGTCCGCAATCAGGAATCCGAGCTCGATGGCGAGGTCCGCGCGGTCCAGCGGCATCCGCTCCGCAAGCATCAGCTCGGTTTCCAACAAGGGCAGCGGCATCAAAAACTGGAGCGTGTCGAACAGCTTGGAAATCGAAGGCGCGGTGAATTCGTTCACCGCCAGCTCCTCGCGGACATGCGGATCGTCCAGCAAGTCCGCAGGGATGCCGTTGAAAGTCCCGTCCGCCTCCTGTTTGCCGGGTTCCGCCGCGGGAAGCGCGGGCAGCGTGAGCATGGCGAAAAACCCTGACAAGAATGCCTGTCGCATGTGCATGCTGGCAAATTGGCAGCTGCCGCCGCATTCGGCAACCGGCAAAATGTATCCGCCCTGATGGAATCAGTGATCGAGCTTCAGCTTCTTGAGTTTCGGCTCGATGACGAAGCGGCAATACGGGTTCTTCGACTTGTTGCGGAAGTAGTAATCCTGGTGCCCCTCGGGCGCTGGATGGAACTCGCCGGCGCGGACGATTTCGGTGACGATGGGATCCTTGAACTTTGCGGCGGCCGCGGCCTTGGAGAGCCCGGCGGTTTTCATCTGCCCGTCGGAATGGCAGAAGATCACGGAGCGGTATTGGGTGCCGACGTCGTTGCCCTGGCGGTTGAGGGTGGTCGGATCATGGAGGTTCCAGAACCAGTCGAGGATTTTCGCGAAGGAGATTTTTTTCGGATCAAAGACAATTTGCACGACCTCCGCGTGGCCGGTATCGCCCTCGCAAACTTGGTCGTAGGTCGGGTTTTTCACCGCGCCGCCCATGAAGCCGGAGGTTGCGGAATAAACGCCGTCGAGCTGGCGGTATGCGGCCTCGACGCACCAGTAACAACCGGCGCCGAGCGTGGCGGTTTCCGCTCCGGCGGGGACTGCGGGCATGGCGGCGGGTTTTTCAGACATGGAGGGTTTGGCGGGTTCGCAGGATGCCAGCATGGGCAGGATGGAGAGCAGGACGAGCGCGGAGCGTTTCATGGAAGTGGGAGTCCGGACGTCGGGATTTGTTTCCGGAAAAAGCGCCTACCATTCGATTCCCACGCCTTCCTCCGGAATCAGGATCTGCTCGCTGATGCCGAGGCGGTCGGCCTCCACGAGCAGGCGCTCCACCGGCTCGTCGTGCGGTTCGTTGCCCAGCGGGAACGTGCCATAGTGCATGGGGATGAGGAGTTTGGCGCCGAGATCGATGAAGGCGCGCACGGCTTCCTCCGGGTTCATGTGGACGTCGCGGCCGCTCGGCGCCTCATACGCGCCGATGGGCATGAGGGCGATGTCGATGTCATGTTTCCGGCCGATTTCGGTGAAGCCGTCGAAGTAGGCGCTGTCGCCGCAATGAAAGACGCTCTTGCCGCCGGCGCGGACGATGTAGCCGCCGTAGTCGCGGTGGATGTCATGCAGGAAACGCGCGCCCCAGTGGTGGGACGGCGTGTGGATGATTTCCAGGCGGTCGAACTTCAGCTCATCCCAGACGCGGACTTCATGGGTGGCGGGAAAGCCGAGCCGCTTGACCAGCGTGCCGCTGCCCTTCGGCACGATGATGCCCTCACGGGCCTGGAGGATTTTGAGGCTCGGCTTGTGGAGGTGGTCGAAGTGCGCGTGGGTCACCAGCACCAGATCGACTTCCGGCAGGCCGTGCAGGTCGAGCCCCGGATGGCGGCTGCGTTTCACCGGGCCGTGCCACTTCGCCCAGTTGGGATCGACGATGACCGAGTGGCCGGCGAACTGCAGGAAGAACGACGCATGGCCGATCCAGGTGACGCGCACCTTGTCGGGCTCCGGCGGGGCGAGCACGGGTTCGAGCACGTTTCCCGCGGGTTTGCGGAAAATACCGGGGACCACGCGGTGGCGCAGGAAGCGCAGGTTGCGCGCCGGCCAGCCGCGTTGTGGCAGGATGCCGGAATAGCGGCCGGCCAAGGCGGCGGGCGTTTCAGGGTGTTCGTCGGGCACGTCGCTCGGCATGGTCGGAGTCGCGCACATGCCTTGCATCGAAGGTGCGGCCTTGCAAGTGCGGATCACTCCGCCAGGCCGCGCGCGAACGCATCATTGCCGGTGAAAACAATGACCATCGGCCGGCAGCAGACTTCGCAGTCGTAATCCACTTCCGCAGGCGTCTCGTCCGGGTGCGGCAGGGGCACCTCGAAAGTCTCGAAACAGGTCGGGCATGTCACTGCGGCAAATCGCATGCCGCAAGCCTTGCACGGAACCGCGGTTTCGCCAGCCCGGATGCGAAACATGCGATTGCCTGCCCGCGGGACTGAAACCCCGGTTGCAATGAGCGGGTGTCCTGCCTCAGCATGTCGGCCATGAAAGCCATCGGCGCGCGCCAATTCCTTCCGGTTTCGGATCCCGGATGCCTCGTGGAATTCGAGGCGGAGAAACCCATTCCCGGGCCCTCGGATCTGCTGGTCCGCGTCCTCGCCGTCGCCGCAAACCCGGTGGATACAAAAATCCGCGCCGCGCTCGGCGCCGGGCCGCACAACCCGCCGCGCATCCTCGGTTGGGACGCCGCGGGCGTGGTGCAGGCCATGGGCGGGAAAGTCACCGGGTTTGAAATCGGCGATGAGGTGTTCTATTCCGGCGATCTCACGCGCGCCGGCTGCAACGCGGAGTTTCAGGCCGTGGATTGGCGACTGGCCGCTCACAAACCGAAGACATGGTCATTCACCGAGGCCGCAGCCGTGCCGCTGGTGGCGCTCACCGCATGGGAACTGCTTTTCGAGCGCATGGGAGCGGATCCCGGCGGAAACGACCAAGGCAAAGCCCTGCTCATCATCAACGGAGCCGGCGGCGTGGGATCGGCGCTCATTCCCCTCGCACGGGACGCCGGGCTCACCGTGATCGCCACCGCCTCGCGGCCGGAAACGCGAGCCTGGTGCCTTGCACTCGGAGCCAACCACGTCATCAACCACCGCGAGCCGCTGCGCCCACAGGCGGAGGCGCTGGGCATCACCGCGTTTCCCTACATCGCCAATCTCTTCGACACAGGCTTCTACTGGGAAGCCACCGCCGATCTGATCGCGCCTTTCGGCACGCTGGGACTCATCGTGGAGCCACGCGAAAAACTCCACATCGGTGATCCGCTCAAGGCCAAGTGCGCGCGCATCGCCTGGGAATTCATGGCCGCGAAAGCCCGCTACAAAACCGCCGACATGCACCGCCAGGGCGAAATCCTCGCGGAAATCGCCGCCCGCTGCGACTCGGGCCGCTTCCCGAAACTCGATACCCGGGTCTTCGATGCTCTGACAACCGCCAATCTCCGCGCCGCCCACGCCGCCATGGAAAGCGGCGCCGCCCACGGCAAGTGGGTGCTGGCTCAACCTCAACTCCGGAATTTCAATCCGCCCCCATGAAAGATCACTCTGAAATCCTCATCGATCTCGCCTTGGCCGAGGACATTGGCCAAGGCGATGTCACCGCGCTGTATTTCATCCCGGAGCAGCGCCAGGCGCGCGCCTTCGTCACGGTGCGCGGTGCGGGCGTGGTTTCCGGCGTCGCGCTTGCGGCGCGGGTTTTCGCGAAAGTCGATCCCGCTTTGGACGTGGAGATTCTCATTCCGGACGGCAGCCGGGTGGGAGCGGGTGCGCTGCTCATCCGCGTGGAGGGCAAGGCCCGCTCGATTCTCACCGCAGAGCGCAGCGCGCTGAATTTCCTCCAGCGCCTCAGCGGCGTGGCCACGCTCACCGCCGCATACGTGGAGGCGGTCAAGGGAACCGGCGCCCGCATCCTGGATACCCGCAAAACCACGCCCGGCTACCGCCTGTTGGAAAAACAGGCCGTCCGCGATGGCGGCGGCGCGAACCACCGCCTCGGCCTCTACGACCGTGCGATGGTGAAGGACAACCACCTCGTCGCCGAGGGCGGGCTGCAAGCGATCCAGGCCGCCATTCACCGCCTGAAACAGGAACTTCCGGATGTGCAAGTGGAACTGGAGGCGGATGATCTGGATCAAGTCCGCGCGTTTCTCACCATGGACGGCGTGGATCACATCCTGCTCGACAACATGAGCCTCCCGGACCTCCGCGAGGCCGTCGCAGCTCGTGGCGGGCGCGTTTCCCCGCAGCTCGAAGCCAGCGGCGGAGTCAACCTGCAAACCGTCCGCGACATCGCGCGAACCGGCGTGGATTTCATCTCCGTCGGCGCGCTCACCCACTCCGCCCCGGCGCTGGACATCGGGCTGGATTTCACCCCGCTTTGAAACACACGCGCCATGTCCGATGAATTCGCGGCGGCCGCAGCCGCCTTTCCCGATCCGTTCCGTCTGCTTGTCCGGGAAACAGCGGCATCCACCAATGACGAGCTGCGCGCTCTTGCCGAAAACGGCGCGCCGGGCGGCCTGGTGCTGCTGGCGCTGAAACAAACCGCCGGCCGCGGCCGCCGCGGCACCGCATGGTTCGCCCCGGAGCATGAATCACTGGCCTTTTCCATCCTCGTCCGGCCGGAGGAACCGAAAGCCCTTTGGCCGCGCCTCGCGCTCGCCGCTGGTCTGGCCGTGGCGGAGGCTGTGGAATCCTGTGGTCCGACTGCCGGCATCAAGTGGCCCAACGATGTCTGGATCCATGGCCGCAAGGTCGCCGGTGTCCTTGTCGAAGCTGGCGGGGATTTCGCCATCGTCGGCATCGGCCTCAATGTCAACACCACCGCCTTTCCCGCTGAAGTTGCCGAAATCGCCACCTCCCTGCGCCTCGAAACCTCCGCCGGGCATTCACGCGCGGATGTGCTCGCCGCAGTCATCCGCAGCTTCGCACGGCGCAGCCGGGAAATCGGCCATGATTTCGACGGACTGCTCGCAGCCGTGCGCCAGCGCTGCGTGCTCACCGGCCGCCGGGTTACGTGCAACACTGCCGGCGGACCCCGGCAGGGCGTCGTCGAAGGCATCGCTGCGGGCGGCGAACTGCTGCTGCGCGGCACGGCAGGCCTCGAACGCCTCATCCAGGCCGATGAGCTGCGGCTGCTCGTTTAGTCCCGTATTCGGGCCGGGAGATTCGGAAAAATCCGTCAGCGCTCAGGGTTGGGCGGGCACGTAGAGTTCCGATCCCTTGGCCAAAACGGTGGCCGCCGTCAAATCCAGTCCATTGAGCTCGTTGAGACGATTGGTGTCGGTACCGTGCTTGGCGGCGAATTCACCGAAGGTCATCTCACTCTCGACAATCACGGTATGGATTTTCTTTTCCGGCTCCGGGGCCGGGGCTGTCTCTTGCGCAGGGGCCGTCATCGGCATCGTTTCCGCAGCGACTTCGGGAGCCGGCTCGGGTTTCTGCGCTGCGGGTGCCAGAGTTGTGGCGGGCGCGGGCTCCGGTGCTGTGGGTGTTGGAGGCGCGGCGGGCGCGGTTTTCGGTGCCGGTGCGGGTTTGGGAGCGGCGGGCGCGGCTGGTGCAGGAGCCGTGGCGGCCGCAATTGGCTCGGTGGCGGAGGAAAGGCGGATTTCCTTGCCGGGCCGCAGGCTGTTCGCCTTCAAACCCGGATTCGCCGCCAGCAACTGCTCTACGGAAACGCCGTATTTACGGGAAATGGCCGACAAGGTGTCTCCCTGCCGGATCGTGTGGGTGCCGCCAACCGCGGCAGCGGTCTTCTTCTCCGGCTTCGTCGCTTTTTCCGGCGCGGCAGCGGGTGCGGCGCCCGCCTTGTCCGGCAGCTTGAGCGTCTGGCCCGCATGGATGACCGCATCGCGTTTCAGGCCGTTCGCCTTGGCCAGTGCCTCTAGCGTGCAGCCGTGACGCCGCGCGATTCTCTCAAGTCCGTCACCGGGTTTGACCGTGTAACTGGCCGCAGTGGCGATCTGCGCGGCAACCACGGAACAAACGCATGCCAGCATCCATGGCGACTGTCGGAGGAATGATTTCATAACGTCGCGCGTTTTCCCAAAATGACCGCTGCGGATCAAGAAAAATCAGTTTCCTCCTAACAATCTATCAGGCTCGTCCCAGGTAGGAGTTGTCCTCCGTCTTGACGTTGATTTTCTCGCCCACGTTGATGAACAGCGGAACTTGGACGACCAGGCCGGTTTCCATGGTGGCCGGTTTGTACACGTTGTTGGCGGAGTCCCCCTTCACGCCCTCCGACGACTCGGTGACGGTCATGGTCATCGTGAGCGGAAGCTCCACGGAGACGACGATGCCATCGGCGATGAGCAGGGTGTAGGTCTGGCCCTCGATGAGGTAGTTTTTCACGTTCTCGATGAGGTCCTCGTACACGACGGCGTCCTCGTAGGTGTTGGGATCCAGGAAATGGTAGCCGCTGCTGTCCTTGTAGGAATATTCGTGCGGGGTGCGCTCGAGCACGACGCCTTCCAGCGAGTCGTTGGAAGTCATGCGCAGATTGAAGATTTTCTTGGTTCCGACGCTGCGGATGGACATCTGGACGTAGGACGCCATGCGCGGCGGCGTCTTGAGCTCGTGATCGACCACGAGGCAGATTTCGTTGTTGTGGCGGACGGCGTGTCCTTTGCGGAGGTTGATGACGGGAGTGCTGGCCATGATTTTGGTGGCGCGGGGATAGGCGGCGGGCTGCGGCGAGGCAAGCCCGGAATTGCGCGCAATCCGCGCGGGAAGCGTGGAATCCGCGCTCAAAGCGCCTGCCGGGCGACCCATGCGGCGAGTTGCGGGTCGTCATCTCCCGCGGCCCACACCTGGCGCAGAAAATCCGCCGGGTGGATGTCGCCGTGTTTTTTCAGGAAATTCCGGTCGCCTCCACAGCCGAACATCAAGTCGGGATCGAGCGAGCCGCGGAGCTTGGCACGGGCCTTGGCGAGAATTCGCGGCAAATAGTGCATGCCCGCCAGCGCCTCACCGAAAGTGGGAACGTCCTCGCGCGTGAGCCGCGGCCCGCCGCAGGGCCCGCCGCATTGCACCGTGAGGAAATAATCGCGGCGCACTGCGGCGACCAGCAGCGCCGTGGAGGGCGAGGGCGCGCCATCTTCACAGAAATCCTCCACGAAATCGAAAAACTCGCGCGGCTGGCAGCCGATCCCGCGCAGAAACTCCAGCTCCGCAGGCCGGTAGTAGCTCTCGAAATCACGATTGCCGGCGCGGTAGGCAGCCGCGCAACGCTCGAACAACGCCAGAAAGAGATCGTTCCAAGTCATGCCGTGGCGGTATGCGATGCCGGTGCGTCTGGCAAGAGCCGGGCGGTACGGAGCTATTCGATCTCCACCCCGCTCTTCGGCCAAATCCAGCGCTGGACAATGCCGTCCTTGATCATGGCTTTGGCCTGGATGGTTTTCACTCCGAAAATCGTTTCCGCATTGTAGGAAACGGTGCCCGTGTGAAACAACACGCCTCCCACGGTTTCGTCGGCCGCCGCCTTCCAGTCGAGCACCTGCTCGTAGCCAAACTCCTTGATCCGGCCCGCGCGGATGCTCTCCTGCATGATCTTGACGATATCGGCCGGAGTCGCGGGCTGAGGAGCCGGAGCGGGCTTCGCAGCGGGAACGGGCGCTGGTGCCGGGGCGGTTTTTTGGGGAGCGGTTGGCGGAACGGCTTTGG
>Ga0114939_10001174_pt1 | contig 21029 bp, 18 predicted proteins | sample AshMeaCrysSpring_FD_87196 | JGI IMG/M metagenome (GOLD analysis project Ga0114939, IMG submission 87196) | Groundwater microbial communities from Big Spring, Nevada to study Microbial Dark Matter (Phase II) - Ash Meadows Crystal Spring | ecosystem: Environmental > Aquatic > Deep subsurface >...
CACTCGACGCCGGCGCCAGCCTGGCGGGCGACCTCCGCGCCGACCGCCGCCGCGCCGGGCGCGAGGGCGGTGGGGAGGAGCAGGCCGGGCGCGGCCGGCCCCGTCGCCCGCCAGGCCGGTCCCCCACCGCCTGCCGTGATCGGCGGGCCGGCGACGACGATCCGTGGCGCGAGGATCTCCCCGGCGCGCGCGCGATTCCGTTGCGAGATCAACCACTCCGGCCGGGCGTCCACCACGCGGGCCGTGGTGACGCCGTGCGCCAGCGCGAGCGCGTGGAAGAAGTCCACGTCGAGTGCGGGGCTGGGCACCGCCTGCATCCACACGTCGATGAGGCCGGGCACCGCGGTCAGGCCCGTCGCGTCCAGCTGCGTCATTGCGGCAGGCAGCGGTGAGGATCCGGCGGGCTGCAGGGCCGCGACGCGCCCCTGCTGGACGACCAGGGCCCGCACCGGCTGGTAGCGGCCGCCCGCCACGTCCAGCACGCGCAGGTTCGCGAGAACGAGCGAGGCCGGGGGGCCCGGCTGGCCGCTGAGCCCGCAGGCGAGGAGCGCGGTGAGGAGGGCGAAGGCAGCCGCGCGCAGCATGCGGTAGGGTAGCAGTTCTGGGGCTGTGTGCCTCGAGGGGTGAACGGTCTCTGTCCCGCAGACCCGACCCCGCTAGAACCCTTGACGTCCCGGAACGTGACGTGACGTGGCGAGTCACGGTTCGGGGCGTCGAGTGAGCTTGGGGGGTGGGGTCTCGCGGACCCGACCCCGCTAGAATAGTCGCGTGCGGTGTCGGCTGGCGTCCTCCGTCGCGCTCGTGCTGGCTGTTGCCGGTGCGATGGCGTGCGCCCGGCCCAACGGCGCGCCCCGCGAGATCACGGTCTGCACCAGCCTGCCCCTCAGCGGCCGTGCGCACGACGCCGGTGAGCAGATGCGTCGCGGCTACGAGCGGGCGGTCGCGGAGGTGAATCGCGCCGGCGGGCTCCGGTGGCGCGGATCGGGGGGCGTGCTCCCCGTGTCGCTGCAGGTACGAAACGACGAGGGGCACCCCGCGCAGGTCGAAGCCGCAACCGAGGCCTTCATGGCAGGCGGCTGCGACCTGCTGCTCGGCACGGCGTCGCCGGTCCGCATGGCCGTGCAGGTGTCGGTCGCGGAGCGGCTGCACCGGCCGCTGTTCCTGGACGTGCACGACAGCCCGGGGTTTCCGCTCTCGCGGGCCCGGTGGACCGTGCCGGTGACGGCCGAGGGCGACCTCGAGGCCCGCGCCCACGCCGTGGCGAGTGCGGCGCTGCGCGTGCTGCGCACGGCCCGGCGCACCGATGCCAGCGTCCTGCGCGACACCGCCAGGCAGATCCTGTCGGCACCGGCCGATTGACACCTCCCGGCCCGTGCGGTAGCGTTGCCAACGTGCGTTGTGCCCTGCATCACGCTCCGCGCCATCACCATCGCCTGAAGGGCCGGGCCGGAATCGTGCTGCGCGCGTAGACTCGAACGAACGCCAGCAACAGCCAGCAGGCCCCGCCGGTGTGCCACCGGCGGGGCCTTTTTCGTTGTCGGCGGGCCTTCGGAACAGCGGTGCTATCGGGGCCGCCGTGGCCACTGGGCGGGCAACCACGGGGCCCGCCCCTGCGGAGAACCGATGATCGACTTCACCAAATTGAACGGGCTCGTCCCCGCCGTCATCCAGGACGCCGACACCCGCGAGGTGTTGATGGTGGGCTTCATGAATCAGGTCGCGCTCGAGGAGACGCGCCGCAGCGGCTTCGTCACCTTCTTCAGCCGCACGCGCCACGCGCTGTGGCGGAAGGGTGAGACCTCCGGGAACCGGCTCGCCGTGGACCGCATCTTTCTCGATTGCGACGACGACACGGTGCTGGTGCTGGCCCGGGTGCTCGGTGACGGCCAGGTGTGCCACACCGGCGCCCGCAGCTGTTTCTTCAAGGAGCTGGCCGCTGGTGGCTCCCGATCGCCCGAGTGCGCGGACGAGCAGACGACCGAACGTGTGAAGGACCGAACGACCGATGGCGGGGCTGAAACCCCGCCCTGCGAGTGACCGACAAACCGACAGACCGGAAGACTGAGAGACCGACCGTGTCGACACCTGTACTCCGCCTCGGCCTCCCCAAGGGCTCGCTGCAGGACGCCACCGTGCAGCTCTTCGCCCGGGCGGGCTTCAACATCTACGTGAGCACGCGCTCCTATTTCCCGGCGGTGGACGATCCCGAGCTCAGCTGCATGCTGATCCGCGCGCAGGAGATGGCGCGGTACGTCGCCGACGGCGTGCTCGACGCCGGGCTCACCGGCCAGGACTGGATCGCCGAGCAGGCGCTCGCCAACGGCGGACGCGAGCCGCTCATCCCGGTGGCCGACCTCGTCTACTCGAAGCAGAGCTTCGGCAAGGTCCGGTGGGTGCTGGCCGCTCCCGAGGACTCGCCGTACCGCGTGCCGCAGGATCTCGCCGGGGCGACGGTGGCCACCGAGCTGGTGAAGGTGACGCAGGAGTACTTCGCGCGCCTCGCGGTGCCGGTCAACGTCGAGTTCTCCTGGGGCGCCACCGAGGTCAAGCCCCCCGTGCTCGCCGACGCCATCGTCGAGGCCACCGAGACCGGGTCGACGCTCCGCGCCAACCGCCTGCGGATCATCGACACGGTGATGGAGTCCAACGCTCAACTCGTGGCCAACACGGCGGCCTGGCAGGATGCGTGGAAGCGAACGAAGATCGAGAACGTGGCCCTGCTGCTGCGGGCGGCCATCGAGGCACAGGGGCGCGTGGGGATGATGCTCAACGTGCGGACCGTCGACCTGCCCGCCGTGCTGGCGCTGCTGCCCGCGCTGCGCCAGCCCACCGTCTCCCCGCTCGCCGGCGGCGAGTGGGTCGCCCTCAACACGATCATCGAGGAGCGCACGGTGCGCGATCTCATCCCGCGGCTGAAGGCGGCACGCGCGGAGGGGATCGTGGAGTACCCACTGAACAAGATCGTGCTCTGAGGCTGCCATGATCCCCATCATCGAGGCCGGCAACGCGCGTGCGCTCGCGGCGGTGCTCTCGCCGCCTGCCTCGCGCGACCCCGAGATCGAACGCCGCACGCGCGCGATCGTCGAGGACGTCCGGCGGCGCGGCGACCGGGCCGTTTTCGCCTTCGCGCGGAGGTTCGACGGCTCGTCGGGGCCCCTCGAGGTGGCGCCGGCCGAGATGACCGAGTCTGCGCGGACGGTGCCCGCGGCGGTGCGCCGGGCCATTCGCGAGGCCGCGCGTCACATCCGCGCGGTGGCGCGCACGCAGGTGCCGCGCGGCGCGCGCGTGGTGCCTGTGCCCGGCGTGGTCGTGGAGCAGCGGGTGGTGCCGCTCGCGCGCGTCGGCTGCTACGTCCCTGGCGGGCGGTATCCGCTGCCGTCCTCGCTGCTGATGACCGCGATCCCGGCCCGCGTGGCAGGCGTGCCGGAGGTCGTCGCCGTGTGCCCGCGGCCCGACGCCGTGGTGATGGCGGCCGCGCGCGAGGCAGGCGTCACGCGCCTCTTCCGCGTGGGCGGCGCGCACGCCGTGGCGGCGCTCGCCTACGGCACCGCGACCATTCCGCGTGTCGACAAGATCGTGGGGCCCGGCAACGCCTACGTGTCGGCGGCCAAGGCCATCGTGGCGCGCGATTGCGCGATCGACTTCTACGCGGGGCCGAGCGAGATCGTGATCGTATCGGCGGCCGCGCCGCCGGCCTGGGTCGCCGCCGATCTCATCGCGCAGGCCGAGCACGACCCGCTGGCGCGCGCGATCTTCATCACGTGGAACACTCGGTTGGCGCACGAGGTGGCCCGCGAGGTCGCGCTGCGCACCCCCGTCGAGGGCCCGGCCGTCAGCGCCCTCGCGAACGCCGGCGCGATCCTCGTCACGCGCAGCCGCGCGGCGGCCATCGAGCTGGCCGATCGGTTCGCCCCCGAGCACCTGGTGTGCGACGACGAGGCAGTGGTGGCCGGCGTGCGGGCGGGTGCCGTGTTCGTCGGACCGATGACCGCGCAGGCGGCCGGGGACTACGCCACCGGGTCGAACCACGTGCTGCCGACGGGCGGGGCCTCGCGATTCCGCGGCGGCCTGAGCGCCGCCGACTTCGTCCGCGTCCACAGCGTGCAGCGCCTTACCGCCGCGGGGCTCCGGCGGATCGCGCCGGCGGTCGTTTCACTGGCGGAGGCCGAGGGACTGCGGGCGCACGCCGAGTCCATCCGGGTGCGGCTGCGATGACCCACGAGTACGTGCGGCTGCCGGATCCGGGCGACGGGTTGCGCCTGCACCTCAACGAGAACACGGCAGGCTGCTCGCCGCGTGTGCTCGCGGCGATGCGCGCGGTGTCGGCGCAGGAGGCCGCGCGCTATCCCGACTACACGCGGCTCCACGCGGCGTGCGCGGCGCACCTCGGCGTGCCGGTCGAGCAGGTGCTCGTCACCAACGGCCTCGACGAGGGGATTCACGGCGTGGCCTTCGGCTGGCTGCGGCGGAACGAGGACGGCCGCGCGCGCACGGCGATCATCGTGGAGCCCGCCTTCGACATGTATGCGGCCTGCGCGGAGGCGGCCGGCGCCCGCATCGTGCAGGTGCCGCCCGGACACGACTTCGCCTTCCCGCTCGACGCCACGCTCGCCGCCATCGGGTCCGACACCGGCGTGGTCTACCTGACGAGCCCGAACAACCCGACCGGCATCCCCGTGCCCCGCGAGGCGGCGCTGGCGATCGCGGGCAGGCTGCCGGGGGGCGCCGTGCTGTTCCTCGACGAGGCCTACGTGGACTTCGCCGCGTCCAGCTTCCTGCCCGACCTGCCGCAACTGCCCAACGTCGTGGTTGGCCGTACCTTCGCCAAGGCGCACGGGCTGGCGGCCGTGCGCGCGGGGGTCGTGGTGGCCGCGCCGGACATCATCGCGCGGCTGAGGCGCACGGTGCCGCCGTACGGGGTCAACGTGTTCGCGATGGCCGGCATCCTCGCGGCGCTCGACGATGGGGAGCGCCTCGCGTGGTACCGTGCGGAGGTCGCGCGATCGCGCGAGATGATCTACGCGTTCTGCGCGCGGCAGGGACTGACGTGCTGGCGCAGCGAGGCGAACTTCGTGCTGGTGCGCGTTGGACAGGGGGCGCGCGCGGTGGTGGCCGGCTTGGCGGCGCGGGGCGTGTTCGTCCGCGATCGCACCACCGAACCCGGATGCTCGGGCTGCGTCCGGATCACGGCGGGCGTCACCGACCACACCGCGGCGTGCCTTGCGGCGCTGGAGGCAGTACTGTGCGACGTGCGGTGATCGACCGGCAGACGGCGGAAACGCAGATCGCCGTGCGGCTCGGGCTCGACGGACGCGGGCGGTACGAGGTGCGCACCGGGATCCGCTTCCTCGATCACATGCTCGAACTCGTGGCGCGGCACGGCGGGTTCGACCTGCGCGTGGACGCCACGGGCGATCTCGACGTGGACCAGCACCACACCGTGGAGGACCTCGGCATCGCCCTCGGCGAGGCGGTGTCGGTGGCGCTCGGGAGCCGGCGGGGCATCAACCGCGCCGGGTACTTCGTGATGCCGATGGACGAGACGCTGGCCGTGGCGGCGATCGACCTCGGCGGCCGGCCGCACGCCGTCGTGGCGCTCGGCGTGCGGGCGCGGATGGTGGGCGACCTGCAGGCGGAGCTCGTGCACGACTTCTTCGAGGGGTTCGCGATCGGCGCGCGCGCCAACGTGCACGTCAAGGTGCTGTACGGACGATCGAGCCACCATCGCGTCGAGGCGGTGTTCAAGGCCTTCGCGCGGGCGCTGCGCGGTGCGGTGTCACGCGACCGGCGCCTGGCGCGCGTGCTGCCAAGCACCAAGGGGCTGCTGTGATGCACGTGGCGCTCGTGGACTACGGCGCCGGCAACCTCACCTCCGTGCGGAAGGCGTTCGCCGCGCTCGGGGCCGAGGCGCACGTGTGCGGCGAGCCGGGCACCCTCGCGTGTGGGGCCGCGGTGGTGGTGCCGGGTGTCGGGCACTTCGAGGCCACGGCCTCGCTCGCCGGCGCGTGGCGGGACGCGGTGCGGGGCGCCATCGGGCGCGGCCAGGCCGTGCTCGGCATCTGCCTCGGCCTGCAGTGGTTCTTCGAGGGGAGCGAGGAGGCCCCCGAGGTGCCCGGTCTCGGGGTGTTGCCCGGGCGCTGCGTGCTGCTGCGGCCAGGTGTCCCGGAGGCCGGGCAGCCCGCGCTCAAGGTGCCGCACGTCGGGTGGAACGACGTGTGGCCGGTCGCCGCCGATCCGCTGCTCGACGGCATCAGGCCCGGGGCACAGGCGTACTTCACGCACTCCTACGCCGCGCCCGTCACGGCCGAGACCCTGGCGGTGACGACGCACGGGGTCGCCTTCGCGAGCGTGGCCGGGCGCGGGCGCGTGTGGGGCGTGCAGTTCCACCCCGAGAAATCGGGGACCGTGGGGCTGCGGGTGCTGGACAACTTCCTGCGTCTGGCGGCGACCCCGCAGCGCCGGACACGAGGGGCGCCGCCGCGAGTGGCACCCCGCTAGACCGCAGGCCGACACCATGTTGTCCAAACGCATCATCGCCTGCCTCGATGTGCGCGACGGCGCCGTGGTGAAGGGCGTGCGGTTCGAGGGGCTGCGCCGCGCCGGGGATCCGGCGGCGCTCGCGCGGCGCTACAACGCCGAGGGGATCGACGAACTGGTGATCCTCGACGTGACGGCCACCCTGGAGTCGCGCCGGGCGCTCGGCGAGACCATTCGCGCCGTGTCGGCCGAGCTGTTCATTCCCCTCGCCGTCGGCGGCGGGATTCGGTCGGAGGCCGATGCGGCCGCGGCGATCGAGGCGGGTGCCGACAAGGTGAGTCTCAACAGCGCCGCGCTCCTCCAGCCCGCCCTGATCACCGCGCTCGCCAACCGATACGGCAGCCAGGCCGTCGTCGTGGCGATCGACGCGAGGCGACACGGGGGCCGGCTGGCGGTCTTCGCGCGTAGTGGTTCCGCCGACGCGGGTCGCGAGGCAGTCGAGTGGGCCTGCGAGGCGGCCGACCGGGGCGCAGGCGAGATCCTGCTCACCTCGATGGACGCCGACGGGACGCGCGCGGGGTTCGACTGTCCCCTCACCGCGGCGGTGTCGGGCGCCGTGCCGATTCCGGTGATCGCCTCGGGCGGAGCCGGCACCTTCGACCATTTCGTGGCGGTGTTCACCGAGGGACGCGCGGATGCGGCGCTTGCGGCCTCCGTGTTCCACGACCGGGACTATGCTGTTGTCGACCTGAAGGCCCACCTGACCGCGTGCGGCATTCCGGTCCGGAGCGTGGAGTGAACTCTCGGGCCAGGGTATTGTCATGTTGATTCCGTCAATCGATCTGAAAGGCGGCCAGGTGGTGCAGCTCGTCCAGGGCAGGCGGCTCGCCATGGCGTTTGACGACGTGGACGCGTGGGTGGCGCGGTTCCGGAGGTTCCCGCGGGTGCAGCTGATCGATCTCGATGCGGCGCTCGGCACCGGCGACAACGACGCGCTCGTGCGGCACATCTGCCGGGAGCTGCCGTGCCGGGTGGGGGGCGGGATCCGGACCGCCGACCGGGCCGCCGCCGTGCTCGAGGCAGGTGCAGCCACGGTCATTGTAGGGTCGTCGTTCGTTGCCGGCGGGGAGCCCAGCCTGGAGTTCGCCCGCGGCCTCGCGTCGGCGGTTGGCGCCGAGCGCGTGATTGCCGCCGTGGACAGCCTCGGCGGCCAGGTCGTGGTGAGGGGCTGGACCGAGCGCACGCCCCTCGCGACGGCGTCGGCCGTCGCGGCGCTCGAGCCCTACTGCGGCGAGTTCCTGTACACGCACGTGGACACCGAGGGGCTGCTCGGCGGGATCGACATGGGGGCGGTGCGGTTGGTGCGCGCCGCCACGGCGCGCCGCCTTTCCGCCGCCGGCGGCATCTCCACGCGCGAGGAGATCGACGCCCTCGACGCGATGGGCGTGGACGCCGTCGTGGGCATGGCGATCTACACGGGCCGTCTCGCGGTGCAGTGACCCCGCGGGGCCCGGGTGCCGCCCGCGCGCCGCCGCACGACCTTGCCCCCGGTTACGCTATAATCCGTAGCCGATACGTCAGATCACGTAACGGGGTCGGAGCTCATTTCAGTTTCTGCCACGGCATGGACAACCCGTTCGTCTACGGCGAGGTGGTGCCGGCCTCCGCGTTCGTGGGGCGGGAGACGGAGCTCGACCGGCTCGCCGGCGACCTCGCGGCCGGGCAGAAGGTCTTCCTCATCTCGCCGCGCCGGTTCGGCAAGTCGTCCCTGATCCATCACGCGTTCCGCACGCTCGCCCGCCGCCGCATCCTCACGCTCGAGCTCACCGTCAGCAGCTTCAGCTCCTATCTCGCCTTCCTCGAGGGCTACGCGCAGGCGCTCGCCCGGCTCGAGCGGGAAGCGGCGCGCACCCGCTCGTGGCTGCGCGACGTGTTTCGCGGCGTGCAGCCGGAGTTGGGGCACGACCCCGCGGGCCCGGCCGGGCCCGGCGGCCTCACCGTGCGCTTCCCGCGCGTGCGGACGGCGGCCGACGTCTCGCGCCTCGCCGAGGACGTCTTCGCCCTCCCGCAGCGGATCGCGGAGGGTGACGGCCGCCGGCTCGCGATCGCGCTCGACGAGTTCCAGGAGGTGGCGGCCTTCGACGGGGGCACAGTGGAGCAGGCCCTGCGTGCCGCCGCGCAGCACCAGCGCCAGGTGGGCTATGTGTTCGCCGGATCGGAGCCGTCGCTCATGGAGCGCATGCTCGGGCCGCGCCGGCCGTTCTACAAGGCCGGCCCGGTGATGCGCCTGGGCCGGATTTCCGCGCCGATCCTCGCGGGATTCGTGGAACACCGGATGCGCCGCTCCGGGCTGACGCCCGAGCCTGGTCTGGGCGAGGCCGTCGTGGACCTCGCCGCCAACCTGCCCTACGACGTCCAGCGCCTGGCGCACGAGACGTGGGACGACGTGCGGGCCGCCGCGCGGCGCCGGGTGCAGCTCGAGGACCTCCACCGGACACTGCGGCGGCTGCTCGCCGAACACCGTCTCCTCTTCGAGGGCGTGTGGCAGCGCCTCACGCTCGCCCAGCGCGCGACGCTCCGCGCCGTCGTCGTCGAGCGCGGGGAAGCGCTGCTGTCGGCCGACGTCCGCGCCCGGTACCGGCTCGGGGGCGCCTCCTCGGTGCAGGCCTCGCTCGCCGCGCTGCGACGAACCGATCTCGTCGAACGCGACGACGACGGCCGCTATCTGGTCGTCGACTCCCTGTTCCGCGAATGGGTGGCGCGCACCACCTACTGAGGCCCCACATGACGCACGCGACCCCGCCAGCCGCTGCCCCGTCCGCCGCTCCGTCCGGCTCCTTCCTCGACCGCCTCGGCCTGAGCCGGCCCGAACTGCGCGCCTGGGCGATGTACGACTGGGCGAATTCGGCGTTCATGACGACGATCATCGCGGCGGTGTTCCCCGTGTTCTACGGGCAGGTGGCGGCGGCGGGGCTCGAGCCGAATCGGGCCACCTACTACTACAGCGTGGCCACCACGATCGCCCTCGCGATCACGGCACTCACCGCGCCCGTCCTCGGCGCCATCGCGGACTACGCGGCCCTCAAGAAGCGGCTGCTCTTCGTCTTCCAGGCCATCGGCGTGCTCGCCACCGCCGCGATGGTGTTCATCGGCAGGGGCGAGTGGCCCTTCGCGCTCACGCTCTTCGTCGTCGCCAACATCGGCGTGTCCGGCGCGTTCACCTTCTACGACTCGCTGTTGCCGCACATCGCCAGGCCAGAGGAGCTCGACCGCGTGTCGAGCGCGGGGTACGCGCTGGGCTATCTCGGGGGCGGCTTGCTGCTCGCCATCAACATGGTCTGGATCACCAAGCCGCAGTGGTTCGGCATGGCGGATGCCTCCGTGGCCACGCGCATCTCGTTCCTGAGCGTGGCGGTCTGGTGGGCGGTGTTCTCGATCCCGCTGTTCCGCCGGGTGCCGGAGCCGGCCGCCACGGCCGGAACGGATCGGCCGCGCGGCCTCGGCCTGCTTCGCGTGGGCTTCAGCCAGCTTGCCGGCACGCTGCACGAGCTGCGCCGCTTCAAGCACGCCCTCCTGCTGCTGCTGGCCTTCCTCGTCTACAACGACGGCATCAACACCATCATTCGCATGGCCACCGTCTACGGGGCGGAAGTGGGGATCCCGGGACACCACATGATCCTGGCGGTGCTCATGATCCAGTTCGTGGGCGGCCCCTTCGCCTTCGCCTTCGGGCGCCTGGCCGGGATCATCGGCGCCAAGCGCGCGGTGTTCCTCGCGCTGGCCGTGTACACCGGCATCAGCATCCTCGGCTACTTCCTGAAGAGCACGTGGCAGTTCTATCTGCTCGGCTTCCTCGTGGGCACCGTGCAGGGCGGCAGCCAGGCGCTCAGCCGGTCGATGTTCGCGTCGATGATCCCGCGGCACAAGTCGTCGGAGTTCTTCGCCTTCTGGGGGGTGTTCGAGAAGTTCGCCGGGATCTTCGGGCCATTCCTCTTCGCCATGGCCATCGCCGCGACCGGCTCGAGCAAGACCGCGATCCTGTCGGTGATCCTGTTCTTCGCGGTGGGGGCCGTGCTGCTCCTGTTCGTGAACGTGCCCGATGGACAGCGCATCGCGCGTGCCGCCGAGGAGGGCCACCGGCCAGCATGACGGCGGCGATCTGGCGCCTCCTCGGGGGCATCCTCGGGATCTTCTACCGCGTGGAGCGGATCGGGGGCGGTGTCCCGGACGGCCCGGTGCTGCTCGTCGCCAACCACGCCAACGGGCTGCTCGACCCCGTGATCGTCGCCCGCGCCCTGCGGCGGCCGCCGCGGTTCCTGGCGAAGTCCACCCTGTTCTCGATGCCCGTGGTCGGCTGGTTCGTCCGCACCCTGGGTTCGATCCCGGTCTACCGCCGGCAGGATCAGGGCGTCGACACCGCGCGCAACGACGAGATGTTCGTGGCGGTGCGGCAGGCGCTCCGCGAGGGCGGGGCCATCTGTCTGTTCCCCGAGGGGCTCAGCCACTCCTCGGGCCGACTCGAGCCGCTCAAGACCGGCGCGGCCCGCATTGCGCTCGGCGCGGCCGCCGAGGGCACCCCCGTGCAGGTGGTGCCGGTCGGGCTGAACTTCGCGGCCAAGCAGACGTTCCGCTCGACGGCGCTGACGGCCCTCGGGCCGCCGATCAGCCCGGCGCCCTGGCTGCCCGCGTTTGCCGTCGAGCCCGGCGAGGCCGTTCGAGGGTTCACCGACGAGATCGCGGTGCACCTGCGGGACGTGCTGATCGAGGCCGACCCGGTGAGCGAAGCCGATCTCGTCGCGCGCGTCGACCGCGTGTACACGGCCGCGCGCGGGCTCTTCCGCGATCCGGCCGCCGTGCTCGTCCGCCGCCGCGCGATCGCGGACGGGATCCGCGGCTTGCGCGCGCGCGACCCCGAACGCTTCGCCGCGGTGTACGAGCAGCTGCAGCGTTACGAGCAGCAGCGCGCCCGCTTCGGCCTGCGCGAGCACGCGCTGCTGCAGCGCGTGCCGCTCGGCGCCGTGCTGCGGTTCGTCGTGCGCGAGGTGACCTTCGCCCTCGCGCTCCTCCCGCTGGCCGTGCTCGGCGTGCTCTGCTACCTGGTGCCGTTCCAGGCCGTGCGCCTCGTCACCGAGCGCGTGCGGGTGAGCCTCGACCAGGCCGCCACGTTCAAGATCGCGGCGAGCCTCGTCATCTACGGCGCGTGGATCGGGGCGTGCACGGGCCTGGCGTGGCACTGGCGCGGCGCGCCGACGGGCCTGCTCGCGGGAACACTCCTGCTGGTGCTCGCGCCCACCGCGCTCTTGGCGGTCGAGCGCCTCATGGCGGTGTGGGGCATCATTCACGGGTGGGCGGCATCCCTGCTGACCCGCGACCAGGTCGAGGCCGGCCTGCTGCGCCACCGGGCGGCCCTCGCCGACCTGCTGGACGAAACCTACCGGTGGGTGCGCGCGGCCCCGGGCGCCGAGCCGAGATCGCGGGCCGGACCCGGCGTCACGCGCAAGTCCTGAGGCGTCAGGCCGCCTACTTCAGCTCCGTCATCTTCCGCCGCGCGAGTGGGCGCGAGAACGCGTTCTGCAGGTTGTGCGACGTGGAGCGCAGCACCCGCTCGTAGTACTCCTTCGCCTTTGTCACGTTCCCCTGCTTCTCGTACGCCTGCGCGATCAGGCCCAGGATGAAAGGATCACGCTGGTCCGCCTGCAGCAGGGCGGCCACCGCCGCGTCCGGCTGTCCCGCGTAGAACGCGACGTAGCCGGCGAGGTAGTGGTACGCGGGGCGCTGCTCCTCGTTGAGGCCGCCCTTGTCGACGATGGCCTTGACGGCGGCCGCGTGGCGCGCCGCGCCATCGGGGTCCCCGCGTCTGGCGGCCGTGCGCGACTGGGCGTGCTCCCAGCGCAGCGCCCAGAGATCCACCTGGTCCGGCGGCAGGTTCGGGAGCTTCCGGGCGGTGTCGTACCCGCGCTCGTACCACCGCGCCGCCTCCGCCGGGTTCCCCGACTCGAGGTGTACGCGGCCGAGCGCGTTGGCCGTCGCCGCCGCCGCGTCGAGCAGGCCCGCAGCCAGTTGCAGGTCAAACTGCTGCTGGTAGTATGTCGCGGCCTCCGCCGCCCGCTGCTCGAAGGCGTAGGACACCGCCATCTGCGAGAGCGCCTGCGCCTTCTGCCCCTCGGGCGCCAGGTCGATCGCCCGCTGCAGGTGAGTCCGCGCCCGCGCGTAGTCGCCCTTGAGGTCGAGGGTGATGCCGGAGGCGAGGTGCGCGTCGAAGGACGCCGCGTCGAGATCGAGCGCGCGCGTGTAGAGCGCGAGCGCCTCGTCGAACTGGCCGGCTGCGTTGAGCTTGCGGCCGTCGCGCACGAGCGCGAGCGGATCCTCGGCGGGAGCCTGCGCCCGCGCCGCGGTGGGGCACATCGCCCCGATGAGCGCCGCCACCATCACGCTGCGAATTGATACGCGCATGACCATCCCTCCGTCAGGCTGCCGGCGGCGTGATGAAGCCGTGCGCCGCGGCGAACTCGATCTCCGACGCCACGACGGCCGCGCGCAGCCACGCGCGGGCGAGCGTGAAGAGTTGCTGGACGACGAACACCAGGAGCACCGCGCCGGTCGTCGCCGGGATGCCCGCCGTCGGGGCGAGGAGCACCACGGCGGCCACCGCGAGCAGCAGCCCCGGCAGGAGCCACAGCGCCGCGGCGGGGAAGAACCGGCGTGCCGTGAAGCCAATCGCCGAGAGCCACGTGCGGACGGGCCGGCGGTTGTCCTCGGTGACGAGCCGCACGCACGCATAGTCGTACACCATCAGCGCGAACCACGCGCCGATCCCGCCCAGCGCCAGGGGCAGCAGCGCCCGCAGCCAGGCGAGCGACACCGACAGCGTGTCCTCGAGCGGCTTCGTGACGGCGCGGCCGAGCACGAAGAGCAGCCCCGCGAGCAGGGCCAGCAGCACCGTGTTGAGGACGAGCATCACGAGGTTGCGCAGGAAGAACCGTCCGGCGCCTCGGAAGAACCGGTGCATGACCGGCCGATCGTCACGCGACACCATCTCCAGACGCCGCGTCGGCGCGCCCGGCAGCGGGTGCAGCGGCTCGCGCCGGGCGATCACGACGGGCGCGAGCGGCGACTCGATCGGTGCGACCGCCGCCCCGGCCAGCATCGTCGCGGCCGTCGGTTCCCGCTCGATCCCGAGGTCGCCCGCCGGCACCGGCTGCTCGTGCGCGCGCAGCCCGTCGGCCTCGAACTCGGTGACGCGCCCCGCGATGGCCTCCCTGGCCGGCGCGGGGGGGGCCGGATCGGCGGTGGCGGGGGCGACCGCCCGGCGGCGCCCCGCCAGCACCTCGATGATGCCGCCCAGGAAGAAGGCGTTGGCGATGCGCGCGAGCAGCGCGAGCCCCGCCACCGTGGCGAAAAGCACGAGCCAGCCGCGGCCCGCGTCGACGGCCGTCATCTCCGCCAGCACGGCGACGTCGACGCCCTGCAACAGCACGTCGGCGGACGGCGACGATGCCGTGGCGGCGCTGAGGTAGCGGTAGGCGGGAAGAGTGGCCACGAGGGCCAGGGCCAGGCCGCACAGCCAGAGCACCACGGCCAGGCGCCATTCACGACGGGCGACGGAGAACCCACGAGCCAGCGCGGTCGTGACCATGGCTACCACCCCGCCCCGGCAACGAGTTGTTGCATCCAGAACAGCCAGCGTGTCGCGACGCCCCTCGCCACCCGCGTGTCCGGCTCGACGCGCTGCGCGTTGTTCAGCCAGTTGGTGTCGAGCACCAGCGTGCGATCGGGATCGACCTCCGCCCACTCGAGCCGCCCAGGCCGGTTGAACGTGAGCCGCTTCGAGCGATCGTGCCCGTCCCAGTTGACTCGCTCCGGGGCCGCGCCCGCGAACTTCACCGCGATCTCCACCGGCGCGACGAATTCGCCCCGGCGCCGCACGAGGATCCGGCTCTCGAAGGGGCCGGTGCCCTCGCCCTCGTCACCGGCCTTCTCCTGCGGAACGAGCGACCGCTTGCCCCCGTCCTCGAGATACCCGCTCGCCTTCGCCACCCGCCGGGTACCGACCGATGCGATCTCGTAGTCGAGCGCCTGCGTGCCCTCGACCGCCTGCTCGAAGAACCACGTGAGGTCCTGGCCCGACACCTCGTTGGCCACGGCGTAGAAATCGTCGCTGTTCGGGTGGCGGAACCGCCAGCGCTCGTGGTAGGTCCGCATCACGCGCGCCATCGTCTGCTCGCCGAGCAGCCCCTCGAGGGTGCGCAGCAGGATCTCCGGCTTGGTGTACGAGTAGAAGCTGTAGGAACCGGGCGTGTACGACCACGACGGCTGTCGCACGGTGTCGTAGCGATACCTGCCGCCGGCGTTCTGCGCGCGGATCACATCGACCGCGCCGACCCGCAGGCCCAGGAAGTCCACGAGCGCGGTGTCCCTGCCGTACCCGATCTCCATGATTTTGCCGGTCGAGTACGAGTTGAACCCCTCGTCGAGCCAGGCTTCCTCGAACTCGTTGTTGGCGACGAGCCCGTACCAGAACTGGTGGCCGAACTCGTGCACCGTCACGCCCTCCGGCGCCCGGATGCGGTTGAAGGGCCACTGGCCCAGCACGAATGAGGTGCCCCCCGTGATGAACGTGGGGTACTCCATCCCGCCCGCCCCGCCGGCGCCCGGCGCGGGATCGACCACCGTCAGCGTCTTGTACGGGTAGCGGCCGTACCAGAGCCCGAACCACTTGATGCCGAGCTTGGCCGCGTCGAGGTAGCGCGGCGCCTGCGACACGTGCCGCGGGTGCAGGAGCAGGATGATCTCGACGTCGGTGAGGCGGACCTCCCGATCCGAGCGATCGAGCAGGGCGGCCACCTGGCGGTACTCCTCGGCTGTGACGTCCTCGGTTGCGGAGAAGCGATGCCGCTGCTCGACGTAGTTGGGGTCGGCCGTCCACGCGAAGTCGTGCACGTCGGCCTGCACGTAGGTGTAGGTGACCGTGCCGTCGCCGTTCTCCCGGCGGGCCGTCCGCTCGCCGGTGGCGCCGACGACGAAGGAGGCCGGCACGGTGAACTCCACCTCGAAGCGGCCGAAGTCGGCGTAGAACTCCGAGTTGGGGTGGAACTGGTGGCAGTTCCACCCGCCCGTTTCACGGCCGCGCGTTCCCGCTGGCTCGTACACGCCGATCTTCGGGAACCACTGCGCCACGAGGTAGAAGTCGTCCTTGAACCCCGTGCGCGCGAAGACGCGCGGCAGCTTCGACACGAACTCGATGTCGAGCGTGACCGACCCGCCGGGTGGCACCGCGCTCGGCAGCGGCACCCGGATCACCGTCCGGTCGTCCGCGTTGCCATCGTCGGGCGCCTCGAAGGTGTAGGCCTTGGTGAGATCGGTGCCGTCGGCGAGCTTCATCGAGACGATGTCCACGAAGCCCCAGCCGTTCTCCGGCATGCGGTCGCCGCGCAGTTGGCCGCCGGATCCCTTGAAGAAGGTGCTCTTCGAGTTCTTGAAGGCGTTGAGGTAGAGGTGAAACCAGAGATCGGGCACGGCGTCGCCCGACGGGTTGCGCCACGTCAGCCGCTCGCGGCCCTTCACTTCCTTCGCCGTGGGATCGAGCCGGACGCTGATGCGGTACTCCACCACCTGTTCGGCGTGTTCCGGCAGCCGCGGGCGGATCGCCGCGACCTGCGCGGCCGGGTCCGGTACTGCAGCGCCGCCCGGGGCGGTTGGCGCGGCTGCGCCTGCGGGTGGCACCGGGGCGACCGCCGGCTGGCGTGCCTGTGGCACACCAAACCACAGGAGCACCACCACAGCGGGCGAAGCGAGGAGCAGCGCGCGCGCGACGGACCGGGGCGTGACCTGCATAGAGCCTCCGAGCAACCCACCGGCGCGGGGCGCCCGGCCTGAAGGGCCGGGCCACGCCTCGCTGCAGGCCGCGGCGCGATTGTATCGCCAGCGCGTAGAATGGCGCGCATCCGGCTGACGGCCCGACGCATGGGCCGGGGGAGGGACGCCGTGAGCGAGCACACGAGACGGCTGGCGTGGTGGGGCGCCCTGCTGGGCGCCTTGGCGGCGGCGTTAGTGACACCGTCGTCCTTCTTCGCCCAGGCCAGCCACCCGCTGTTCATCGTCACCCTGCCACGCGACCGTGGTCCCGGTCCCTTCGACGGACGGTTGCTCGTCATTCTCTCGACGACGGCGGAAGGGGAGCCCCGGTTCCAGGTGAACGACGGGGTCGGCACGCAGCAGATTTTCGGTGTGGACGTCGAGGGCGCTACGCCGGGCACCGAGGTGGCCGTCGACGCCCGCGTGCTCGGGTACCCGCGCGACAGCCTCGCCGAGGTGCCAGCCGGCACCTACACTGTGCAGGCGGTGTTCCACCGGTACGAGACCTTCCGGCGCGCCGACGGGCACGTCGTGAAGCTGCCGATGGACCGGGGCGAGGGGCAGCAGTGGAACCGGGCGCCGGGGAACTTCCTCAGCACGCCGGCGCGCGTGGCGTTCGACCCCGAGGGTGCGCCGGTGCGCGTCGTGCTCGACGGGATCGTTCCGCCGATTCCAGACCCACCGCAGACCAAGTACATCAAGCACATCCGGGTGCAGAGCGAGCGGCTGACGACGTTCTGGGGCCGGCCGATGTTCCTCGGCGCGCACGTGCTGCTGCCGCACGGCTTCGACGAGCACCCGGAGGCGCGGTACCCGCTCGTGATCAACCACGGCCACTTCAGCGCCACCTTCGACGGCTTCCGCGAGGAGCCGCCCGACCCGGACCTGCCGTGCGAGCGCAGCGAGCGGTTCAACCTCGACTGCTACAACCGCATCGAGCAGGAGCACGCGCACCAGTTCTTCAAGGACTGGACGGGCCCGGGGTTCCCGCGCGTGCTGGTCGTCGAGATCCAGCACGCCAATCCGTACTACGACGATTCGTACGCCGTGAACTCGGCGAACCTGGGTCCCTACGGCGACGCGATCACCTACGAGCTGGTCCCGGAGATCGAGCGGCGCTTCCGCGGGATCGGGAAGGGGTGGGCGCGGTTCATGTACGGCGGCTCGACGGGCGGCTGGGAGGCGCTCGGTGCGCAGGTGTTCTATCCCGACGAGTACAACGGCTGCTACGCGGCGTGCCCGGACCCGATCGACTTCCGCGCCTACACCCTCGTGAACATCTACGAGGACGCCAACGCGTACCACACCGAGGGGCCGTGGCGCACCGTGAAGCGGCCCGGCCTCCGCAACTATCTCGGCCAGGTGAGCACGATGCTGGAGGACATGAACCGGCTCGAGCTGGTGCTCGGCACGAAGGGCCGCTCGGGCGGCCAATGGGACATCTGGCAGGCGGTGTACTCGCCCGTCGGGCCCGACGGCTATCCGAAGCCGATCTGGGACAAGCGGACGGGCACGATCGACAAGGCGGTGGCGGCGCACTGGCGCGAGCACTACGACCTCTCCCACATCCTGCAGCGCGACTGGGAGAAGGGACTGGGGCAGAAACTGCGCGGGAAGATCCACCTCTACGTCGGGGACATGGACAACTATTACCTGAACAACGCCGTGTACCTCGTGGAGGCGTTCCTGAAGCAGACCACCAATCCGCCCTACGAGGGCGAGGTGGCGTACGGCGATCGCGCGGAGCACTGCTGGAACGGGGACCCGACGCGGCCCAACGCGTCTTCACGCCTGCGCTACCACCAGATGTTCGTCCCGCGGATCGCGGAGCGCATCCGGAAGACCGCACCGGCGGGTGCGGACCTCGAGAGCTGGCGGTACTGAGCGGGGTCGGAGATCATTTCACTTTCTGCAACGTGCAGTCCGTGGCAGCAACCCTGTGGCAGAAACTGAAATGATCTCCGACCCCGTATCGGTCTACCACCGGTGATACGCCGGGTGGCCTTCCTTCACCGCGACGAACGTCCCGCGGCACGTGGCGCAGATCCTTCCGCCCGCCTCGAGGGTGCCGTCGATTGTGGCTCGGTCCGCCGCTGACTCCACCACCCACGCGCGCAGCCGCACAGCGCCCCCCATCGGCGTGGGCCGCTTCATCGTGATCGCGTAGTCTGCGGTCACCGTGCAGGGCGGCTGCTCGGCGCCCGCCTGCCGCATCAGGTGCAGGGCCGCGGTCCAGTTGCAGTGGCAATCGAGCAGCGTGCCGATGATGCCACCGTTGAGCACGCCCGGGAACGCCTCGTGGTGCGGCTGGGGCATCCACTCCGCGACGAGCGCGTCGCCATCCGGAAAGCTGCGGACGTGGAGGCCGCGATCGTTGGCGGGCCCGCACCCGTAGCACGTCATCCGTGGCGCGTAACGCTCCTGGACGCTTGGCGCAGCGACATCCGACATGGGGCGATTATAGGACTCCGGCCCCGGCCGGAGCCGTGTGACCGTCTCCTGGAGGGAAGCGCACGCCGCGGCCGTCTCAGCGGCTCGACGTCACCGCCCCGCGCTCGTACACGACCTTGCCATCGAAGATCGTCGTCATCACCTGCGCCTCCATGAGCTTCGAGGACGGGGCCTCGAACACGTCGGTGGAGAGGATGACGATGTCGGCGAGCTGGCCCGGCGCGAGGCGGCCCTTGCGGTGCTCGTCGAAGGCGGCCCAGGCGGCGCCGCTGGTGTACGCCTCGATCGCCGCCGCGAGTGGCAGCCGTTCCTCGGGATGCCACCCGTCGGCGGGTGTGCCCTCGGGTGTCCTGCGGTTGACGGCCATGTTGAGGCCCAGTCGCGGGTCGAGGCTGACGACGGGCCAGTCGCTGCCGAAGGCGAGGCGCCCGCCCTGCCGGCTGATGCTGCCGTAGACCCAGCCGCGCGAGGCGCGCTCCGGGCCGATGTTGGCCTCCCAGACGCCGATCTGCTGGGGGCTCGGGTTGGCGTGGAAGGGCTGCATCGACGCGATCACGCCGAGGCGGCCGAAGCGCGGGATGTCGGCCGGGTCGGTGGTCTCGATGTGCTCGATGCGGTGGCGGCGCCCCCGCGCCGGGGCGGGGTTCACCGTCGCGGCGCGCTCGAAGGCGTCGAGCGCCATCCGGATGCCGCCGTCGCCGATGGCGTGAATCATCACCTGCCAGCCGCGCGCGTCGAGCATGGTGACGGTGCGCTCGAGCGACTCGCGCGGGATCATCGGGGCGCCGGCGGTGTCCGCCCGGTTTGTGTAGGGGGCCAGCATCGCCGCGGTGTGCGCCTCGATCACGCCGTCGAGCATCAGCTTCACCGCTCCCGTCTTGAACAGCGGGCCGTCGGGGCGCCGCTTCCACTCCCCGTCGAACCCGTCGAGCTGCTCGCTGGTGAGGTCGCCGTCGGCCGACAGGGCCGAGTAGACGCGCACCTTCAGCTCGCCGGCGTTCCTGAGCTGGTCGTAAAGCGCGAACTCCGCCGGATCGCCGTGCGCGTTCTGGATGCTCGTCACCCCGACGCGGTGCGCCTCGCCGATCGCGGCGCGCAGGGCGGCCAGCCGGTCGGCCTCGGTGGGCGGCGGCACGTGCGTGGATACCAGCGACATCGCCGCCTCTTTCAGTACGCCGGTGGGCTCGCCGGTCTTCGGGTCGCGGACGATGACGCCGTTCTCGGGGTCGGGCGTGCGCCGGGTGATGCCTGCAAGCTGCAGCGCTTTCGAGTTCACCCACGACGTGTGTCCGTCGTAGGCCACCATCTGCGCGGGCCGGTCCGGCACCAGCTCGTCGAGCAGCGCGCGCGTGGGCAGGCCCCCGGGGAAGGGCTGGTAGTACCACCCGCGGCCGAGCACCCACGGCCGGTCGGGATGATCCGCGGCGAACCGGGTGATCGTCTCGCGGATGGCGTCGAGGGTGGCGGCATCGAGGAGGTTGGCGCGGTCGAGCGCAAGGCCGCCGCTCACGAAGTGCAGGTGCGCGTCGTTGAACCCGGGCAGCACGGCGCCGCCGTGGGCGTCGATCACGCGCGTGGCCTTGCCGCCGAGGCGCTTGATCTCGCGGTTGCTGCCGACGCGGAGGATCTCCGACCCGCGCACGGCGATCGCCTCGTGGAACTCCCCGCTCCCGTCGGCGGGGAACACGGTGCCGTTGTAGACGATCAGGTCGACGGGGCCGGTGCGGTCGTCGCGCTGCGCGCCAACGATGAGGCCGGCGATAACCGAGGTTGCGACGATGACCGCAACGAGGAACGCCGTGAGGCGGGCAGCCATGGTGCGCTCGCTGGGGAGGCGAGGGGAGTGTAGCACGGCGCCGTCGACGGCCGCGGGCCTGCCGCGGCGGGGTCGGGGCCGGGGCGGACGACCGCCTCAGCAGGTGGTGACGCCGTCACGCGACTTCAGCGATCCGAGAACGGATCGAGCCGCGCCGGGACCGTGGGCCGTGGGCATCGGAGGGCGCCGCTCCCGCGGCGCCTTGGGGTCGGCTGCGACGGGCACCGCCCAGCGCGATTGCGGGGCTGGGCGGGCGTCCCTTGGTGCGGTCAGGTGCTCCGCGCGTCTACGGTGTCAGGCTTGTGGTCAGCGTATAGGGGTTGACGCTGTCGTAGTCGTCGTACAGGGCGCGATCGACCAGCAGGTAGTAGGTGCCGGCAGTCACGGTCCAATCGAGGCGCTCCGGCTCTCCGCGGCCGCCGTCGTTGAC
>Ga0114939_10001175_pt1 | contig 21029 bp, 18 predicted proteins | sample AshMeaCrysSpring_FD_87196 | JGI IMG/M metagenome (GOLD analysis project Ga0114939, IMG submission 87196) | Groundwater microbial communities from Big Spring, Nevada to study Microbial Dark Matter (Phase II) - Ash Meadows Crystal Spring | ecosystem: Environmental > Aquatic > Deep subsurface >...
CTTGCCCTTGCGCTCCGCCGAGAGGATGAGCGGCAGCATGAGCACGAAGGAGGCGAGCACCACCGGCAGGTACACCTTCCAGTGCTCGTCCACCGGGATGCCGCCCTCCGCGGTGAGCGCGCGCGGGAAGACGACGAACATCGACATCTGCGCGAAGCTGAGGATGAACGTGCCGAGGTAGAGCCGGACGAGCTCGGCATGGCCGAGGATGCGGCCGAGGGTCGCCTCGGAGAGGTCGGCGCCGGCACGGGACTTGAGTTCCGGCTCCGGCGGCACGACCTGATACACGACCCAGATGGCGGCGACGGCGAGGATCCCGGTGAGCGCGAAGATCCCCGCCATGCCGACCCAGCGGTAGAGCGCCGGAGCGGCGACGAGCGACAGCGCGAAGACGAGACCGATCGAGGCGCCGATCACCGCCATCGTCTTCGTGCGGTGCTCCTCCCGCGTGAGGTCGGCGGCGAGCGCCATCACCGCCGCGGAGATCGCGCCCGCACCCTGCACCGAGCGGGCGAGGATGGTGAGCCAGATGTCCTGCGAGGCCGCCGCGAGAAAGCTCCCCGCGGCGAAGAGGAGCAGGCCGAAGGCGATGACACGCTTCCGCCCGTAGCGGTCCGCGGCGATGCCGTACGGAATCTGCAGGATCGCCTGCGTGAGCCCGTAGGCGCCCATGGCGAGGCCGACGAGCGCGAGGCTGTCGCCCCCGCGCAGATCCGGCGCGTGCACCGCGAACACCGGGAGGATGAGGAAGAGCCCCATCATCCGCAGCCCGAAGATCGAGCCGAGCGAGAGGCTTGCGCGGATCTCCTCGCGGCTCATGCGGGAGCGGTTGGCGCGGGCGGTCATTCGCAGGTGGCGTCGGGGCGGCGCAGTCTCGTATAGTAGCAAGTTTGCCTTCGCCGCCATTTTCGAGAACGCCGCGGTGGGGCGCCGGTGGCGGCGCACCTCGCGACCCCCTACCCCAGTGCACGACGGGCCTCGCGCCAGCTCGTGCCGACCGTTGTCAGGCATGGACGCAATACGCATCCGCGGGGCGCGCACCCACAACCTCAAGAACCTAAGCCTCGACCTTCCGCGCGGGAAGCTCGTGGTCATCACCGGGCTTTCGGGGTCGGGAAAGTCGTCGCTCGCCTTCGACACGCTGTACGCCGAGGGCCAGCGGCGCTACGTCGAGTCGCTCTCGGCCTATGCGCGACAGTTCCTCCAGCTCATGGAGAAACCGGACGTCGACCTGATCGAGGGCCTGTCGCCGGCGATCGCGATCGAGCAGAAGGCGGCAAGCCACAACCCCCGCTCGACGGTGGGCACGGTCACCGAGATCCACGACTACCTGCGGCTCCTCTACGCGCGCGTCGGCACGCCGCACTGCCCCGAGCACCGGCTCCCGCTGGAGGCGCAGTCGGTCGCGCAGATGGTCGACCACGTGCTCGCGCTGCCCGAGGACACGAAGCTGATGATCCTCGCGCCGGTCGTGGCAGGGCGGAAAGGCGAGCAGCACGAGCTGCTCGACGAGCTGCGCGCACAGGGCTTCGTGCGCGTGCGCATCGATGGAAGCGTGCACGAGATCGACGCCGTCCCGAGGCTCGCCAAGAACGCGAAGCACACGATCGAGGTTGTCGTCGATCGCGTCAAGGCGCGCGCCGACGCGAAGCAGCGGCTCGCCGAGTCGTTCGAGACCGCGCTCCGCCACGCCGACGGCCGCGCAATCGCGGTCGAGACGGACAGCGGCAAGGAGCATCTCTTCTCGGCGAAGTTCGCCTGCCCGGTGTGCAGCTATTCGCTCGCCGAGCTCGAGCCGCGGCTTTTCTCGTTCAACAACCCCATGGGCGCCTGCCCGGCGTGCGACGGCCTCGGCAGCGTCGAGTTCTTCGACCCGCGGCGTGTGGTCGCGATCCCGCACCTGTCGCTCGCCGCGGGCGCGATCAAGGGCTGGGACCGTCGCAACCAGTTCTACTTTCAGATGCTCACCAGCCTTGGGCGGCACTTCGGCTTCGACGTCGACGCACCGTTCGAAAAACTTCCGGCAGAGGTCCGGCAGAAGGTGCTGTACGGCACGAAGGACAAGCTGCCGTTCTCCTATCTCACCGAGAAGGGGCGCACCGTCACGAAGGAGCATTCCTTCGAGGGCGTGATCCCCAACCTCGAACGGCGCTATCGCGAGACCGACTCGCTCGTGGTGCGCGAGGAGCTGGCGAAGTACCGCAGCGTCAAGCCGTGCCCCGAGTGCGAGGGCACGCGGCTGCGCCGCGAAGCGCGCAACGTGCTCGTCGCCGAGCGGCCGATCTATGCCGTGAGCGGCGCGGCGCTGCGAGACACGCTCGCGTTCTTCAAGGGCCTCGCGCTGCCCGGCGCCAAGGCGCAGATCGCCGAGCGCATCGTGAACGAGATCGCCGCACGGCTGCAGTTCCTCGTCAACGTCGGCCTCGACTACCTGTCGCTCGACCGTTCCGCGGACTCGCTCTCGGGCGGCGAGTCGCAGCGCATCCGGCTCGCCTCGCAGATCGGCTCGGGCCTCACCGGCGTCATGTACGTGCTCGACGAGCCGTCGATCGGCCTGCACCAGCGCGACAACGACCGCCTCCTCGAGACGCTCAAGCAGCTGCGCGACCTCGGCAACAGCGTCATCGTGGTCGAGCACGACGAGGACGCGATCCTGTCCGCGGACCACGTCGTCGACATGGGACCGGGCGCGGGCGAGCACGGCGGCCACATCGTCGCCGAAGGCACGCCGGAGCAGATCATGCGCGCCGAGGGTTCGATGACCGCCGACTATCTCGCCGGCCGGCGGGAGATCGCCATCCCGCGGCGCCGCGCGCGACCCGATCCGGCGAAGCAGCTGCACCTCCGCGGCGTGCGCGGCAACAACCTCAAGAACATCGACGTGGACCTGCCCGCGGGGCTCTTGGTGTGCGTCACGGGCGTCTCCGGCTCGGGCAAGTCGACGCTCGTCACGGACACCCTCTATGCGGCGGTCGCGCGCGAGCTGTACGGCTCGGCCGCCGAGCCCGCGCCGCACGATGCGATCGAGGGCGTGGGACTCTTCGACAAGGTCGTGAACGTGGACCAGTCGCCGATCGGGCGCACGCCGCGCTCCAATCCGGCGACTTACACTGGGCTCTTCACGCCGATCCGCGAGCTCTTCGCCGGCGTTCCCGAGGCGTGCAGCCGCGGCTACGGCGCCGGTCGCTTTTCCTTCAACGTGAAGGGCGGCCGCTGCGAGGCGTGCCAGGGCGACGGCCTGGTGAAGGTCGAGATGCACTTCCTGCCCGACATCTACGTGCCCTGCGACGTCTGCCACGGCAAGCGCTACAACCGCGAGACGCTCGAGATCCATTACAAGGGCAAGACCATCGACGAGGTGCTCGCGATGACCGTCGAGCACGCGCACGAGTTCTTCCGTAACGTGCCCACGGTCGGCCACAAGCTCGCGACGCTCGAGGACGTGGGCCTCGGCTACATCACGCTCGGCCAGTCCGCGACGACGCTCTCCGGCGGCGAGGCGCAGCGGGTGAAGCTCGCGCTCGAGCTCTCCAAGCGCGAGACCGGCCGGACGCTCTACATCCTCGACGAGCCGACCACCGGCCTCCATTTCCAGGACATCGACCTGCTCCTCAAGGTGCTCCACCGGCTGCGCGACGCCGGCAACACGGTGGTGGTGATCGAGCACAACCTCGACGTCATCAAGACCGCCGACTGGCTCATCGACCTCGGTCCGGAAGGGGGCGACGGCGGCGGGCGAGTGGTGGCGCAAGGCACTCCGGAGGACGTCGCCGCCAACCCGGCGAGCTTCACGGGGCGCTACCTGCGCGCCGTGCTTGCGAAACGCGCGCCGGCGAAGCGGGCGGCGGCGTAGGGCAACGCCCGCGAGAGACGCCGTTGGCCCCCGTTCCGATCCCCCGATCCCGGCGTTTGCGCGGCGTGCGCCGGGTATCGCGGACCTTCGAGCTCCCGCCTCTGCCCGTCGCAGCCTCCGGAGTGCGCCAGTGAAGCCGTCGACCGAGTTCTGGGATCTCCTGTTCCGCGCGCTCTCGATCGTCCTCATTCCGCTCACCGTCGCGGGCATGGGCTGGTACTGGACGCGCTGGCAGCAGAACGTGAACGACCTGAAGACGATGATCGACCTGGTGACCGACAAGGCGCCGGAGAAGCAGAAGTACGGCATCGCGATGTTCGAGTACCTGGCGAAGAACGACAAGGTGCCGGTCGAGTTCCTCGCCGCGCAGATCGACTACGCGACCTCGGCCGAGAACGCCGAGCTGCTGCCGATGCTCGAGGTAGCGATCCAGAACGCCGCGCGCGAGAACCCGGCGCTCGCCGAGGCCTACCGCCTGGCGCTGCTGCGACGGCCCGCCCGCGTCTTCGTGCACGTGCCCGACGATGCGACGTACCGGTGCCTCGTGATACTGCGCGAGAGCTTCAAGGACGCGGACAAGACGTCGATCCGCTTCCCGGCCGTGCGCAAGTTCAAGGGCTACGCCGACTCGAACCAGGAGCTGCGCTTCTTCCACGGCGAGGACCGCGAGCGCGCGGTGCAGATCGCCGGGTTGTTCGGCACGCTCGGGCTCGACCTCTCGCTCAAGGACCTTTCGGCGACGCCGTGGTCGACGGCCAACGCGCCGAACAGCTTCGAGCTGTGGTTCAACGGCAAGCCGGTGCCGGAGCTGTGTCGCGAAAAGGCCCTCGGCGCGCCGTAGGGACGAGTCGACGGCGCGCGGTCAGGCGGGCGACGCCGCTGCGGCGTAGGGCGACACCATCGGAAAGTCGACGCCGAGCGAAGCGAATCGCGCCTCGTCCGCGGCGCCGTGCCACCCTCACGACGGTAAACCTCCACCTGCCATGTGCGGCGGCGATCGACTGCCTCAACCCGAGCGGCACGAACACCTGGCCCGCGCGGCGCGCGCGGACGGCGCAGGTCACGCGCGCCCTCGAAGGGACCGGCGGCGCTAACGCGCCCCCGCGAGCGCCCCCTCGACGCGCTCCGGCAGGTTGCGCACCGAGAACGCGAACATGAGCTTGAGCACGCCCGTCGCGATGGCCCAGATCCCGATCGCCCACACGATCGACACGCTGCCGACCTGCGGGTTCATCACCACGAGCACTCCGAAGAGCAGCGACAGCGCGCCCGTCACGTAGAGGAACCACTCGTGGCGGGTCTGATGGCGGATCTTCCAGCCAAGCGCGAGCAGGAGCACCCCGAGCAGCATCGCGTCGAAGGCGACCACCAGCACGAAGACCGACATCGCCACGGGCGGGTTCAACAGCGCGTAGCCGCCGGCGACGATTCCGAGAATCCCGATCAGGAGCAGCAGCCACCAGCCGTCCTTGTCGCGGTGCTGGATCCCGCCGATCGCGTTGACGATGCCGTCGACGAACAACCACGCGGCGAAGAAGAGCGCCAGGGTGAAGAGCGCGATGCCGGGGCTGATCAGCGCGATGACGCCGAAGACTATGCCGGCGATGCCGCTCACCAGAAAGACCCACCAGGCGCGCTTGCACATCGTGCGCGCACTGGCGGCGATGCCGCCGCTCGCAGGCGTGGTACTGGCCATGAGATCGCTCCGTAGCGCCGGGGGGGGCTTCTTCGATTCGGGGAAGGATACGGCAAGCGAGCAACAGCCGCTCGTGCAGCCGCAAGCTTGCAGGGCGCTTGCGACACGCCGCTTCGGGCGCCTCAGGCTTTCGCGCCACGACTTCGTGCCACCGCCCGCGCGACCGGCGTGCGGCTCTGCTAGCCTTTTCCCTCGCTGAGGCGGCCATCCAGGACGCGCATGTCGAACGTCGACGCCGGGCGTCGACCATGTGACGTTCGCGGACGCGAAGGTCGTGCGCTGACGCGGGTCTCCGCGTTCCGCAGATCGCTGGAGGTACGAACGTGGTTGGGGACGGGCGCGAGACGGCCACACGCGCGGCGAGCGCGGCAGAACCGGCGCGTCTCGCGCGACCCCGCGCGATGCTCTTCGACTGGCACGGGACGCTAGTCGACACGCGCGACGCGATGTACCAGGCCATCGGCGACATCCTTGGTCGCCTCGACGAGCTGCGCCTGATCGCGCGGCTTGCGCCGGAGGGCCGCTGCGCGACCGAAGCGGATGCGAAGCTGGTGCGCTACATCCGCATCTTCCGCCGCCTCCCGCCGCGCGTGCTGGCCGAGCGCCGCTTCTCGCGCACCGACATCTTCAATGCCATCTTCGCGGCCGACAGCGAGGCGATCGGCCTTGCGCACGCGGCGTACGACGATACCTATCGCCGCTTCTTCGGCGCGGTGCGGCCGTTCGAGCCGCAGGTACGGGCCTATCTCGAGGTGCTCGACGCGCTCCAGATCCGCCTCGCCGTGGCCACCAATCGCAGCCGGGAGTTTCTCGGCGCGGAGCTGGAACGCGTCGAGAACGGCACCTGGACGGGAATCTTCGCCATTACCGTCGCCGGCACCGATGTCGTCCGGCGCAAACCGGCGCCCGATGTGCTGCTAGGCGCGCTCGCCGGCGTCGGCGTCGCGCCTGGAGCGCGAGCGTGGTACGTAGGCGACTCGGTCACCGACGTCGTCGCCGCACGCGCGGCCGGGATCGCCTGCGTTTTCTACAACGGCGCGGCGTGGTCGACCGAGACATTCAGGAGCATGTTCCCCAACCCCGCGATCGGTCCGGACGCGGTGGTCGACGACTTCGACGCGCTGCTCGACCTCGTCGCGGCGTGCGCAGCCGACGAGGAACCCGCCTTCGCGCGGCGCGTCGCGGAGCTGCGCCCGCCGCGGCGCGTGCGGCCGGCCCCGGCGCCCGTCGTCGAGCCTGACTGGAGTCCGTCGCGGGTGAGGCTCACCGCGCCCGCGCTCGTGCTCTTCGACTGGCATGCGACGCTCGTCGACACCCTGGACGCGATGTACCGCGCGGTCGACGACACTCTCCCCGAGCTCGAGACGCTCGGCCTGATGGCGCGCCTGGTCGCGCCCGAGGAGAGCCGTTCCGCCGACGACCAGAAGCTCGTGGAGTACGTCAAGACCTACCGCCAGCTGCACCCGAAGGTGAAGGCGGATCGAAAGATCTCGCGCACCGACATCTTCGAGGTGCTGTTCGGCGCCGACGAGGACGCGAAGCGCATCGCCCACGCCACGTTCAACAAGCACTACCGCAACCACTACGGCGCGGTCGAGCCGTTCGAGCCGCAGGTGCGCGAGGTCCTCGTGGCGCTGCGCGGTCTGGGGCTGAAGGTGGGCGTGATCACCAACCGCGATCGCGAGTTCTTCGTCGAGGAGCTGGCGAAGGTCGACGGCATCGGCTGGGCGGCGCTCTTCGACACCGCGGTGTGCGGCGACGACACGCCGCGCCGCAAGCCGCACCCGGATCAGCTCGTGCTCGCCGCGGCGAACGTCGGCTTCGCGCCCGGCCACGACGTCTGGTACGTCGGCGACAGCACCACCGACACCATCGCCGCCAGGGTCGCGGGCATGACGGCGGTCTTCTTCAACGGCGCGCAGTGGGATGCCGAGTGGCTGCGCACCATCTTCCCCGGCAGCGAGCGCCACCCCTACAAGCCGGACGTCGTCGTCGAGGATTTCTCCGAGCTGTTCGCCCTTGTGCTCGCGACGCTCGAGCGCCGCTGACGCTCAGCCCGGCACGCGCGCGATCAGCAACGGCCCCGGCACGGGCGGCGCCGACCCGATACGGATGCACTGCGTGAGCCGCAACGCCGCCGCGGCGGCTGCGTCTTCGCTCGCCGCGTGGACGATGGCGAGCGGGTCGCCGCGCTCGACGTGCTGCCCGAGGGAAACCATGCCGCTGAAGCCGACGCGATGATCCACGCGATCGCGCGCGTGCCTCCGTCCGCCGCCGAGCTCGACGACGAGCAGGCCGACATCGCGCGTCGCCTTGGCGTGGATCCAGCCCGCCTCCGGCGCCGGCGCCGCGCGCCGCACCGGCGCCTGAGGAAGGTAGTGCAGCGGACGTTCGCAGAAATCGTGCGGACCGCCGAGCGCGTGCACCATGCGGGCGAAGCGCTCCAGCGCGGCCCCGTCGGCGAGTACCGCGTCCACCCGCGCCAGGGCTTCAGCCGGATCGTCGCTCAGCTTGCCGATCGCGAGCAGCTCCGCACAGAGCAGCCGCGTCACCTGCAGCAGTCGCGGTGCGCGGTGTGCGTCACGCATGAATTCCACCGCCTCGAGCACCTCGACGGCGTTGCCGCAGGCGTGCCCCAGCACCTGGTTCATGTCGGTGACGAGAGCACGCGTCGGCAGCCCGGCGCCGTTGGCGACGTCGACGAGCGATTGCGCGAGCGTGAGCGCCGCCTCGGGCGTGACGGCGAACGCGCCGTTGCCGCACTTGACGTCGAGCACCAGCCCCTGCAGTCCCGCCGCGAGCTTCTTCGAGAGGATGCTCGCCGTGATGAGCGGAACGGACTCGATCGTCGCCGTGACGTCGCGGATGGCGTACAGGCGCCGGTCCGCGGGCGCGAGTTCGGCGGTCTGGCCGATGATGGCGCACCCCGCGTGCCGGAGCGCCGCGCGCAGCTCGCCGAGGCCGGGCGCGGTGCGGTAGCCCGGGATGCTGTCGCACTTGTCCAGCGTCCCGCCGGTGTGGCCGAGGCCGCGTCCGGAGATCATCGGCACCACCGCCCCGCACGCGGCCATGATCGGCGCGAGCATCAGGCTGACCTTGTCGCCGACGCCGCCGGTGGAGTGCTTGTCGAGCACCGGCCCGTCGAAGCCCGCGTCCGACCAGTCGAGCACTTCGCCCGAGCGCTGCATCGCGCGCGTGAGGTCGATCGTCTCCTCCGCCACGAGTCCCTTCAGGAAGATGGCCATCGCCATCGCAGCGACCTGGCCCTCGCTCCAGGAGTCGTCGACGAGCCCCGCGACGAACGCCTCGAAGTGCGCACGTTCGAGGCGACCGCCGTCGCGCTTGATGCGGATGATCTCCTGCGGACGCACGCTAGTATCCGCCCATGCTCCCGGGAGCAACGGCGCCGACGAGCACGGCCTCAATGTCGTCGAGCAAGGCGCTCGCCCCGATCCGGAACCGCCGCGACGAGAGCGCATCCTCGCCGAGATAGCGCGCGCACAGCTCGACGTAGGGCACGACGTCTTCGACCCGGCGAAGGCCGCCCGCGACCTTCAGCCCGGCGCGATCGCGGGCGCGCGGGTGCGCGACGATCGCCTGCAGCAGGATTTCCGCGGCGGGCGGCGTTGCACCGACGCGGGTCTTGCCGGTGCTCGTCTTGAGGAAGTCGGCATCGCAATCCAGAGCGAGCCGCGCGGCGCGCGCGATGACTTCCGGCTCGCCCAGTTCGCCCGTCTCGAGGATGACCTTGAGCACGATCCCGCCGGCCGATTCGCGGACCGCGCGCAGCAGCGCGCGCGTCGCAGTCTCGTCGCCGGCTTGCAGCAACCGCCAAGGCAGGACCAGGTCGACCTCCTGCGCGCCCGCGTCCACGATTCCGGCGACCTCGCGGAGCGTCGCCCGGACGTCGGTCCCGCCGGCAGGAAAGTTGGCGACGGCCGCAACCGCTACGGAGGCATCGAGCCGTTGCCGCGCGAACGCGGCCAGTCGCGGCCAGACGCAGACGGCCGCCACGGTTCCGGCCGCGCTGCACGCCCGCTCGCACAGCCTGCCGATATCGGCCTCGGTATCGCTGTCGTTCAGCGTCGTCAGGTCGAGGCAACGCAGCGCCAGGCGGGCGACTTCGGAGGCATCGCGGATGTCGAGGCTCATCGCGGTCGATCCGGCGCGATGGTGGCACATCGGCCCCGCGACGAGGTGGTGCGGTCGCGCGGCTCACGGCGGAAAAGTTGCCATCTCTCACGCCACGCCGGGGAACTTGGCGCGTGGAGGGCAAGCGAATCGAGGCTGCAGGCAACGTCGGCCGCGGTCCCATGCACCAACACCGCTCGCGCGGCGCCGCGGGCGCGTGCTCGACCGCCCGAGAAGGAGGCGCAGCGCAAGGCGCTGGAGGACCAGATGCGCGCCGCTTACGCCGCCGCTCCGCGCCGCAGCCGCAGCGATCCGCCGCTCAGTGCCGAGCAGCAGGCGCTCGCCGACCGGCAGAACGCCGAGGGCAGGCGCCTGGAAGATCAGGCGCGCAGGGTCGAGTCCGACCGCGCTAGCGATTGACGGACCTCCGCGCGGACCGGTCAATCCGCCGCGCGGACAAGCTTCTCGCGCAGTTCGCGCTTCAGGATCTTCCCCGCCGCCGAGAGGGGGAGCGCCTCGAACAGAGTCACCGACTTCGGCACCTTGTGGCGCGCGAGCCGACCGGCCATGAACTCGATCAGTTCTGCGGGCTTCGGGCTGGCGCCCGGGCGCACGACGACGCACGCGTGCCCCACCTCGCCCCATTTCGCGTCGGGGACCCCGACCACTGCGCACTGGTGCACAGCCGGGTGCTGGTAGAGCACGCTCTCAATCTCCACCGGGTAGACGTTCTCGCCGCCGCTGATGAACATGTCCTTCTTGCGGTCGACGATGTAGAAGTAGCCCTCGGCGTCGCAGCGCGCGAGATCGCCGGTGTGGAACCAGCCTTCGGCGTCGACCGCTGCAGCAGTGGCCTCGGCGTCGTTGAAGTAGCCGGCGCAGAACGACGGCCCCTTGAGCACCAGCTCGCCGATCTCGTCGGCGCCGAGGGGCCGGTGGTCGTCGTCGACGATGCGCGCGTCGACGAAGAAATTCGGGCGGCCGATCGACCCGGCCTTGCGCACCGCGTCCTCGGGGGCGAGCGCGAAGACGCCGGGGCCGAACTCCGTCATGCCGAAGCCCTGCTTGAAGCGCACGCCCTTCTCCGCGACGTAACGCTCCACGAGCGGCACCGGCAACGGCGCGCCGCCGCTGGTGCAGAAGCGTAGCGACCGCAGGTCCGCCTGCGCCCAGTTCGGCGCGGTCGTCAGTGCCTGGTACATCGTCGGGACACCCGCGAACACCGTGACGCGCTCGCGCTCGATCAGCTCCAGCACGCGCGCCGGCTCGAACTGCCGCGTGAGGATCGTCGCACCGCCGAAGACCACTTGCGGCAGCGTGTACACGAACAGGCCACCGGTGTGGAACATGGGGAACACGTTCAAGTAGACGTCGCCGTGCGTGACGTCGTGGATGACCGTGTTCAGCGTGTTCCAGCCGATCATCCCGTGCGTGATCCGCGCCGCCTTGGAGCGGCCGGTGGTGCCGCCGGTGAAGATGAGCGCGGCGGTCGTGTCGACGTCGACGGCGTCGTTGCGCACCGGTTTGGCCGGGCTGCCCCCCATCGCTTCGGCGAGCGCCACGCTCCCCTCGAAACCGTCGCCCTCGAGGTGCAGCCACCGTTCCGGCGCATGGGGCGTGCCGCTCACCGCGCTGCGAAGCGAGCGCACGGCGTCCTTGAAGTCGTCGGAGAAGACCAGCGTCCGCGGCGACACCTGCGCGAAGATCGCCTCGAGCTCGCGCCAGTGCAGCCGCCAGTTGAGCGCCGTGTGTATGAGACCCAGCTTGGAGCAGGCGAAGAAGCAGTCGAGGTGCTCGACGCCGTCGCGCGCGAGGATTGCGACGCGGTCGCCCGGCTGCAGCCCGGCGCCGCGGAGCCAGTTCGCGAAGCGGTCGGCGCGCTCGTTCAACGCCCGATAGGTGAGGCGCAGCTCCGGCGTCTTGCCCGCGTCGACGATGGCAAGCCGATCCGGGGTGTAGAGGCTGCGCCTGCCGAGGTAGTCGCCGATGTGCATGGGAGGCGATCGCTTTCGAGAAGCGCGGCCCGCGGCGCGCCGGTGCCGCCCGCGTGATCAGGCTAGGCGTCAGGAGGGGCAAGCCCCCCTCGTGCTCCCCGGTTCCAGGAAACGCATGAGGCCGCGTTCTCTTTCTAGCAACCCGGCGGAGCCCGATCCTTGACCGAAATCAGCCGAGCAGCCGGCACTCCGGTGCCGGCCTGCGATCGCACGCCGGGTGAACGAAGCGTTGCGCGAAGTCCTGTCCTTCGCAGCGCTGTTCCGCAACGCGGTCGCACGCGGCGCACGCGAGCTCGCCGTCAGTCCAGCGGCACCTGGTCGGGTCTCACCAATTCGGGCTCCTCGGGCGCATGCACGCCCCCGGGCCGAAGCGCGTCGGCGTGCCACTCCGGCTCGCGCGAGCGTGCCGCGGCCGATCGCTCCGCGAGCTCGACGCCGGCCGAGAGCGCGGCGATGTTGAGGTCGACGAAGCCGCGCGGCGTGTCCGCCAGCACCGCCTCGCGCAGCGTCGTGCGGGCGCAAAGCTCGGCGAGGACAGCGAGGGCGCCGAGGGCGACGATGTTCGCGACGCGCTCGCTCCCGAGCTCGATGGCCGTGCGCGTCATCGGCAGATGCAGTGCCGCGCAACCGCCCTCGGGCAGCTCCGGGCAGAGCCGGGTGTCGGCCAGCACCAGCGCGCCCGGCTTGAGCAGCGGCCACGATCGCCCGACCGCGATCCGGTCGAGCAGCACGAGGCAGTCGAGCGCCGACGCGAGCGGGTAGTCGACATCGGCCCTGGACAACACGACGTCGGAGTTGCAGAAGCCGCCGCGCGAGGTCGGTTCGTACGTCTGCGACTGGGCCACGTGCCACCCACCGGCGACGAGCGCCTCGGCGAGCATCTTCCCCGCGAGGATGAGGCCCTGCCCGCCCGTGCCGGCGATACGGATCTCCACGCGGTCGCCGCGCATCATGTCGTGCGTTCGTCCCGGTCGGCGGCCTGGGCTGCGGCGGACGCGGCCCGGTAGGCCGCGCCGTACTCGGGACGCTCGTTGGTCGACAGGATGCCGGTGCGCAGGCTGGTCGAGCGGAACGGCGTGTCGACCGTGTCCCGATAGGCGCTCGGGCGGATCTCGCTCTTCTGCCGCAGGATCATCTCGGGCGAGTTGCCGAGGTCGTTCTTGCGGCCGAAGATCTCGGTGCAATCCGTGAGGACCTCGATGAAGGCGAACCCGGGATGCTCGAGCCCGCGCCGGATCAGATCCTTCAGCTTGGGGACGTGGTGCGTCACCTCGCGTCCGACGAAGCCTGCGCCCGCCGCCGCGGCGAGGGTGCACGCATCGAAAGCCGGCTCCGAATTGCCCGAAGGTGTCGTGGTGGTGCGCATGCTGGCGGAGGTGGTCGGCGATACCTGCCCGCCTGTCATTCCGTAGACCTCGTTGTTCAGCATCAGGCACGTGAGCTTCAGATTGCGACGGCAGGCGTGGATGAGGTGGTTGCCGCCGATCGCGAGGCAGTCGCCGTCGCCGCTGATGACCACGACCCGCAGGTCGGGCCGCGCCAGTGCGAGCCCGGTCGCGAACGCGAGCGGCCGCCCGTGCGTGACGTGGAAGGTGTTCGCATCCACGTAGGCGGAGAGCCTTCCGGCGCAGCCGATGCCGGACACGACCGCGAGGCGGTCCTTGTCGGCGCCGATCTCGTCGAGCGCCCAGAGCAGCGCGCGCAGCGCGATGCCATGTCCGCAACCGGGGCACAGGAAGTGCGGCATCATGTGGAGGCGCAGGTACTTGCGCACGTCGAAAGCCGCAGCGGTCGCGAACATCAGGCCGTCTCCTTGGCGAGCTCTTCCGCACGCGCCGCGATCTCGGCGGGCACCAGGGTTTCGCCGTCGTAGCGGTGCATCCCGTGCACGGGTGTCCCCGGCAGAATGCGCTCGACCTCCAGACGCAGCTGCCCGGCGTTCATCTCCGGCACCAGCACCGCCCGCACCCGGGACGCGGCATCGCGCAGCAGCGCTTCCGGGAAGGGCCAAAGCGTGATCGGGCGGAACAGGCCGGCCTTGACGCCGCGTGCGCGCGCGAGGGTCAGGGCGCGGCGGGCCGAGCGCGCACTGATGCCGATCGCCACGACCAGCACCTCGGCGTCCTCGCACTGAACGCGCTCGACCGAGTCGAGCCGCGCGCGGTTCTTCGCGAGCTTCGTGAGCAGCCGGGTCTGGTTACGTTCCACGTCTTCGGGATTCTGGGTCGGGAACCCGCTCTCCGCGTGGATGAGCCCGGTCGTGTGCGTGCGGTAGCCGGAGCCGGGTCGAGACATCGGCGGCACGCCGTCTTCGCCGGCGGCGTAGGGCGCGAAGGTCTCGGGCGGACCGCTCGCCCACCTGCGCTCGGGGCATGGGACCGGATCCCCCGCGGGGAGGGCCACCGTCTCCGTGAGCTGCGCGATCGCCTGGTCGTAGAGCAATACCACCGGCGTGCGGAGCGCTTCGGCGAGGCTGAAGGCGCGGATCGTCTCGTCGTGGATCTCGCCCACGGACGCGGGCGCGAGCACGATGATCGGATAGTCGCCGTGGCTGCCCCACCGGGTCTGCATGACGTCGCCTTGTGCGGGTCGCGTGGGCATACCGGTCGACGGCCCGCCGCGCATCACGTTGACGATCACGCAGGGGATCTCGGCACCCGCGGCATAGCCGATGTTCTCCTGCTTGAGTGAGAAGCCCGGGCCGCTCGTGGCCGTCATCGCCTTGACGCCGCCCATCGACGCGCCGATCACCGCGGCCATCGAAGCGATCTCGTCCTCCATCTGGATGAAGACGCCGCCGGCTTGCGGCAGCAGGCGGGACAGCCGCTCGGCGACTTCCGAGGAGGGCGTGATCGGATAGCCGGCGAAGAAGCGGCAGCCCGCGGCCATGGCGCCGAGCGCGCACGCGTGGTTGCCCGACAGCAACCGGAGCCCGGGGCGCACCCGCTCGGGCGCGAGCGTATTCATGGGCCAGGCGCGTTCGCCCCCGCGGGGCGAACGTGCACGCGGATCGCGAAGTCGGGACAGAGCCATTCGCAGAGCCGGCAGCCCGTGCACTTCGCCGGATCGGCGAGCGCGACCACGCGCTCCTCGTCGAGGTGCAGGCAGCGCTCGGGGCAGAGCTTCACGCAGATGTCGCAGCCCTTGCACCACTGCGCCGTGATCTCCAGCCGCACCTCGCAGATCGGCTCTGCCGGCGGCCGCAGTTCCCCCTTCGCGTCGTCCGGACGCAGTTCACGGCTGCGCGCCTCCTCGATCCAGGCGCGGCCGCGATGGAAGGCCTGCAGGTTGACGGGCACCGTCGGCTGCGGGACGAACTGCGCGAGCGCTGCCTCCCACTCGCCGACGGCGAAGTCGAGCGCCACCGACAGGGCGCCGAGCAGCACGACGTTGGCGGTGCGATCGTTTCCGAGCGTCTCGGCGATGTGCGTCGCATCGATGGCATAGGCTTCCGCCACGTGCTCCCCGACCTCGCCGGGCGTCTCGCGCGGATAGCGAAGCGCAGCGCCGGGACGCCGGTTGAGGCAGGCGAATGGCGGGACGATGCGCTTCGTGTCGCACACCAGGATCCCCGAGTCCGGCTTGAGGTAGGGGAGCCAGCGCAACGCCTCGGCCCACTCGAGCGCCACCAGGACATCGGCCTCGCCCTTGGGGATCGTCGGCGACCAGACGCGGGGGCCGAAGCGGACGTGGCTGAACACCGTGCCGCCCCGCTTCGCCATGCCGTGGACCTCGCTCTGCTTCACCTCGAAGCCGCGCGACAGTGCGAGGGAGGCGAGCACCTTCGAGACGAGAACGACGCCCTGCCCGCCGACGCCGACGATGAGCACGTTGACCGGCCTCTCGAGCATGCGCTGCCCGGTGCCCGGAACCGTCTCCGCCGCCGGCGTGCCGCCCTCCCGTGCGTTCATTGTCGCACCGCCTCCGGAGGCAGGATGCAGTCCACGGTGCACACCTGCGCACAGAGCGAGCAGCCCACGCAGAGCGAGGCATCGATGCGTACCTTGTGCCGTCCCTCGAAGGTCGCATCCGACCAGGTCAGCGCCGGGCATCCGAGGTTCATGCAGGACTGACACGCGTTGCACGACGCTTCGGCAACGGCGAGCGGCGGGCCCTTGATCTTCACCGGGTCGAGGACGCAAGGGCGATCGGAGATCACCACCGCGACGCCGCGGTACGCCATCGCCTCGCGCAACGCCTGCTGGACGGCGGCCAGGTCGTACGAATCGACCTTGCGCACCCATTTGACGCCGATCGCCCGGACCAGCGTCTCGTAGTCGACGCGCGGGGCCGCCTCGCCGCGCAGCGTCCTTCCCGTGCCCGGATGATCCTGGCCGCCGGTCATCGCGGTGATGTGATTGTCGAGCAGCATGACCGTGATGTCGGCGTCGTTGTAGACGGCGTCGATCAGCGCCGGAATCCCCGCATGGAGGAAGGTCGAGTCGCCGATCGTGGCGAGCACCGGCCGCGATTCGCCGCCCCTCGCCATGCCGGCGGCGATGCCGATCGACGATCCCATCGCGACGGAGGTATCGATTCCGCGCAACGGATCGAGGGCCGCCAGCGTGTAGCAGCCGATATCGCCCGCCACGCGTGCGCCGGTCGCGCGCACGGCCATGTAGGCCGAAGTGTGCGGGCATCCCGCGCACAGCACCGGCGGGCGCGCCACGGGCTCGGGAGTCCAGGTGAGTTGCTGCGGCCGCGGCGGCAGCATGCCGGCCTTCTCGAGGCCGGCGCGCACCACCTCCGGCGAGAGCTCGCCGACGCGCGGGAAGAACGCCTTTCCCGCCGCGTCGATGCCAAGCGCACGCAATTCCCGCTCCATCATCGGCTCGAGCTCCTCGACCACGAACACGCGCTCGACCGACGCCGAGAAGGCGCGCAGCAGGTCCTTCGACACCGGCCAAGAGACGCCGAGCTTGAGCACGCTCGCCTCCGGCACGACCTCGCGCACGTAGGGATAACAGCTCCCCGCCGTGATGATGCCGAACCGCCGGTCGCCCTCCTCCCACCGGTTGACGGGCGCATCGCGCAGGTACTCCTCGAGCTTCTCGATGCGCTCGAGGAGCGCCACGTGGCGACCCCGTGCATGCGCCGGAATCATGACGTTCTTCGCCCGGTTCTCGACGAACGTCCGCGCTGGCGGCGCGCTGCGCTGGCCGACCACGACCACGCTGCGGGTGTGCGACAGCCGTGTGGTGGTGCGCAGGAGCACAATCGTGTCGAACCTTTCGGACAGCTCGTACGCCCAGCGGGTGAATTCGAGCGCCTCCTGGGCGTCGCTCGGCTCGAGCACCGGGACGGCGGCGAACTGCGCATACAGTCGCGAGTCCTGCTCGTTCTGCGAGCTGTGGATGCCCGGATCGTCGGCGACGGCGACGACCAGCCCCCCGTTGACGCCGATGTAGGTCTGCGACAGCAGCGAGTCGGCGGCGACGTTCAGCCCGACATGCTTCATCGCCGCGAGCGCACGCTTGCCCGCGAACGAAGCGCCGATCGCGACATCGAGCGCCACCTTCTCGTTGGTCGACCACTGCGCGTGCACGTCCGATGCCGGGTAGGCGGCAAGCGCCTCGAGAATCTCGGTGCTGGGGGTGCCCGCGTAGGCGGCCGCCACGCTGACGCCCGCCTCCCAGGCGCCGCGCGCGATCGCCTCGTTACCGGTCAGCGGGCGCCGGGCGGCAACCGCCTGCGGCCGCGCCGTCGCCGACCGGACCGTTTCGCTCGACGGATCAAGGGACATCGCGCAAGTCTGCGCGGCGTCGCGCGCGCCTTTCTTGCGGCACCTCAAACCGCCCGTGCGCGGCCCCCCCGACGGCGGGGCGGCGGCCCCCTAATCCTCCGGCCTCAGTCGCCGAACCCGACCACGGCGCAGTTAGGACGCGCATGCATGCGGCGCCGGTCCGCAGCGGCCGGAAGGCGGGACGATACCGGCCCGGACCCCGTCGGGGTGCCTCTTGCGGACCGCGCTACACGGCTAGACTACCGCTCGAGAGTGCTGCCATGAAACTCGCCAGTCTCGAATCAATCGTACGCGCTCTCGCGCAGCGCGAGGTCCGCTACCTCATCGTCGGCGGACTGGCGGTCGCGGCTCACGGTGTGGGACGCGCAACGTTCGACATCGATGTCGTCCTGAAGATGCAGCCTGAGAACGTCTTGAAGGCGCTCTCGGCGCTGCAGTCGCTCGGCTATCGACCGACGGCCCCGGTCGATGCGAAGGACCTCGCCGACGAGGCCGTCCGGGAAACATGGATTCGCGAGAAGCGCATGATCGTGCTGCAGTTGCAGAGCGATCTCCATCCCGAGACGACGATCGACCTCTTCGTCGACGAGCCCTTCGATTTCGACCACGAGTACGCCAACGCGCTCGTCGGCGACCTTCTGCCCGGCGTGACGATGCGTTTCCCGCAGGCCGCCACGTTGATCCGCATGAAGGAGGCGACCGGCCGTGCGAAGGATGCCGAGGATGCGCGGCTGCTTCGCAAGCTCGGCGGAGGCTCCAATGCCGGAGCGTGAGCCCGACGCCGCCCACCCTTCGGTCCGGGATGCATGGGAAGCGCACGAGATGGCGCAGCTTCGCCACTTCGGCTCGCTGACCCTGCGCATGAAGCTCGAAGCCGTCGAAGGCATGGCGGACGTGGTGCGCCGCTTCGCCGAGATGCGCCGAAACGGTGGCTTCAGACCACTCGCCCCGAACCGGGTGCAGCCGCCGCGGGATGCGGACGCGAACGAGCGCTGAGAGCTTGTGGAGGAAATCGTCGCGAGCCACCTGGACGCCAGACACGCGGCTCTCCGTACCTGGCGCCTTCGCTGAAGGCCGGCACTGACTTTCGCGGCGCGGCACGGGAGCGCACGATCGACCGAAGCCTCGCGATCGCCCGCCTCTCTCCCACGCGTCTCGGCGGGACCTACCGAGCTATCCCGGAAGCATCGACATAACCCACGCCGCGAGCGCGTCGGCAAGCTCCTCCCGGACCTGCGAATCGCTCCGCCCGCTTCGGACCGGCACGTGGAACGAGTGATCCGCGTCGGCGACCAGCCGGAGCGTGGCGCTGCGACCGAGCCGTTCCAGCAGCGGCTGCAGCAGCGGCAGTGCCGCGAGCGAGTCGCGCGTGCCCTGCAGGAACAGCATCGGCACCCGCACGTCGAAGAGGTGCGCCGCGCGCGCATCGGAGGGTTTCCCCGCGGCATGGAGCGGAAAGCCGAGGAACACGAGGCCTGCCACCCCGGGCAAGGGCGCTTCGGCCTGCGCCTGTGAAGTCATCCGCCCCCCGAATGACTTGCCGCCCGCGAACAGCGCGAGTCCCGGGGCGAGCCCCGCAACCGCTTCGACCGCAGCGCGCACCGTCGCTTGCGCCACCTGCGGCGCGTCCACGCGCTTCGAGCCGCGCTCCATGTACGGGAACTGGTAGCGGAGCGTCGCGATCCGCCGCATAGCGAGATCGGCGGCGACAGCCGCCATGAACGGGTGCTGCATGCCTGCGCCGGCGCCGTGCGCCATGACGTAGCACGCGCGAGCACCGTGCGGCACGTGCAGGACGCCCGATACGGCGTCGGCGCCGGGAATCGGAATGGCGACACGTCGTTCGCGGACCGGAGTGCTCATCGGATGGTCGCTGGGGCGTTCTTCATTGGTCCCTGCGCGTTGCGACCGGCACGAGCCGGTTCCCTTCAGAGCCGCAGCTCCGACAGCCCTGCGTCCCTCAGGTCTTGGTGGACCTCCCACTTGAGCTGGGACGCCCGCGGGTCACCGCGGATGATCGCCTCGGCGGGGTCGGGCAGGGTCGACGCCATCGGCGACAGGATAGGCTCGACGTGGCGGCCCGCCTCATGCAGCCTCGCCAGGAACTCAGCAACGAGTTCGGGTTGAATTCCGAACTTGGGACGACCCAGGACGTCGCGGTACTCCAGCACAACCGCGTCGCTGAACGCCGGTACGAGCCGTCCGAGCTTGACCGAGTCGAGCACCTTGGCAGAGGCGCCGCCAGGCGTGAGGAAGGCGGAGACCCAGACGTTCGTGTCAACGACCGCCAGCATCGCGCTGTCGGCGTTCCCGTCGAGCGGCGGCTATTTCAGCGTCGATCTCGTCGCCCGTCATCTTGTCGACTCCTGCCTCCGCCGCACGCTGCTGCTGCTCGACCAGCAACTGGTCGAATCGGGCCCAGCGCAACGCACGCAACTTTGCCTCCAGCTCAGCGGGCTCGGTGGGAACAAGGAGCGCGAAAGGCGTACCGTTGCGTGTGATGACGATCTCCTCGCCTGCTTCCAGCTTCTCCCAGACTTCGCCGGACTCGGCTGTGAGCTCACGAACGGTGATGAAGTCCATGCAACACGAAGGCATCGGAGTGACGTCATGATTGTAGGCCCAATCGCGTACCCCGGCGAATACACCCCGCCTGACGTTACGCCCGTCTACCCCGATGCCGGAACAACTCGGCGACCGCCAGCCGCGCCCCTTCCACCTTCCCCGAGCTCTCGGGCAACCTGCCGCTCCTGCCCGCGGGATTACCACGTGACTTGGCGCGTCGGCTCGGTGAAGGGCAACCTCCCGCGCGCGGATGCGGCGGAGACCGAGCGTTTCCATGCGCGATCGATCACGCTCTCGTCGAACCGACTCGGCCTGATCGCGAAGATGGATCTGGTCGAGGGCGAGGGTCAGCGGGTCACACCCGTCGACTACAAGCGCGGCCGGCGGCCGCACATCGCCCGCGGGGCCTACGACCCGGAGCGGGTGCAGCTCTGCGTGCAGGCATGCCACCTTGCCCCTCGATCATCCGTTCGGTCTAGGCCGGAGGTCCGATAGCGCCCCGGAGAGGCTTGATCTCCCGCAACCCGGTCGTCAGTCGCGGCTCAAGAATGCCATGGGAAACCCGTGGCGGGCGGAGCCCGCGCGTGCCGTCGCGGGGCGGTGTCGGGGGGAGCGCCGGGTGGACAAGTTCGAACGTGTTTACGGGCTGCATCGGATTCTCGCGGGCCGGCGGACAGCCGTGCCGCTTGCCGACCTGATGCTCAAGCTCGAGTGCTCGCGCGCGACCGCGCTCCGGCTGCTCGCCGAGGTGCGTGATCATCTCGGCGCGCCGATCGAGTTCGATCGCGACGTCGGCGGCTATCGCTACGTGCCGCGCCCCGACGGGCCGGCTTACGAGCTGCCCGGGCTCTGGTTCACCGCGCAGGAGATCCAGGCGCTCGTCGTGTTCCGGCGCTTGATCGAGCAGCTCGACCCCGGCCTCCTCGGGGATCACCTCGCTCCGCTCGCGCGACGGCTCGATGCCCTGCTGCAGCACCGGCGCCTCGGCCTCGGCGAGATGCCGCGCCGCGTCCGGGTGCTGGGGATGGCAAGCCGGCCGGTGGGCGA
>Ga0114939_10001176_pt1 | contig 21023 bp, 19 predicted proteins | sample AshMeaCrysSpring_FD_87196 | JGI IMG/M metagenome (GOLD analysis project Ga0114939, IMG submission 87196) | Groundwater microbial communities from Big Spring, Nevada to study Microbial Dark Matter (Phase II) - Ash Meadows Crystal Spring | ecosystem: Environmental > Aquatic > Deep subsurface >...
GATCACGAACTGCGCGCCTTCGAGGTCTTCGCGATAGTCGATCTCGGCTCCGGTCAGGTACTGGAAGCTCATCGGGTCGACCAGCAGCCGCACGCCCTGGTTCTCGACGCAAGTGTCGCCGTCTTCCTCGTTCTCATCGAACGTGAAGCCGTACTGGAACCCCGAACAGCCGCCGCCCGAGACGAAGACGCGCAGCTTGAGGTTGGGGTTGCCCTCCTCGCGGATCAGCTCGCTGACCTTGGCCGCCGCGGAATCCGTGAAGATCAGCAGGGCGTCTTCGGCCGTGTCGTTCGCTGCAATGGTCTCGGTCATTCTTAAAGCTCCGTGCGTCGCCGCAGGCGGTCCGATCTGGGGGCGGATGTTAGCCTACCAACCCCGCCGGTCATAGCGCGGCGACCGGCTGGCCGGGTACCTTCCAGGGAAATACCTGCTCGACCGGCGAGCGCAGCTTGCTCGAGTGCACCTCGACCTCCGCCTCGAAGGCCTGGAAACCCTCGGGCAGCGTGACCGTCTGCTCGATGGCCTGGAAATAGCGGAACGAGAACGGCAGCTGCGCACGCGGCTTGCCGAGCAGCTCGCCCACCGTATAGCGCGCGGACACGTCAGCCTTCGTGCCGACGAGCGTGATCTGCGCAAGTCCCGAGACGACGCTTTCATGGCGCATGGCCTGCACCAGCGTCAGCTTCAGGCGCACCTCGCGTTCCTTCTCGCCGGGCAGCACCTCGAAGCGCTGGATGCGCAGGCCCTGGACGCCGTCCGCGGGCGAGACGATGCTGCGATAGAACGCCAGGTCGTCGCTCTGCCGTGACAGCTGCGACTGCAGGTCGCCCAGCGTGCGTTCCACCTGGCCGTAAGCGTCGCGATCGAGCCGCCGCGACATCTCGAGCTCGGCAACCTTGGCGTTGAGGCGCTTATTGGAGGTGGCGAGCTGTTCCACCTGTCCTTCGAGTACCTGCCGCCGGCTGGCTTCGGCGGCGGCGTCGTGGCCCGCGGAACGCTGGCCCTGAACGTACCCGATCCACCCTGCCAGGCCGGCCAGCAACGCGACCGCCAGCACCGTGATCAGCAGTGGGAGGCGGGAAAGCGGCGACGTCGACTCCGGTGCCGTTGCCGGCCCGGTCACTGTTCACCGTCCTGCGGTGCGACGGTGACGGGAGCGGCGGCCTCCGGCGCGTCGTCGCCGGACTCGACGTTCCCGGGGTCGCGATCGGGGCGGCGGCGGCGCGGGTTGCGCGGCGCCTGCGTGTGCAGTAATTCGTCCGTCAACCAGTCGGGGCGCGGCGGCGGACCGTCCGCGAATGCGCGATCGCCGAGCTCCTGCAGCGCACGCACGTACACAGCGCGCTTGAAGTAGATGACTTCCCGCACCGGCGACCAGTAATCGACCCAGCGGCCCTGGTCGAACTCGGGCTCGGCGGTCGCCGCGAAGTTGAAGCGCGAATCGTCGACCAGACAGCGCAGCAGGAACCAGCGTTGCTTCTGGCCGATACAGACCGGGTTGCCCCGCCGCCGCACGTACTGGTGCGGCAGGCGGTAGCGCAGCCACCGGCTGGTGCTGGCGAGCATTTCGACGTCGTCGCGCTGCAGCCCCACTTCCTCGTGCAGTTCGCGGTACAGGGCGTCTTCGGGCTGCTCGTTGCGCAGCACGCCCCCCTGCGGGAACTGCCAGCCGCGCCCGTCCCGCCGGCCGCCGAGGAACAGCTCTCCACCTTCGCGCATCAGGACGATGCCGACATTGGCGCGAAATCCCTGGCTGTCGATGTAGTCGGTCATTGGCCGCGCGGATACGGGTAACGTCCGATTTTTCCACATTGACGGCAAGGGCACAAAATCCTCTCCGCGGACGGTTCCGGCTTGTGGCCCAGGTCTCGCTTGCCTACCCTTCCCGCATCCCCGGGGGCCCAATTGCACAGACTGCCACTCATTCCCGTGTTCGCGGCCCTTGGCGCAGCCAGCCTGGGGCTCCTGCTGCTGTCCCTGATGCTAGGCAGCGTGCATGTCGCGCCGGCGTCCGTCTGGGAGGCCTTCTGGAGCAGCGACGCCTCGCTCGCGCGCGACGTGGTGCTGGGCCTGCGCCTGCCTCGCGCGCTGACGGCATTCGCCGTCGGCGGCCTGCTCGGCCTGGCCGGCGCGCTGCTGCAGGTGCTGCTGCGCAATCCGCTCGCCGACCCCTACGTGCTCGGCGTCTCCGGCGGCGCATCGGTCACGGCGCTGCTCGCCCTGATGGCCGGCCTGTCGACGGTCATGATCGATGCCGCGGCGGCTGCGGGCGCGCTCGCCGCCTGCGCGCTAGTGTTTGCGCTGGCGCAGGGCCGCGGCGGCTGGACGCCGACGCGCCTGCTGCTTACCGGCGTGGTCGTCGCCGCAGGCGCGGGCTCGATCGTGAGCCTCCTGCTCGCGATGAGCGACGACACCCGCCTGCGCGGCATGGTGTTCTGGCTGCTCGGCGACCTCTCCCGCAGCGACCGCTGGGGCTGGCTGCTCGCGCTGCTCGCGCTCGCGACGGCGTTCTGCATCGCGCTCGGACGGCCGCTCAACGTGCTTGCGCGCGGCGAGACGATCGCGGCCACGGTCGGTCTCGACGTACGCCGCGTGCGCAGCATCGTGTTTGGCCTTAGCTCGCTGCTGACGGGCTGCGCGGTCAGCACCGCGGGCAGCATCGGCTTCGTGGGTCTGGTCACGCCGCACCTCGTGCGGCTCGCGCTCGGCAACGACCAGCGCACGGTGCTCGCCGGCTCGGCGCTGCTCGGCGGTCTGGTGCTGATGACGGCCGATCTCGCGTCGCGCGTGCTGCTCGCGCCGCGGCAACTGCCGGTGGGCGCGTTCACCGCGCTGGTCGGCGTGCCGATCTTCCTCGTGCTGATGCTGCGGGCGCGGAATTAGAGATTGACGCAGCGGTCGCCGCCGGCGCGCTTGGCCTGGTGCAGCGCCGAATGGGCCCGCGCCAGCCATTCATCGGCCGCCGCCTTGCGATCATGACCCGTCGTCAACGACGACGGATCGATGCCGGCGATGCCGATCGACACCCTGAGCGGATGCTCGCCGAGCAGCGGCGGGCCGAAACGCGTCGCGCGCACCGCCGCCAGGATGCGTTCCGCCAGGTGCACTGCCGCCAACGGCGCAGTGACCGGCAGCAGCACCGCGAATTCGTCCTCGCCAATGTGCGCGAACGAGTCGCTGGCGCGCACCTGCGCCTCGAGCACGTTGCCGATCTCGAGCACGGCCGCGTCGCCGACGGAAACGCCGAGCCGGTCGTTGATCGCGCCAAGCCCGTCGATGTCGATCACCAGGCACGTGGCCGGCTCGCCATGACGTTCGCTGGCCGCGACCTGCTCCCGCACCCGCGCCAGAAAGTAATGCCGGCTGTTCCAGCCCGTGAGCGGATCGACGACCCCCGCCCGCAGCAGCCGCGCCCGCTGCAGCAGGCGTTCCGCGTTGACGAGCGCCTGCGAGGCGACGAGTTCGAGCCATGGCGCGCCCAGCGCGCCAAGGCTGACGGCATCGCCGGCGCTGCCAACGTTATAGATGCCCGTCAGGCCGCCGCTGCGCGGCAGCGGCAGCAACAGCAGGTGGCGGCACCCCGCTTCGGCGCCGATCAGCAGGACGTGATCGGAGGCGTGATAGGGGCCGCTCCACGGCGCGTGCAGCGTGCTGTAACCGGGCGCGACGCCGCTCAGGCTGTCGACGAAACGCAGGCCGGTCATCGTGTCGGCCAGGGGCCCATCACCTTCCGCAAGCCGGCGCAGCTCGTGCCGCGGGTCGAGCAGCAGCAGCACGCCGGTGAGCGTCTCACCGGCCGCGCCCGGCGGCCGCGCGAGCGCAGCGGCCAGCTGGTCGAGCGTACGCGCGCCGGTCAGCGCACTCGACCAGTCGAGCACACGCGCTGCCAGCGGTTCGAGCGGCTGCATGGTTCAGCGGCTCGCGCCTTCACGCGCGGCCTGCCGCACGCGCAGGTAGGCGTCGCCCTGCCGCATCATCGCGACAAAGGCCGCGGGATCGCGCTCGCGCACGGAGCGGCACAGGCGTTCGACAGCCGAGTGCAGCGCGTTCAGCGATTCCACGCCGTAGTCGTTCAGGCTCTGGATTTCGTAGTAGAGATCGGGATTCTCGGCGGCGACGCGAGTCGCGACCTCGAGTTGCGCATCGAACGTCGTGCTCGACATGCGCGCCAGCCGGGGCGCCGCCTCGCCGCTTTCGGCGAGCGCCGTGAAGAACGCGATGTTGAGCGCGTGCGAGAGGCCGAGCACGAACGCGATCAGGCGGTCATGCTCGTCGAGGCCCATCACGACGAGATCCGCCATCGTCGAATCGAACAGCGCGCGGGCCTCGGCCAGCGCCTGCGCATCGCCCAGATCGATGAAGATCACGTGCCGGCCCGACAGCAGTTCGGTGTCGGGACCGAACATCGGGTGCACCGACGTCACGTGGCACCCGGCCGCGCTCAGCCGCTCGAGCCCGCTGCGCAGCGGCGTCTTGAGCGAGCCGATGTCGAACACCGCGCCGCGCGGCTTGCGTTCGGCCAGCTGACCCAGCACCTGGTTCGCGATGGCGATCGGCGTGGCCACCACGATCAGGTCGTGGTGCAGGTCTGACTGCTGCCAGTCGGCGATGTACTCGTAACCGGCGAGCTCCCCCGACGGATCGGCCACGGTGACAGCGAAGCCCTGGGCCGCGATGAAATCCGCCATCCAGCGGCCCATCTTGCCGCGGCCGCCGATGAGGAGCGCGCTGCGGCCCGTGCCGCGGCCCTGCGCGACCACGCGCGCCTGTTCCTGCGTGGTCAGCGAGCCGCGGATCAGCGACTGCAGCAGCGACTCGGCCAGCGCCGGCGAAACGCCCAGCGCCGCGGCGTCCTGCCGCGCCTTGAGCAGCACCTCGCGCTCGCGCCGGAAGTCGCGCGTGGCCTGGCCCGCCGAGCGCTTGACCTCGGCGATCTGCTTGCCGAGCGCCTGCCGCTCCGCGACGAGTTCGAGCAGTTCGTGGTCGATGACGTCGAGACGGGCGCGGAGTTCTTCGAGCGACTGCATGCGGCACGGTTGGCGGAGGGACGAGTCCTTTTACCGGGCCTACGGCTCGTGCCGCAAGGGATCAAGGGCACGCACTGGGGCATAATCGGCGCCCACGACCGCTGGAAGGCCTGCCGATGTCCAACGCCGGAGCACTGCCCTCGACCCTCCCTGACGATCCCATGCCGATGTTCGAGGCCTGGTACACGCAGGCGCGCGCAGACAAGGTCCAGCCCAACCCGGACGCCATGGTAATGGCCTCCGCGACGCCTGACGGTACGCCTTCGGCGCGGGTCGTCCTGTGCAAGAAGCTGATCGCGTCCCCCGGTTATGTCGTGTTCTTCACCAACTACGACAGCCGCAAGGGGCGGGAGCTTGCGGCGAACCCGCGCGTGGCCGGCGTACTGCACTGGGACTCCCTCAGCCGGCAGGTGCGGCTCGAAGGCCGCGTCGTGCGCTGCCCGCCCGAGGAAAGCGACGCGTACTTCGCCTCGCGCGCCATCGACAGCCGCATCGGCGCCTGGGCCAGCCTGCAGAGCCAGCCGCTCGACTCGCGCGCCACGTTGCTGAAGCGCGTCGCGATCGAGGCTGCGCACCACGGCACCGCGCCGCGACGGCCGCCGCACTGGGGCGGCTATCATTTCTGGCTCGAGGCCGTGGAGCTGTGGTGCGAAGGTGCATTCCGCGTGCACGATCGCGCGCGGTGGACTCGCACGCTGGCGCCGCAGGGCACGGACAGCTTCGTCGCGACGCCGTGGCAGGCCATGCGCCTGTATCCCTGAAGCACCGCCACCGCACCGCGGGCGAGCCGACATGGCCGAACGAACTTTCCTGGGCACGGTGCGACTGGTGCTGCTGCTCCTGGTGCTGTTCTTCGTCGGGCTCGGCGCGTGGCTCGAACGCTCGCGCAGCCGCGACTGGGACGACACTTTGCGCGTCACGGTCTACCCGATCGTGCAGACGTCCGACCCCGCGGTAAAGACGTACGCGCGCACGCTGCAGGCGGAGGACTTCGTGACGATCGAGGAATTCTTCGCCGAAGAAGCTGGGGACTACGGCGTGCCGCTCGAGCAGCCCGTGCGCGTGCGCGTCTCCCATGCAGCGCGCACGCCGCCGCCCGCGTTGCCGGACAGGCCGTCGATGCTGACCGTCGCGCTCTGGAGCCTGCACACGCGCTTCTACGCCGCGAGGGTGGCCTGGGACGATCCGTTGCCCACGCCCGACATCCAGGTGTTCGCGCTGTACGCTCCGCTCGGTCGCGGCTCGCCGCGGCCGGACTCCGTCGGACTCAGCAAGGGACTGATCGCCATCGCGCACCTGTACGGAGACCCGTCCGCAGGCGGCAGCAACGCAGTCGTGATCGCGCACGAAGTGCTGCACACGCTGGGCGCGACCGACAAGTACGATCTCGCGACCGGGCTGCCGCTCGTGCCCATCGGCCTGGGCGAGCCGGAGCGCCTGCCGGCCTTCCCGCAGGAGTTCGGCGAAATCATGGCGGGGCGCATCGCCACCGGTCCGCGCGATGCCACGATCGCAGGCAGCCTCGACGACATGCTGGTCGGGCCGGAGACGGCGGCGGAGATCGGGTGGACGCAATGACGTCGCCAGTCACGCTGGCGTGCGACGGCATGACCGTAGAAGTGCCGGGGCGAGTGCTCGTGTCGGGACTCGACCTCGAGGTCGCGCCGGGCACGATGCTGGTCGTGCTCGGCCGCAACGGCTCCGGCAAGAGCTCCACGTTGCACACGCTCGCCGGCCTGCGCGCACCCGCCGCAGGCGAGGTGCGCATTGGCGGCCGTTCGCTCGCCCTGTGGCCACGCCGCGAACTGGCGCGCGCGCTCGGCCTGCTGCCGCAGATGGTCGAGGATCCCCTCCCCGCGACGGCGCTCGAGGCCGTGCTGGTGGGCCGGCATCCGCACCTGGATTTCTGGGCGTGGGAAGGCGCCGCGGATCGCGAGGCCGCGCAAGGCGCGCTCGCGGCCGTCGACCTCGCGGGGCTCGAGCAGCGCGACATCGCCACGCTCTCGGGTGGCGAGCGGCGACGCCTCTCGATCGCGACGATCCTGGCTCAGGATCCGGCCGTGTTCCTGCTCGACGAGCCGATCCACCAGCTCGACCCGCAGCATCAGCTCGACGTGCTGCGCCTGTTCCGCCGCCTCGCGGACGCGGGGCGCACGGTCATCTTCAGCCTGCACGACATCGGCCTGGCCGCGCGCTTCGCGGACTCGGCGCTGCTGCTGTTCGGCGACGGCCGCTGGCACTGCGGGCGATGCGACACGGCCCTGAACGAGCAGTCGATCGGGGATCTCTACGGCATCGAGGTGCGCGAACTGCGCTGGGAGCACGGCCGCACGTTCGTGGCGGCGTAGCGGCGAGCGGTTGCGTGCGCCGTGCAAATTGCGGCGCCTCGGCCGCAATTTGCTCAGGCGCGTGACGTCAGGCGCGTGTTTGGCCTGTCCCGGCAAGCGCGTGTCTGCCTTTTCAAACGAGCCGGGACAGGCCAAACACGCGCCTGCCGCCAGCGACTGCTCAGTGCGACACCACGCGCGAGAACGCGTTGAGCACGAACACGCCTGCGACGATCAGCGCGAGGCCGATGATGGCGGGCAGGTCGAGCGCCTGGCCAAGCACGAGCCACGCGAACAGCGTGATCAGCACGATGCCGGCGCCGGACCAGATCGCGTACGCGACGCCGACGGGCATCGACTGCAAAGCCAGCGACAGGCAGTAGAACGCGATGCCGTAGCCGATGATCACGACCGCCGACGGCCCCGCGCGCGTGAAACCGAGCGAGGCCTTGAGCGCCGAGGTCGCGACGACCTCGGCCAGTATCGCGATCGACAGGTAGACCCAGGCGCGCGGCATCGGGCGGCGGTCGTCAGCTGATCGGGATGGCGCTGGCGTTCGCCGCCGCCCAGGTCGCGAAGTCCTGCAGCCGCGGGTTCAGGGAGCGCGAGAAATCCACGCTGCGGGCACGGCAGAACTCGGCACTGAAGTCGTGATTGAACTGGAACATGTTGCCCAAGTCCTCGGCGCCCGGAAATCCGAGGCCGCGGTAGACGTCGAACGGCACATGGTCGTGCACCACCTCGCGATCGAGCACGCGCGACAGCACCGCGGCCATCTGCGCGCCGGTGAGGTGTTCGCCGGCGATGCCGACGGTGCGGCCCGCCAGTTCGCTGCCGCGCTTGAAGATGCCGTGCGCGCACCGGCCGATGTCTTCCGCGGCGATGCCGGGCAGGGGCTGGTCACCCATCGGCAACGCGAAGTGCAGCTTGCCGTCCGGTCCGGCCTTCGGCCCCATGCCGAAATGAATCAGGTTGTCCCAGTAGAACGACGTGAGCATGCAGGTGGTCGGCACGCCGGTCGCGCGGAAGTAGTCGTCCGCCTCGCCTTTCACGTCGAAATGCGGAACCTTGTACTGCCCCATGAGCGTCGGCATGCGCGGGTCGTCGAGCGACATCAAGCGACGCGTGTCCTCGAGCGTCGACCAGATGACGTGCCGCAGGCCGGCCTGCTTCGCCGCATCGGCCATCGCGTGCGCCTCGGCACGCTCCTGGTCGGGCGAGAAATGATTCCAGAAGAACGTCACGCAGTAGGCGCCGTACGCGCCGTCGAAGGCGCGCGCGACGGCGGCGCGGTCACTGATGTCGGCGGCGACCACCTCGGCCCCGGCTGCGGCAAGCTCGCGCGCTTTCGGCGCGGTTGGATCGCGGGTGATCGCGCGCACGGCGAACTCGCCGTCCGGATCGGCGAGGATCGAGCGCACGAGTCCGCCGCCCTGCGCGCCGGTCGCGCCGGCCACGGCAATGATTTTCTTTCCGGTGGTCATCCTTGCGTTCCTCGAGTGGATCGTGGGTCAGGAAAAAATCGCGGCGCGCACTGACTCGTGCAAACGGCCGTTGGTCGCGAGCACGCCCGTGCTCTGCGGCGTGAATGGCTGGCCGTGCAGGTCCGTGAACCGTCCGCCCGCGGCCTCGACGATCACCGCGCATGCGCCGACATCGAGGATGTTGACGTCGGACTCGACGACGGCATCGATCCGGCCTGATGCGAGCAGGTGGTATTGCAGGAAGTCGCCGTAGCCGCGGATACGGCTCAGGCGCCCGACGAGTTGCCCGAACGCGGGCCAGTGCGGGCCGGTGGCAAGCGATTTGAGGTTGCCCGTCGACAGCGCCGCGTCCTCGATCGCATCGATGCGGCTGACGTGCAGCGGCTGCCCGTTGAGCCACGCGCCGACGCCGATCTGCGCATACGCGAGTTCGCCGTATACCGGCGCGGACGATACGCCGACGACCAGCCTGCCCTTGTGCATCAATGCGATCTGCGTCGAGAACATCGGGTATTCGCGCACGAACGCCTTGGTGCCGTCGATCGGGTCGACGAACCAGACATAGTCTGCATCGAGCGCGGACGTGCCGGTCTCCTCGCCGTGAAAACCGTGCGACGGATACTTCGACGCGATGTGCGCGCGAATCGCCTTCTCGGTCTCGACGTCGGCTTCCGTCACCGGCGACTTGTCGGCCTTGATCGTGATCGTGAGGTTGCGCTGGTAGTAGTGGCGGACGACGTCGTCCGCCGCACGGGCGGCTTCGAGCGCAGTCGCAAGCAGGTCCGAATGCGGCATGGCAGCAATCCACGAAGTCGAGCCGCTATGGTACCGCGCCAACCTTGACATGGCCTCCTGCCTTGCCTACCGTGCCGACTCCGACAGGTGATCCCGCGAGCGCAGGCTCAGGGAGAACGGGAAGCCGGTCCAATTCCGGCGCTGCCCCCGCAACGGTAGTCGAGTGAAGCCGCATCGGCCGGTCCGCAAGGTCCGGCACCCACTGCGCGAAAGCGTGGGAAGGGGATGCAGGCAGGGCCCTCAACCAGCCCGCTCGAGAGCCCGGAGACCGGCCCGTCGATCGAGACCAGCCTCGCGGTGGGCGAGCGGCCGGAACTCGGGCGGCATTCTGTGCTTGCGATCCGCCCTCGCTCCGCCACCGCACCCCCGAGTCGCTGGAACAACCATCTGCGTCCGCCCGCGGGACGCTTGCACGGGGTGTGGCATCACATGTCCAGCTTTATTCCAACCGTCCGTCGACGGTCTGCGTCTTGCTCCAGTCTTCGTCTGTCCATCCGCGACCTGCTGCTGCTCGCAGCCACCGCCGCGCTGCCGGCGACGTCCCTGCATGCCGCTGCGGCCGATTCGTCCTCGGAACTGAACGTGATCGTCACGGCCACGCGCGTGCCGATGCCGGTCAAGGAGATTCTCGCACCGGTCGTCCTGATCGACCGCGCGACGATCGAGCGCAGCAATGCCACCGACGCGGCCGAGCTGCTGCGTTTCCACGCGGGCTTCGACCTCGGTCGCAATGGCGGTCCCGGTCAGCCGACGGCGCTGTTCATCCGTGGCGCCGAAAGCAACCACACGCTGGTGCTGGTCGACGGCGTCCGCATCAATCCCGGCACGATCGGCCTGCCCGCCCTGCAGAACATCTCGCCCGACATGGTCGAGCGCATCGAGGTGGTGAAGGGCCCACGCTCGGCGGTGTGGGGGAGCGACGCGATCGGCGGCGTGGTCAACATCGTCACGCGGCGCGGCTCGCAGACCGGCTGGGTCATGGAAGCCGGTTACGGCGACTACGACACGCGCCGCGCGAGCCTGGTCGGCGGATTCGCGCTCGGCGACGAGGTCGACCTCGATCTCGGCGTGTCGTGGCTCGACAGCGACGGCTTCCCGACGCGAACCGACGACACCGTCGATCGCGGCTTCGACAATCTCAATGCCAACGTCGCGCTGCGTGCGGACGTCGGCCCGGCGGAGGTCGCACTGCGGCACTGGCGTACCTCCGGCACGTCCGAGTATTCGGATTTCTTCCTGACGCCGGTCGACCAGGATTTCGTCACTTCCACGACGGCCGCCGAAATCCGGCTGCCGGTGGGCGGGAAAGGCGAGGCGCGCGTGGCCTTCACGCACATGGACGACGAGATCACGCAGAACCAGTCCCCCGACTTCCTCGAGACCGATCGCAACACCTTCGAGGCGCAGTACGACTGGCAGCCCGTGGGCTCGCATGCGGTGAGTGTCGGCGCGATGTACTACCGGGAGCAGGCGAACAGCGAGTCGTTCGGCGCAGGGTTCGAGGCCGATACCGACTCGTTCAACGCGTTCGTGCAGGACAGCATCAGCCACGGTCCGCACAGTGCACTGCTTGCGCTCGGCTACACCGACCACGAGACGGCCGGCACGGCGGTGACCTGGAACGCTGAGTACGGCTACCGTTTCAACGCGGAACGCACGCGGGTGTACGCGCTGGCGGGGAGCGGCTTCCGCGCACCCGACGCGACGGACCGCTTCGGGTTCGGCGGCAATCCGGACCTCGAGCCCGAGAGCTCGCAGAACTATGAAGTCGGCGTGCGGCACGCGCTCACCGAGCGGCAGAGCTTGGAACTCTCCGCATTCCACACCGACATCGAGGACCTGATCGACTTCACGATCGTGTCGTTCGACCCGTTCATCGGCGTCAACGAGAACGTCGCCGAGGCACGCATCCGTGGCGTCGAGGCGGCGTGGGACTATCGTGGCGAGGCGTGGCAGGCCCGCGTGGAGGCGATCTACCAGGAGCCACGCGACCGCTCGGACGATTCGCCACTGCTGCGCCGCGCGGAAGAGAGCGTGACCGTGAGCGTGACGCGCGCATTTGGTCCTGTACTGCTGGGGCTCGACGTGCTCGCAACCGGCGACCGCAAGGACTTCGGCTTCCCGACCGATGCGACCCTGGACGGCTACGTGCTCGCGAACCTTACCGCGGCGTGGCAGGCAACGCCGGCGATCGCGCTGCTGGCGCGAATCGAGAACCTGCTCGACGAGGATTACGAACTCGCCCGGTCCTACAACACGCCGGACCGTGGCGTTTACTTCGCGATGCGGTACGCTCCGGGAGCCGCGGGGCGCAAATAGGCAACCATCGAACACACCAGCGACTCAATGCACCATGGGCCATCGACTGAGCAGGATCTACACGCGGACCGGTGACGACGGCAGCACGGGGCTCGGCGATGGCATGCGCGTGCCGAAAGAGCACCTGCGCGTCGAGGCGTACGGCACCGTAGACGAAGCGAACAGCGCGCTTGGCGTGGTGCTGGCGGTCCCGAACCTGCCGGAGACGGTGCGCGCGACACTGACGGAGATCCAGCACGACCTGTTCGACCTCGGTGGCGAGCTCTGCATCCCCGGCCACCGCGCGATCACGTCGGCTTACGTCGATCGCCTGGAACAGGCGCTCGACGGGTTCAATGAGGGCCTGCCGCCGCTCAAGGACTTCATCCTGCCGGGCGGCGGACAGGCTGCATCGGCTTGCCACCTGGCCCGCACCGTGGCGCGTCGGGCGGAGCGGCGCGTCTGGGCGCTGGCGCGCGCGGAGTTCGTCGCCCCGGAAGTGCCGCAGTACCTGAATCGACTGTCGGACCTGCTGTTCGTGATCGCGCGCGTGCTGGCGCGGCACGAGCACGGCAGCGAGGTGCTCTGGCGGCGGCGCTAGGCGCGTCTCGCTCGCGGCGCCTTCTCTTCGTCGCGCAGCGGTTGTCCATCTCGATTCGAATCATCACCGCGGCCACCTGCTTCCGGACTTGCACGGAAGACACGCCGTGAATACGTCCCTGTAGGCTCGCACGCGCCGTCCATGGCGCGTGACGGTCTTCCGTGCAAGTCCGGAAGAAAGTGGCCGCTGCTGAGGTGGCGAATCGCACAGCGCCGGGGCGACGAAGCGCAGCTGGACCGCGGCAGGACGCGCGACGGGCATCGTCAGGCTGCGCTCGGGCCATCGTACGCAACGCGCATCGCCACCGTCGGCGCGCACCCGGCACGCAAGTCGATCAGCCTGTTCGAGCAATTCTTTCTGCGATCGCCGCTGCATCACGCGCGGCTCATCCTTCCGGTGCGAAGTCCGGGAGACCGTCGCGCGACAGGGATGTCGCGCGCGAGCCCCCAGGGATGGGTTCACGGCGTGTCTCCCGGACTTCGCACCGGAAGGGTGAGCTGGCGCGATGCACCAGGACGACGCGCCGGAAAATCGCGAACTAACGCGCGACGGATGGCGGCTGCGCCGCGGCCGGCGGAGCGAGGCGCTTGCGCGCGTCCTCGAGCGCGGCGCACGTGACCTCGACGCCCTGCGCCAGTCGCGGCGATGCGCGCGTCACCAGGTCGGAGGACACCTTGAAGATCGTCCCGGACTGCACGGCCCGCATGCGCGGCCACCGCTGCCAGAACGCGCGCGGGTTCGCGATCGTGTCGTCGGTGCTCAGGATCACCTGCGGATCCGCGGCCAGCACGGCTTCCGATGCGATCGGTGGTGCCAGCTGCGGCAGGTCGGCGAACACGTTGCGGCCGCCGCACAGCACAACGATTTCGCTGATCACGTGGCGACCGTTCACGGTGAAGATCGGCTCGTCGTCGATCTGAATGAAGACCGACACGGGTGTGCGCTTCGAATAGCGCGCCCGCTGCTCGGCCACGCGCCGCTCGAAGTCGCGCGCGGCCTGCTCCGCCACGGCGGAGGTGCCTGCCAGCCGGCCCACCTGCCGCAGCGCGAGCGGCACGTCGGCGAGACTCTGCGTCGGCACGTCGACGACGTTGAGCCCCAGTCCGCGCAACCGCTCGATCGTGGTTTCCGGCGTGCCGGTCGGCCACACCAGCACGACGTCCGGCTGCAGCGCGAGCACGCGCTCGACGTCAATGCGCCAGGCATCGCCGACACGTGGCACCGCTTTCGCCGCGGCTGGAAAGTCGCTGAACTCGACGACGCCGATCAACTCAGCTCCCGCACCCGCTGCGTACGCAATCTCGGTCAGGCTCGGCGCGAGGCTGATGATGCGCGGGCGCTTGATCTTCGACGGCATGCTCACGGCCGGGGCAGCCGACGACGGCGCGGCTTTGCCGCCCGCAGCGGGATTTGCAACAGCCGACGCGACGAACACCGGCGCGATCCCGACGCAGACGGCGGCGGCAAGCGCGCTGCGCGCCTTGCGACCCGCATTCCGGATCGCAGTCCGCAGCATCATGCGCGCCACTTCACGCCGCCGCGCCCGTGATGACGAGCAGCGCGATGACGGCCAGCCAGATCCACACCGAGCGCTGGACGATCCGCCACGCGCCGCGCGCAGTGGCGCCGTCGAGCACCTCAGGCGCGACGCCCAAAAGGCTAGGCTGCAGCGAGCCCTTGCCGACGCGGGCCAGCAGGTCTTCGGCGCGACCGAGCACGCCCGCAGGCGAGCCGACGCGATCGACCGCCGAACGCCAGTTGCCAACCGCATCCTCGAAGCTGCCGGCGAGGGCGTACGCCAGCGCCGTGAGCCGTGCCGGCAGCCACGCGAGGATGCCGTGGATGCCCGCCAGTTGCGTGCCCAGGTCGCCTTTCATTCGCGGCACGCCCTGGCGCGCCGCCTCGAAGGCCGCACGCCGCCGCAGCATGTCGCTCACCCGGTACAGCCACGCACCCGCGGCGCCGAGCACCATGAACCAGAAGATGACGCCGAGGATCCGGTTATTGCCCTGGATGAAGATCGCGTCCTCGATCGCCTCACGGGCGCCAGACCCGTGCGGGATCGGACTCGATTCCAGCAGTTCCTTGCCGCGACGCAGGGCCTCGTCGCGATCGCGGCGCTCGAGGGCTGCCGCGTAATCCTCGACTTCGGCCTTGAGATCGCGCGGACCGAATGCGAACAACAGCACGAACACGGCGAACGCAAACTGCAGCAGGCCCAGCAGGCGCGGATCGAGCCAGCGCGCGACGAGCAATACCGGCAGGACGGGCACGGCAATCAGCGCGATCGCGGTCAGCGTCACAATCGGTCCGGTGCGGCCTGCAAGGGCACGGTCGGCGCCGTCGAACATCGGATCGAGCCAACGCCACTCGCGCAGGTGCAGCAGGTGCGTGAGCCCCCGCTCGCAAGCCAGCGCGAACAACAGTGCCAGCAGGCTCATGCGGGCGCGACCTCGAGTTCGAACCGCACCAGCGCGCGCAGGCGCGGCCACTCGAACGACGCGCCCGGGTCGCTCTTTCGCCCCGGCGCGACGTCGCTGTGGCCGACGATGCGCTTGGGGGACAGGCTGGGATAGGCGCGGCACAGTTCGGCGATCACGCGTGCGAGCATCGCATACTGCGTGGATTCGTAAGGCGTGTGATCGTTGCCTTCGAGCTCGATGCCGATCGAGAAGTCGTTGCAGCGCTCGCGACCCTGCCACGAAGACGCGCCCGCGTGCCAGGCGCGGCGGTGGAACGGGACGTACTGCACGACCTCGCCCGTGCGCCGTATCAGCAGGTGCGCGGAGACGCGCAGGCCCGCGACGGTCGCAAAGTACGGGTGTTCGTCCCGCGGCAGCGCATTCGTGAACAGCAGGTCGATCCACGGACCGTGGAACTCGCCCGGCGGCAGGCTGATGCCGTGCACGACGATCAGGTCCGGCAGCATTCCCGGGGGGCGGTCGTCGCAATTGGGCGACGGCACCTGGCGGGCCCATTCGAGCAGGCCGGTCCCGGCGTCGAGGCGCGCGTTCGCGGAAGCCCGGGGGTTGGCGGGTTGCTGTCGTCGCATTGCCCACATGATGCCCTAAAATCATCGCATGGCATCCTCCCCCCCGCCGCGAGCCGCGCACTCGCTCGCCCAGCGCGATCTGGACGTCGTCTGGCATCCGTGCACGCAGATGAAGGACCATGAATGGCTGCCGATGACGCCCATCGAGCGCGGTGAGGGCGTCTGGCTGTACGGGCATGACGGTCGCCGCTACCTCGACGCGATCAGCTCGTGGTGGGTGAACCTCTTCGGCCATGCCAACCCGCGCATCAGCGCAGCCGTGGCGGCGCAACTGGGCAAGCTAGAGCACGTGATCCTCGCGGGGTTCACGCATGAACCGGCCGTGCAGCTCGCCGAACGGCTCACCGCACTGGCGCCGCCCGGACTGACGCGCTGCTTCTATGCCGACAACGGCTCGAGCGCGGTCGAGGTCGCACTCAAGATGAGCTTCCACTACTGGCGCAACCGCGGCCAGCCGCGCAAGCGCCGCTTCATTACGCTGGCGAACAGCTATCACGGCGAGACGCTCGGCGCGCTCGCGGTAGGCCATGTCGAGCTGTACCGCGAGATCTACCAGCCGCTGCTGATGGACGTGCTGACCGCGCCCTCCCCCGACGCCTATGGCCGCGAGCCGGGCGAGTCGGAGGATGACTGTGCGCGGCGCGCGATCGCGGGCCTGGAGGCGCTGCTCGCGCAGCACGCCGAGGCAACCTGCGCGGTCTTCGTCGAGCCGCTGGTGCAGTGCGCGGCGGGCATGCGCATGCATTCGCCGCTGTACCTGCGGCTGCTGCGCGAAGCCTGCGACCGCCACGGCGTGCACCTGATTGCGGACGAGATCGCCGTGGGCTTCGGCCGCACGGGCACGATGTTCGCGTGCGAGCAGGCCGGGATTTCGCCCGACTTCATGTGCCTCTCGAAAGGCATCACCGGGGGCTACCTGCCGCTGTCAGTCGTGCTGACGGGCGAAGCGGTCTACGACGCGTTCTACGACGAGTACGCGCAGCTGCGGGCCTTCCTGCATTCGCACAGCTACTCGGGCAACCCGCTCGCCTGCGCGGCTGCGCTCGCGACGCTGGACATCTTCGCGTCCGACCACGTGCTCGAACGCAATCGCGAGCTCGCCAGGCACCTGGGCCATCGCGCGTGCGAGCTGCTCGGCGAATTGCCACACGTGGCCGAGGTGCGGCAGCGCGGCATGATCGTCGCCGCGGAGATCGCGTGCGACGGCAACCCCTCCACGCCGTTCGACTGGCGCGAGCGGCGCGGCCTGCGCGTCTACCGCCACGCGCTCGCGCACGAGATGCTGCTGCGGCCGCTCGGCAACGTCGTGTATTTCATGCCGCCCTACGTTATCACGCCGCAGCAGATCGACCGCATGGTCGAGGTTGCGCGCGACGGTATCCTTGCGGCGACCGACGACTGCGGCCCGGCCACCGTGGCCGCATCGAGCGTACCCGCCGCCTCGGCCGCGGGCCTGGAGTTCTGACGGTGCGGCTCACGCGCGTGTTCGTCGATTCGCCACTTGCCCCCGACGCGGACGTGCGCCTGCCCGCGGCCGCGGCCAACCACGTCGGTCGCGTGCTGCGGCTGCGAGAAGGCGCGGTGATCGTCGCCTTCGACGGCAGTGGCAGCGACTACCGCTGCGAGATCCTGTCGGTGAAGGGCGACGACGTGCGCGTGCGCGTCGGGCCGCGCACGCAGGGCCTGCCCGAGTCACCACTCAGGATCACGTTGGTGCAGGCCGTTTCGCGCGGCGAGCGCATGGACTGGACGCTGCAGAAGGCCACCGAGCTCGGCGTGCGCACGATCGTGCCGGTGCTCTCGGCCCGCAGTGTGGTGCGCCTCGACGACGACCAGGCCGGGAAAAAGCTGCGGCACTGGCAGGCGATCGTGGCGAGTGCGTGCGAACAGTGCGGCCGTAGCGTCGTGCCCGAACTGCGTGCGCCGCAGGATCTGTCGCGCTACCTCGCGGCGGCGACGCGCGAGGGCCAGCGCCTGGTGTTGAGCCCGTCCGGGCCCGCGTCACTGGCAGGCCTCACCAGCGTGGGCGCGCGGGTCGAACTGCTGATCGGGCCGGAGGGTGGACTGGAAGACTCGGAACTGGAACGCGCGACGGTAGCGGGGTTCACGCCCGTGCGCCTGGGGCCACGCGTTCTACGCACGGAAACGGCGGGTATCGTCGCGCTGACGGTGCTGCAGTCGCTGTGGGGGGATTTGGGGTAGGAGGGGCGGGAAGCGCAGGAAGGTCGGTGGGTGTGCCCGCGCCGATTCGAGTTCGCTGAGATCTCGACGCTCGAAAGCGGACGCGCAACGGTTGAGCTGAGCGGCTAGGCCGGCGCTTGGGCTTGGCCAGGTATCCTGCGCTCGTCCGCCCCAGTGAATTGTATGGTAGCGATCTCACACTAGCGGCGATGTATTTTGCAATTGAAAGAACTGCGCCGCATATTGCTGTGAGAGCGTGATCGAGAAGAACTTCGGATTTACGTTTCCGGCATCAAAGAGGTCTTTCACCAAGTCGTCAATGTCGTTTACTGCAAGCTGATACTCCGGCAGCTTTGTTCCGGATAGCTGTACGTTTCGCGCGCCACTCGGGAACCCTACCCCCAAGAATCCACCGTTGGTTATGAGCTTCTCCGGATATCTAATTTGCTCAAAGTTATGTAGTTCAGTAATCGTAGCAGTGAATCGATCGAATTTTGGATCCGTAAAGTACTTACGAAATTCTGCCCAAAGCGCATTGAGATCATGTCCATTTCTTCCACGCGGTAGCAGATCGAACCCCACCTGTGTAACGAGACACCCTTTCAGAAACATCTCGACTGCGTGATGAAGCAGGTTGGCACATACGGGTGTGAAGTGGCTGGCCGCGCTGAAGCGCCCGGCACCGAGATATTGGAGCCCGAGACGGAAAGCATGGATACGGTAGTCTTGGGCTCAAATGTCGCTCACATCGCCACCTAACTTATTGAGTTGGACGGCGAGCGTAAAAAGCTCGTCCGCTCCAGCGGCAGTTCCGTCGACATAAGAATCGGCATCTGAGCGCATTCTTGCAGCATATGCAGACCGAATACCGTGCAACTCGTTGATCTGAGCTACAGCATCAGTTTATTGGGTCGTCAATTATGCGTCGGCGAGTATCGCGGTTCGGCAACATGTCGCCGTCGGCGGCGCTCGTCGCCTGGGCAGATCAGGCGCGCACCGACATTGCCGGCCAACGTCTGGTAAAGGAAACCACGCCGTAGGAGCGCTCCTGGCACAACTTGGAACCAGCCGAGCGTCCGCTCCTGTAGCAGCACGACACTACTCGCCCCGAAGAAACAGCGACAGCGCTCATGGCAACTTTCCGATTGCCGCCGCTCAAATTGTCGGAAGGTTGCCCGTCGCACGCCGCCCCACCGACCGACATGCCGACATCTTCGCGACCAGCTTCCACTTGCGCGCGCCCCGAATCCGCAACGCGCTCAACGCGCCTCGATGAGCTTCGTCTTGCCGCTGACGGCATGCCTTGCGATGCAATCGACGCGGCGCACGAGCAACTCGATCGGCGCCACGCGCTGGCTCGCCAGTGCAGTTCTGAGCCGGCGCTCGACTTCGCCGGCCACTTCATCGCCAGTCGTGACAACCTCAACCCGCAGTCCGCCACCTTGTGCCACGACGTGGTACTGCTGCAGTCCCGCGATGCCGGCCAAGGGGCTGCGCAGCGTGAGCGGGTGAACCACCACTTTGTCCCTGTCCATGCCGGGCAGCGATAGCAGGTCGTCGCTGCGGCCGTCGAGCGCCACGAGCAGCGGGAATGGGCGTCCACAGGGACAGGGTTCCGGCGAGACGGTCAGCAGGTCGTCGAGCCGGTAGCGCAGGATCGGCAGCGTGCGGTTCACCAGGCTCGTGACCAGGGCATGGTGTCCCTGAATGCCGTCGGCCACCGGCCGGTCGTGTTCATCAACGATCTCGACCAGCGTCTGGTCGGTCAGCAGGTGCATGCCGCGGTGTTCGCTGCAGTCCACCGCGAGGATGCCGGTCTCCGTCGAGGCGTAGCAGTTGTAAGGCTGGCTGCCCCACGCCGCAGTAATCCGTGCCTCCATGTCCTCTGTGCGCACCTCGCTCGTGGTGCAGACGATGTGCGGCGCAATCCGCAGGCGCCCCGCAAGCTGCTCGTCGGCGAGCACGGCGGCCGACGACGGGTACGCGATCAATGACTGCGGACGAAACGCATTCAGACGTGCGACCTGCTCGTCCGGCGCGGTGCGTGCGTCCAGTCGCAGGATCGCATGCACGCCGGCGTCGATGCTGGCGCCCATGCGCGCAGTCATGTGCAGGGGTGTCGTAGCGGCGACGACCGCGATGCGACGGCGGGGCAGCCGCGGCGTGAGGCCCATGTAGCCCGCGTTCCATCGCACCATGCCGCCGAGCGCGCGCCGCCAGTCATCGCGGCTGAAGGCGCACAGGCCGCGCTGCCCGGATGTTCCGCCGCTGCTCAGGATACGGTACTCACCCAGGTAGAGGTCATCGTCGCGCAGCGAATGCAGATGCTGTTCGAGACCCGCCCGGCCAAGCCGGCGGTCGGTGACGGCCTCGTCGAACCGGGCCAGCAGCGTCGACTTGTCGAGGACCGGGAGTTGCTGCAGCTCGAGCGATTCGTCGAGGCGCACGCCCGACAGCCGCCGCGCGTGGAACGGCGAACGGTCCGCAGCATGGCGCAGCAGTCCCAGAAGCTCCTTTCGCTGATGGGTGGCGAGCCGTTCTGCCTGCCAGCGGTCGCGCGCGAGCATGGCCCTGCTTTCACGCAGCGCTCCGGCCACGGTGGCGAGGCGACTCAGGCGGCCACTCACGGGCGCGCGTCCGCATCGAACATGGCCCGGACAAAGACCGACGGGGCATCCGCCAACTCCTCTATGCCGACCTCGCCTGGTGCGACCATCGACTCGAGCGTCATGCCGTTGTGCAGCGCGATGACCATCGTCGCCAGCCGTGCGGGCGGAACGACGGGCTCGCGACCGAGTTGTCGCGACCACTCCTCGAGTGTTGCGACGATCATCTCGCGCAGTGCCTCACGGTGCTCGTGGTAGCGCCGACGCAGCGACTCGTCGCGGCCGACGACGATCATGAATTCGATGACGGTGCTCCACCAGTCGCGCTCCTTGCGCGCCGACTGAGCGAAGCGGCGGGCTGTCTCTGCGACGAAGTCCTCGGCCGTGGCGGATCTGGCCAGCAACTCCCGCAGTTCCGCGCGGCGGACAGCGCCGCGCCGGGCGAGCAGCGCGAAGAACAGGTCGGCCTTGGACTCGAACGCGGCGTAAACGGCACCTTTGGTGTGTCCAGCCGTCGCCGCCACCCGCTCGAGCGTGGCGCCGTGGTAGCCATCGCGGCGGAAGACCTCGGCCGCCGCGTCCAGCAGTCGCACGAGCGTGTCCGCCTTGGCCTCGGCTCGGGTCCGTCGCTTTACAGGTAGGGGCACGACCA
>Ga0114939_10001177_pt1 | contig 20984 bp, 19 predicted proteins | sample AshMeaCrysSpring_FD_87196 | JGI IMG/M metagenome (GOLD analysis project Ga0114939, IMG submission 87196) | Groundwater microbial communities from Big Spring, Nevada to study Microbial Dark Matter (Phase II) - Ash Meadows Crystal Spring | ecosystem: Environmental > Aquatic > Deep subsurface >...
CAGGCGCCGCCTCACCCGACGGTCGCTCCTCAGCGGCGTTCGGCGAGCCGGCAGCGCTGCCCAGCTGGACCCCGCCCTCGCGCAGCTTGCGGGCCTGGGCCTCGTGGAAGGCCAGCAGGCGGCTGCGGTACTCGCGCTCATGAGCCTGCAGCTCGTCGATGGTGTCGCGCAGGGCCATCTCGTCGCGCTCCAGGACACCGAGCAACTCGGCCCGTCGGGTCTCGGTCTCCTCGTCGAGGGCCCGCGCCCGCTCGGTCGCCGCGCTGACCAACTCGTCGGCTTGGGTCTGGGCCTCGCTGAGCAGGTTGTCTGCGGCCGTCTGCGCATGGGTGAGGATGGTCAGGGCGGCCTGCGGCGCCTGCGATGGTTCGGTCACCGCCCGCTGTAGCCCCGTCTCTGTGACCCCGGCGGCTGCCGCGGCAGCGGCTTCCGGGCTCGCCAGGATGCCTTCCCGCGCCTGCTCGAGCTCGGCCGTCAGCCGCTCGTTCTCCGCGTGCAGGCGACGTAGCTCGGTCTCCACCTCGTCCAGGAAGGCGTCGACCTCCTGCATGTCGTAGCCCTCGCGCAGGCGGACGGTCAGGAACTCCTTGTTCTGAACGTCGTCAGCGGTCAGCGTCATGATTCACCTCGAAGATCGTGGGGACGGGCGACACCGTACAAGAAAGCGGGTACGGCCACGCCAACAGCCGGAAACCCTAGAGCCTGGAGGCGAAGGTGATGCCTATCTGGACCGCGATGATGAGCACCAGGAAACCGAGGTCGAGGGAGACGCTGCCGATCCGCAGTGGCGGGATGACACGGCGCAGCGCCCGCAACGGCGGGTCGGTCACCGTGTAGGTGCTCTCGAGCACCAGGACCATCGGGCCCTTGGGCTCCCAGCCACGCGACAGCACGAACACCCAGTCGAAGACGAGTCGGGCCAGCAGGGCGAGAAAGAACAACCAGAGCACGGTGGACAGCACGGCTCCGACGATGGTCACGATGTCCCAACGTAGCCGACGCAGCCGTGCGTTCCCCGCCAAGGACGCGTCTGCTGCAGGCTCACGCTCACTGCCCAGGTGTGCTTCGGCCTGCGCCGGGCCGGGGACGGAGCTAGGACTGGTTGTAGAACTCGCCGGCTACCAGGCGCTTCTTCTCCTCGGCGGTGACGGTGACCGAGGCCGGGGAGAGCAGGAACACCTTGGCGGAGATGCGCTCGATGGTGCCCCGCATCCCGAACACCAGGCCGGCGGCGAAGTCGACGAGGCGCTTGGCGTCCCCGTCGTCCATCTCGCCGAGGTTCATGATGACCGGGATGCCGTCGCGGAAGTGCTCCCCGATGGTGCGCGCCTCGTTGTAGGTCCGGGGGGTCAGGGTGGTGATGCGCGCCAGGTCCGGACGGGGGCCGGTGCGTCGCTCGGGGAGGTGGCTGACGCTGGCCATCTGGTCGGCGTCCTGCGAATGCTGGGGGTGCTGGCCGGGTCGGGCCCCGGTGGAGCGCTCGGCCTGCTCGGCGTCGTAGTGGTCCTCGACGGGGTAGCCGTCCTCGTCCACGGCGTAGTCCGCGTACCGGTCGCCATCCTCGACCAGCCCGAGGTAGACGGCCATCTTGCGCATTGCTCCCGCCATGGTCGGGTCCTCCGCGTGCGTCGTGTGCCTGTCGAGAAGCCGCCGGCGCGACGGCCGCACCGACGCTGCGAGGCTATCGCTGCGACGTCCGGGTTCCGAGGATTGCGCTGCCGACACGCACGTGTGTCGCGCCATGGCGGATGGCGGCCTCCAGATCGCCGCTCATGCCGGCCGAGACCCAAGTCGCGTCCGCCCAGCGCTGCTGGACCTGGGCGCTGAGGGAGGCAAGCCGGGCGAAAGCCAGATCCGGGTCGTCCTCGGGTGGGGCGACCGCCATGACGCCTCGTAGCCGCAGCGACGGTTCCTCGGCGACCAGCCGGGCCAGGTCCACGGCGGCGTCCACCGGCACCCCGCCGCGTCCGGCTGCCTGGTCCGGGGGGTCCAGCGACACCTGGACGAGGCAGTCCAGCGGACGCGACGGGTCGGTCGCGGCGGCCAGGGCCCGGGCCAGCCGCGACCGGTCCACCGAGTGCACCACCCGGGCGTAGCGGGCGACCGCCCTGGCCTTGTTGGATTGCAGCTGCCCGACGAAGTGCCAGCGCAGATCCAGGTCGGCGCAGGCCGCAGCCTTGTCCCCGGCCTCCGGGTGTCGGTTCTCGCCGACGTCGCGCACCCCTAGGGCGTGCAGGTGGCGCACGTCGGAGGCCGGGAAAGTCTTCGTGATCACTACCAGGGTGACCTCGTCGGCGCTCCGGCCGGCCTCGGCGCAGGCGTCCTCGATGCGCCGTCGAGTCTGGGCCAGGCCTCGTGCGATCTCGCCGCGCCGGTCGCTCATCGCAGCGCGGCGGGCTGCTCGGCGGTGCGCACGACCGCCGAGGCCTGCCGTCCGGTGCGTCCGTCGCGTCGGTAGCTGAACAGCAGGGGGTCCTCCCGGGTGCAGCGCGGGTCGATGTGCACGGTGGCGACCTCAGCGCGCGCCAGCTCGTCGCGCACGGCCGCGGTCAGGTCGAGGCCGGTGCTGCCCCAGGAGGTCCGGGTGGCCGCGGACGGGGCGATGGCCACGGTCTGGGCAGCCACGTCCTCGCCGACCTCGTAGCAGCGTCCGCAGATGGCCGGCCCGAGCCATGCGCTCATCCGCTGCGGGTCGGCGCCCAGGCTCTGCATGACGGCGATGGTGTCGGTGACGATGCGAGCCTCCACCCCACGGCGACCGGCATGAGCAGCTGCGACCACGCCTGCCCGATCGTCGGCGAGCAGCACGGGCACGCAGTCAGCGGTGGTCACCGCCAGGCCCAGGTCGACCTCGGTCGTCACCATGGCCTCGACCCCGCTGACCTCCCGCGATGAGTCGGCGTCGATGCGGGCCACCGGCCCGCCGACCATCCCAGCGAGCACGACCAGCCGGTCCCGCGCCACCCCGGCCCGATCGGCCAGGATGGCCCGGTTGCGCTCGACGGCGTCCGGGTCGTCGCCGACGTGGCCGGCGACGTTCAGGGTGTCGTACGGTGCGCGACTGGTTCCCCCGGCCCGATCGCTGAACAGCACCCGCACACCCACAGTGGACAGTCTCGCAGGATCGCTCACCATGGCCGATCGAGGCTGCCGCGCACCGCACGCGCCACTTCGCGTGGCACGGCCTACTTCAGGAAGTCGGGGACATCCAGGTCGTCGTTGGTGTCGGGGACGAGCACCCGCGGGGCCGGTCGCGGCGCGGGCGCCTCCACCACTGGCTCGCTGGGTGGCGCGGCCGCAGCGGACGCCGGAGCCGGGGCCGGGGCAGCGGGCGCTGCGGCAGGTGACGCAGCGGGCTGTGCGCTGGGGGCGTACCGCGATGCTCCGGTGCTGTAGCCCCGCCGTGTCGACCCGGCCTCCTTCTTCTTCGGCATGCCGCCCTCGAAGCCGGCGGCGATCACCGTGACCCGGACCTCGTCGCCGAGGGCGTCGTCGATGACCGCACCGAAGATGATGTTGGCCTCCGGGTGCGCGGCCTCCGAGACCAGGTTGGCCGCCTCGTGGATCTCGAACAGGCCCAGGTCCGACCCGCCCGACACCGACAGCAGCACCCCGTAGGCCCCGTCGATGGATGCCTCCAGCAGCGGGGAGGAGATCGCCAGCTCGGCGGCGGCCACCGACCGGTCCTCGCCCCGCGCCGAGCCGATCCCCATGAGCGCGGAGCCGGCGTCCTTCATCACCGACTTGACGTCGGCGAAGTCGAGGTTGATCAGGCCGGGGGTGGTGATGAGGTCGGTGATGCCCTGCACGCCGGAACGCAGCACCTCGTCGGCGCTGCGGAACGCGTCCAGCACGCTGACCTGCCGGTCGCTGATGGACAGCAGGCGGTCGTTGGGGATGACGATGAGCGTGTCGACCTCGTCGGTCAGCGCCTCGATGCCTGCCTCGGCCTGCCCGGCACGGCGCTTGCCCTCGAACGAGAACGGGCGGGTGACCACTCCGACCGTCAACGCCCCCATCGACTTGGCGATGCGCGCCACGACCGGGGCGCCACCCGTGCCGGTACCGCCACCCTCGCCCGCGGTCACGAACACCATGTCTGACCCGCGCAGCACCTCCTCGATCTCCTCCGCGTGGTCCTCGGCTGCCCGTCGACCCACCTCAGGGTCGGCCCCTGCGCCGAGGCCGCGGGTCGCCTCGCGTCCCAAGTCGAGCTTGACGTCGGCATCACTCATCAGCAGTGCCTGCGCGTCGGTGTTGATGGCGATGAACTCGACCCCGCGCAGGCCGGCCTCGATCATCCGGTTGACCGCGTTGACCCCGCCGCCGCCGATGCCGACGACCTTGATCACCGCCAGGTAGTTCTGGGGAGCTGCCACGACGTCCGCCTTCCGTCCCGTCCACCGGCTGACCGCCAACCGGGGTTTCGCCAACTCTCACTGTCAGGTAGAGGTTGAAAGTTATGTCAACCTGTTCTTGGTGAGGGACGGTAGAAGCCCGATGGCTCTTCGCCGGTGCGACACGCCGACGACCGGTGATTGGGTCGAGGAATCCGGCGCAGCCGCGCCACGAACTCGCCGGGGCGCTCGCTGCGGGCGCTCGCCGCGCTGACGCGCCGTGCTCAGCGGGCCGGGCGCAGCGTGGGGCGGTCCGGCACCGACACGTCGTACTGCGAGGCCGGCGAATCGAGCAGGACGGCCAGCACCTGCGCCTTGCGGCGCGGCTCCTGCGCACTCCCCCACACGACCGCGCGGCCGTCGCGCAGCACCAGACGTACCTCCACCGGCGATCCTGCCTCGATGCGGGCGACCTGGGCGAGCACGTCGGCGGGCAGCGCTACCGCCACCGACACGCCGGCCTGCCTGCTGGGTTGCCCGGCCTCGCCGTCCGGTGCGCGCAGCACCGGCAGCCCGTCTGCAGGGGACGGCTGCGAGGAGAACATCACGCCGTCGGCGTCCACCAACCGCCACTGCCCTTCGTCGGCGATGCTGGCCACCGGCGTCCGCGGCACGACCGCGATGGCGAGGGTCGAGGGCCACTGGCGGGAGACCGTGACCGAGGCGACGTCGGGGACGTCGGCCACCCGGTCTCGCACGCCGGCGGTGTCCACGCGCGCCAACGGCTCGCCGAGCGGCACGGCGGCGACCTCGACCAGCTGCGCGGCCAGCTCGGCAGGCACACCGGTCACCGTCACGTCGCGAGCATCCAGCAGGTCGGAGTAGCCGATCACCCAGGTTGCCGTGCCGAGCAGCACCAGCGCGGCCGTCGCGAGGCCGGCGCGCCGCAGCAGCCGACGCCGCCCGACGCGACGTCGCACCCGTCGGAGGTCGTCAGCGGCGCTGGACGGCGAGCGCGTCGCCGGGGCCAGGTCGGGTGGCGGGGACGGGGTGCGCAGCCTCATCCGTGCCGCTCCCGCAGCAGCTCGAGCAGCTCCGGGCCCACCAGGGTCACGTCTCCTGCTCCGATCGTCAGCGCTACGTCCCCAGGAGCGAGCAGGGACGCCGCGACCGTCGGCGTCTGCGTCCAGGACGGGACGAAGTGCACCCTCGTGGCCGGCAGCGGCACGGCGTCGCTGATCAGGGCGCCGGTGACACCGGGGACAGGGTCCTCCCGGGCGGCGAAGACGTCCATGACGATCACCGTGTCGGCCAGGCCGAGGGCGTCGGCGAAGTCCGCGGCGAACGCCTGGGTGCGCGAGTACAGATGCGGCTGGAAGACGGCCAGCACGCGCCCCTCGCCGGCCACCTGGCGGGCGGTGCGCAGGGTCTCGCGCACCTCGGTCGGGTGGTGGGCGTAGTCGTCGAACACCCGCACCCCGGCGGCCTCACCCTTGAGCTCGAAACGGCGCAGCGTGCCGCGGAAGGTCTGCAGTCCCTCGGCGAACTCGAGCGCCGACACGCCGAGCTGGGTCCCGGCGGCCAGCGCGCCGGCAGCGTTGACCGCGTTGTGCCGGCCCGGGACCCGCAGGGTGATGTCGGGCAGGCGCCGTCCGTCGAGGACCACCCGCATCCCGACCCCCAGGCCGCGTGGCCGCAGACGCTCGATGTGCACGTTGGCGTCCGGGTTCGTGCCATAGCTGCGCACCCGGATGCCCCGGTCGGCGGCCCGCTGCCCCAGTGCCACCGACCCGGGGTCGTCGGCGCAGACCACCAGCACCCCGTCGGGCTCGAGCCGTCCTGCGAACCTGTCGAAGGCGGCGACGTAGTGCTCCAGGTCGCCGTGCTGGTCGACGTGGTCGTAGTCGATGTTGGTCACCACGGCCACGTGCGGCTGGAAGGCCACGAACGATCCGTCGCTCTCGTCGGTCTCGGCGACGAAGATGTCCCCGGTGCCCAGATGGGCGTTCGTGCCGGAGTTGACCAGGTTGCCCCCGACGGCGAAGGACGGATCGAGCCCGCAGTGCTGCAGCGCGACGGTGAGCATGGACGTCGTGGTGGTCTTGCCGTGCGTCCCGGCCACGCCGACGCTGCGGTAACCGGCCATCAGGGCCACCAGGGCCACGGTGCGCGGCAGCACCGTGAGCCCGCGGCTGCGGGCCTGCACCAGCTCGGGGTTGTCCGCACGGATCGCCGAGGACACCACGACCGTGTCGGCGTCACCGACGTGCTCGGCGGCGTGTCCGACGTGGCAGGTCACGCCGAGGGCCCGCAGCGCTGTCAGGGTGACCGACGGGCGGGCGTCGCTGCCGGTCACCGGGATGCCGCGGGCCTGCAGCAGCCGCGCCAGGCCGGACATGCCCCCGCCCCCGATGCCGATGAGATGGACCCGTCCCAGCTCGGCGACCTCGGGGATGCGCTCCGGCGGTTCGAGCATCATGATCGGCCTGTCGCTGCCGCGACCGCCTCGCGCACCAGGTCGACCATCCGGTCGTCGGCGTCGCGGCGCCCCAAAGACGCTGCCACCTTGCCCATGCGGGCCAGCCGTTGCGGGTCGGTGAGCAGCCGCGGAACCGTGTCCTGGACCCACTGCGGGGTGAAGTCGGCATCGGCGACCATCAGCCCTCCCCCGGCCCGCACGGTCGGTAGCGCGTTGAACCGCTGCTCCCCGTTGCCGATGGGGAAGGGCACGTACACCGAGGGTAGTCCGACGGCCGCGAGCTCGGCGCAGGTCAGCGCCCCGGCGCGGGACACGGCGAGGTCGGCGGCGGCGTAGGCCAGGTCCATCCGGTCGACGTAGGGCACGACGTGGTAGTGCCGGCGCGCCGCAGGGTCCGCGACCTCCGGCGAGACCTGCTGGTCCCGGCCGCTGACGTGCAGCACCTGCGCCCCGGCGGCCAGCACCGACGCCGCAGCCGCGCCCATCGTCTCGTTGAGCCGTCGGGCGCCCTGGCTGCCGCCGAACACCAGCAGCGTCGGACGGGCGGGTTCCAGGCCGAAGAACGCACACGCCTCGGCTCGCCGTCCCGGCCGGTCAAGCGTGGCGATCTGCCGGCGCAGCGGGATCCCGACGTGGCGGGCGTGCGGCAGGGCGATGTCGCCGGTGGCGACCGCCACGTACCGGGTGAGCCGGGCACCGACCCTATTGGCCAGCCCCGGCCTGGCGTTGGCCTCATGGACGACGAACGGCACGCCGTCGCGGCGGGCGGCCAGGTAAGCGGGCAGGGCGACGTAGCCGCCGAAGCCCACCAAGGCATCGGCTCGGGTGGAGGTCAGCACGGCCCGGCAGGCGGCCACCGACGCGCGCAGCCTCCCCGGCAGGGTGAGCAGGTCGCTGGACACCCGCCGCGGCAAAGCGGCCGCCGGGATCAGCTCGAGGTCGTAGCCGCGGGACGGGATGAGCCGCGTCTCCAGCCCGCGAGCGGTGCCCAGCGCGGTGATGCCGACCTCGCTGTCCCAGCGGCGCAACGCCTCGGCGACCGACAGCGCGGGTTCGACGTGGCCCGCCGTGCCACCGCCGGCGAGCACCACGTGCATCCTCACCGTCGCGCGCCGATGCGGCGCCGCCGGGTACCGCGGGCAGCCAGGGCCGCGCGAACCGCCGGGTCGGCGCGGGCGCCGGCCAGGATGATGCCCACCCCGACCAGGCCGATCACCATGGCCGACCCGCCGTAGGAGACCAGCGGCAGCGGGACGCCGGTGATGGGCATGACCCCGAGTGCCGCCCCGATGTTGATGATCGACTGGACGAGCAACCAGGTGAGGACCCCGACGACCGCCAGCCGCACGAACGGGTCGGCGGCCCGGGCGGCGATCCGCATGCCGGAGTAGGCGAGCACCAGCAGCAGCACCAGCACGACCAGGGAGCCGACCAAGCCCAGCTCCTCACCGATGACGGCGTAGATGAAGTCGGTGTGGGCCTCCGGCAGGCGGCCCCACTTCTGCTTGGAGGCGCCCAGGCCGGCCCCCCACCATCCTCCGGAGCCGAAGGCGTAGATGCTGGCGACCGCCTGGTAGCCGGTGTCCAGACGGTCGGCGAACGGGTCGAGGAAGGACAGCACCCGATCGCGGCGGTACTCCTAGCTCCAGACGAAGTAGCCGCCCACGATCGCCCCGACCAGTCCGCCGGCGGCGACCAGCCAGGTGGGGACGCCGACGACCCACAGCAACCCGAACACGATCGCCACCAGCACGATGGCGGTGCCCAGGTCGCGCTGACCCAGGGTCGCAGCGATGACCGCGCCTGCACCCAGGGCCATCGGGATCACCAGATGACGGACCTCGCGCAGCGCCGGCCCCTTGGCCGCATAGATGTGTGCCCCCCACACGGCGACCGCCAGCTTGCCCAGCTCCGAGGGCTGCATGCGGAACGGCCCGCCGAAGTCCAACCAGTTGCGGCTGCCGTTGACCACCACGCCGAACCCTGGCACGTAGGTGAGCAGCAGCAGCCCGACTGCCACCAGCAGCAGCGGCCAGGCCATCGCGCGGATCACCCGCGTCGGGGTGCGCGAGACCAGGTAGGCCAACGGGACCCCGACCGCCACCCACATCAGCTGTCGTTTGAAGATGGCGTAGGAGTCGTCGAAGTCGCGCAGGGCGAGCACGCCCGAGGCGGACAGCACCATGACCAGGCCCAGCGCCAGCAGCAGACCGGCGCTGCCCACCATGAGGTAGTACGGGGCGACCGGATGGGCCAGCCAGCCGCGCAGGGTGCTCCATCGGCTCGTCGCCGGATCGGCAGGGGCGGCCAGTCGGGAGGCACGCGGCGGTGCGCTCACGGCGCCTGCTGCCGCTGCGTCGCAGTGGGCGGCTGCGTCGCAGTGAGCCGCTGCGTCGCAGTGAGCGGCTGCGTCGCAGTGAGCCGCTGGACGGCCTGCGCGAACTGGGTGCCACGGTCGCTGTAGTCACGGAACTGGTCCCAGGAGGCGCACGCGGGTGCCAGCAGCACGGCGTCACCCGGCCGCGCCATCCGGTGAGCGGCACGCACCACCGCGTCCATCAGCGACACGTCGTCAGTCTCGAAGGTCAGCACCTCCACCACCGGGATTGTCGGGGCGTGTCGCGCCAGCGCGGTCGCGATCCGGTCCCGGTCACGGCCGAGCAGCACCACACCACGCAGCCGGTCCCGGTGGGCCCGGACCACGTCGTCGAAGCTGGCGCCCTTGGCCAGCCCGCCGGCCACCCAGACGACGGAGGAGCACGCGGACAGCGAGGCTGCGGCGGCGTGCGGGTTGGTGGCCTTGCTGTCGTCGACGTAGCGCACGCCGTCCACGGTGCCGACCGTCGCCATCCGATGCGGCTCCGGGCTGAAGGCCCGCAGGCCCGCCGCGACGCTGTCCGGGGCCACCCCGCTGGCTCGGGCCAGAGCCGCGGCCGCCAAGGCGTTGGCCGTGTTGTGCGGGGCCGCCGGCTGAACCTGCGTGACGGGGCAGAGCTCGACGGCGCCGCCGTCCGGGCCTCCGAATGCCCGGTCGACCAGGACGCCGTCGGCCACCCCGACGGACCCCGGGTCGGGCGCGCCAAGGGTGAACCCGACCCTCCGGCAGGTCGGTCCGAGGGCCGCGAGCCGGGCCAGCTCACCGGTCGTCGGGTCGTCGATGTTGTGGACGGCCGCGACCTGACAGCGGTCGTAGGCGCGGCCCTTGGCCTGGGCGTAGGCCTCGAGGCTGCCGTGCCAGTCGGCGTGGTCGGCGGCCACGTTGAGCACGGCAGCCGCCTGTGGCCGGGTCGTGTGGGCCGTGTGCAGCTGAAAGCTGCTCAGCTCGACGGCGAGGGTGTCGTAGCGCTCGGGCCCGGTGACCACCGACACCAGGGGCAGGCCGATGTTCCCGGCGGCCACCGCGTGGCGCCCGTCCGCGCGCAACATCGACTCCAGCATGCGCGTGGTCGTGGTCTTGCCGTTGGTGCCCGTGACGACCAGCCAGGCCGCGGCACCGGGTCCGCGCAGCCGCCAGGCGAGCTCGGCCTCCCCCCACACGGGTATCCCGCGACGCACGGCGTCCACCAGGATCGGCGCCGACGGCGCCCAGCCGGGCGAGCAGACCACCAGGTCGACCCCGCCCGGCAACGCTGTGGTGGCATCGGAGCCGAGCACGACGCGGCCGCCGGCCCGCAGCACCCGCTGGGCCTGCGCGCCCACCGCGGTCTCAGGCGCGGCGTCGACGACGACCACGTCCATCCCCCGGTCCAGCAGCGCGGTGGCCGCGGCGACCCCGGAGACGGCCAGCCCGGCCACCAGCACCCGTGAGCCGGGTCGCACCCCCGGTACAGCTTCGGCGCCCGGATGCTCGCTCACGAGACGACCACCCATTCGCCGTAGAACACCGCGAGCCCGAGGGCAGTGCTGAGCCCGGCGACGATCCAGAAACGCACGACGATGGTGATCTCCTGCCATCCCTTGAGCTCGAAGTGGTGCTGGAGCGGTGCCATCCGGAAGATCCGCCGTCCACCGCTGAGCTTGAAGTAGGACACCTGCAGGATCACCGACAGGGTGATGAGCACGAACAGCCCGCCGAGCAGCGGAAGCAGCAGCTCGGTGCGGGTGACCATGGCCAGTCCGGCCAGCCCCCCGCCCAGGGCCAACGAGCCCGCGTCCCCCATGAAGATCTTCGCCGGAGCGGTGTTCCACCACAGGAACCCGACGCAGGCGGCGGCCAGGCTGGCGGCCACCACCGCGATGTCCAGCGGGTTGCGCACCTCGTAGCACTGCGGGCCGGCATTGGTCGCACAGTTCTGGTTGAACTGCCAGATGCCGATGAGGGTGAAGCCGAACGCGGTAGCGATCGTGGCCCCGGTGGCCAGCCCGTCCAACCCGTCGGTCAGGTTCACCGCGTTCGCCGTCCCGGCGACGATGAGCAGCGCCCACAGCAGGAACACGCCGACCGGCAGCACCAGCGAGGTGTCCCGGATGAACGACACCGCTGTGGATGCCGGGGTGAGTCCCCGGTCGTCGGGGAACTGGATGGCCAGCACCGCGAACACCACCGCGATGACGGCCTGGCCGGCGAACTTGGTCGCGCTGCGCAGGCCGAGGCTGCGCTGCCGGGAGACCTTGATGTAGTCGTCGGTCACCCCCACGGCCACCAGCCCGGTCATGAGGAACAGGACGAGCAGGCCCGAGGCTGTCACCGGGGTGAGCGTGAACAGGTGAGCGGCGAGGTAGCCGGCGACGACCGCGACGACGATGACCACTCCGCCCATCGTCGGCGTGCCGCGCTTGAGGTGGTGCGAGGTCGGCCCGTCGTCGCGGATGAGCTGGCCGTAGCCGTGCGAGACCAGGATGCGGATGGCTACCCGGGTGCCGAACAGGGCGACGAGGAACGCCGTGCTGGCGCCGAGGATGAGGGCGATCACTGTGCGGCCTGCCCTGCGTCGGCGATCAGGGCCTGCGCCACGGCCTCCAGACCGACCAGTCGCGAGCCCTTTACCAGCACCACGTCGCCCGGCTGGACCTCGGCTCGCAGCAGGGCCAGCGCGGCGTCCAGGTCGGGGACCCACAGAGACTCCCGCCCCCAGGACCCCTCGTGCGAAGCGCCGAGGTGGATCGCGCGGGCACCCTCCCCGACCGCGACAAGCCGGCTCACGTCCAGCCGCACCACCAGGCGGCCGATCGCGTCGTGCTCGCTCAGGCTGGCCGCCCCGAGCTCGCGCATCTCGCCGAGCACGGCCCAGCTGGTGCGTCCGGCTGCGATGCTGACCAGGGCCTTGAGCGCGGCGCGCACCGACTCGGGGTTGGCGTTGTAGGCGTCGTTGATCACCACCACCCCGTCGGGACGCTCGGTGACCTCCATGCGCCAGCGCGAGCCGGCCTCGGCCCGGGACAGGCCGTCGGCGACGTCGGGCAGCGACAGGCCCAGGTGCAGTCCGACCGCGGCGACCGCCAGCGCGTTGGCCACCTGATGCTCGCCAACCAGTCGCAGCTGCACAGCGGCCTCGCGGGAGTTGGCGTCGCGAAGCACGAAGCGGGCCCGTCCGGCCGGGTCCAGACGGACGTCGGTGGCGCGCACCTGCGCTGCCGTGGACTCTCCCACCAGGCAGACCGCTGCGCTGGTGCGGGCGGCCATGCCCCGCACCACCGGGTCGTCGGCGTTCAGGACGGCCAGACCGTCGGCGGGCAGGGCCTCCACGATCTCGCCCTTGGCCTGCGCGATGGCCTCCCGGCTGCCGAACTCCCCCAGGTGCGCGCTTCCCACGTTGAGCACGACCGACACCGTCGGGGGGGTGATGCTGCACAGCGCAGCGATGTGGCCGCGGCCGCGGGCGCCCATCTCGGTCACCAGCACCCGGGTGTCCGCATCGCATCGCAGCGCGGTCAACGGCAGCCCCAGCTCGTTGTTGAACGAGCCTGGTGGGGCGACGACCGGACCGATCCGCGACAGCAGGAAGGCAAGCAGGTCTTTGGTGGTGGTCTTGCCGCTGGAGCCGGTCACCGCAACAACGGTGGGGGCGACCCGTTCGACCACGGCTCGCGCCAGCCCAGCCAGCGCCTGACGGGGGTCATCGACCAGCAGGCCGGGTACCGGCACGGCCCGGTCGACGACGGCGGCCACCGCCCCGGCGGCAACGGCATGGGCCGCGAAGTCGTGACCGTCCACCCGTTCGCCAGGTAGCGCCACGAACAGGTCGCCGGGCTCGACCTGCCGGGAGTCGATGACGACCGAGCCGTCGATGATCGTGGACGGATCGGCACCGCCGAGAAGCCGCGCCCCGGTCGCGGCGGCCACCTCGGCCAACGTCATTGGGATCATGGGCCCGCCTCCGCCGGTGTGGCGCGGTCGGCAAGTGCCGCGCGGGCCACCGTCCGGTCGTCGAAGGGATGGACCGTCCCGGCGACCTCCTGGCCCTGCTCGTGGCCCTTCCCGGCGACGAGCAGCGTTCCTGCGCCGGCGGCGGTGATCCCTGCCCGGATGGCCTGTCTGCGGTCGGCGACCTCGCGCACCCGCCCCGGGTCGACCGAGCGGGCCCCGGCAAGAACGGCTGCACGAATGGCTGCGGGATCCTCGGAACGGGGGTTGTCGTCGGTGACGATCACCAGGTCGGCGCCGCGCGCAGCCACCGCCCCCATGGGGGCCCGCTTGGAGGTGTCCCGGTCGCCGCCGGCCCCGACGACCACGACGAGGGGACCGGTCGTCGTCGAGCGCAGCGTGTCCAATGCCCGCTCCAGCGCGGCCGGCGAGTGGGCGTAGTCCACGACGACGGACGGGCGAGACGACCCGGAGACCAGCTCCATCCGACCGGGCACCATGGGCGCGCGAGCCAGCGCCTGCGCGGCCTGATGCGTGTCGATCCCGGCCTCGGCAGCCAGTGCGACGGTGAGAGCCCCGTTGGCCACGTTGACGCGGCCGGGCAGCGGCACCTGCAGGTCCACGCGAACGCCGTGCGGACCGTGCAGCACGGCGCGGCTGCCGCCGGGGCGCGCCTCGACGTCGCTGAGCCGCCAGTCCGCGGCACGCACCAGCGGGTCGTCGGGGTCGTCGGGCAGCGCCGCCACGGTGCGAACCGGGACACCGGACTGCGCGGCTAGCCGCCGTCCCCAGCAGTCGTCGACCATCACGACGCCGCGGCGAGCCCGCTGGGGGGTGAACAGCGCCGCCTTGGCAGCGAAGTAGTCCTCCATGTCGGCGTGGAAGTCCAGATGGTCCTGGCTGAGGTTGGTGAACCCGGCGACGTCGACGACCAGGCCGCCGACCCGGCCCAGCGCCAGGGCGTGGCTGGACACCTCCAGCGCGCATGCGGTGACGCCACGCTCGCGCATCACCGCGAGCAGCGCATGCAGGTCGCAGGCTTCCGGGGTGGTGCGCACGCTGGGGATCGCGAGGTCGCCGGCCCGACTCTCGATGGTGCCGACCAGCCCTGCCGGGCCACTGGTCGCGCTGAGCACCGCGTGCAGCAGCCATGTGACGGTCGTCTTGCCATTGGTGCCGGTGACCCCGATACAGCGGAGATCGGCGGACGGGAAGCCGTACACGTACGCCGCGGCATCCCCCAGCATCGTCCGTGGGTCGGGGGTGACCAGCGCAGGCAGCCGGGTCGACGCCGCGATCTGCGCACCCTCGGGGTCGGTGAGCAGGGCGACCGCACCGCGGCGACCGGCCTGCGCTGCGTACCGGGCGCCATGGGTGCGCTGACCGGGCAGGGCCGCGTACACGTCGCCGGGCACCACCTGGCCCGAGGCGTGCGAGACCCCGGTGATCGTCACGCCGGCCGCATCGGGTGGAGGCGGCACCCGCAGGAAGTCCGCCAACCCGTCCAGCCGGCGGGCCGGGACCTGCCGGGGGCGGATCGGGCCGGGGGCGGACGAGGCAGGCATCGCCAGCGAGGCTAGTCCGCGCAGCACGCTCAGCCCGCGAACACCGTCACCTCCGGTGCTGGCGTACCGGAGGGAGCGACCCCGAGTCTGGGCAGCGCGAAGGACATGATGTCGGCGAACACCGGGCCACCGAGCTGCCCGCCGTAGCGGCCGCGCTGGGGGTCCTGGATCGAGACCACCGCGACCAGCGCGGGATCGTCGGCGGGGGCGAACCCGGCGAACGTCGCGGTGTAACCGCGGTAGCACGAGCACTCCGGGTCCAGCCTCTCCGCCGTGCCGGTCTTGCCGGCCAGGCGATACCCGTCCACCGCCACGTTGCGCGCCGTCCCGTCCGGACCCATGACGCCCTCCATCATCGTCGTCACCTCGGCCGCAGCCTCGGCGCTGATGACCTCGATGGGCTCCTCACGCGGTACTGGCCGCTGCGTGCCGTCGGGTTCGACGACGGCTTCGACCAGATAGGGCGCCATGCGGGTGCCGCCGTTGGCGATCGCCCCGTAGGCCCCGGCCAGGTGGACGATCGTTGTCGACAGGCCCTGGCCGAAGGAGATGGTGTCACGCTGCAGGTCCGACCACTGCTCCGGCAGCAGGCCGGGCGTCTCTCCGGGCAGGCCGAGTCCGGGCGGCGAACCGTAGCCGAACCTCACCAGGTAGTCGCGCAGCGTGCCCTTGTCCAGCCGTTCGGCGGCCAGCAGGGTGCCGACGTTGCTGGACTGAGCCAGGATGCCCGCGAGGGTGATCTGCCAGTCCTCGTGCCCGGTGTGGTCCCCGATGACCCGGTCGGCACGCTGGATCTCGTCGCTGACGGTGAACACGTCGTCGGACTCGGCCACACCGCTGTCGAGCAGGGCCGCCATGGTGAGCACCTTCTGCACCGAGCCCGGCTCGTAGGACTCCTCGACCGCCCGGTTGCCGCGGTCGGCCTCGGCGGTGGCCTCGGGGTCCCGGGGGTCGAGCACGGGTACCGTCGCCATGGCCAGGATGGCGCCGGTGGCGGGGTTCAGCACCACGGCGGACCCGGACTCGGCCTCGGCCTCGGCGACCTTGGCGGCCAGCGCCTGCTCGGTGAACCACTGGATGTCTCGGTCGAGGGTGAGCTGCAGCCCACGGCCCGGGACGGGATCGACGCGGGCCTGCTCGGCGAGCGGGATGACGCGCCCGGCGCTGTCGCGCTCGTAGCTCAGTGAGCCCGGGGTTCCGGCCAGCAGATCCTGGTACGCCGACTCGAGACCCGCGAGCCCCTGCCCGTCGTCCCCGACGAACCCGAGCAGGCTGCCGGCAACCGAGCCCGCAGGGTAGGCACGGTCGGCGGACGGCTCGGCGTAGATGCCCTTGATCCCCAGCTGCCGGATCGTCGACCAGACCAGGCCGTCGACGGTGCGCTGCAGCGGGACGTAGGGGTCGTCCCCGCTCATGGCGGCCTGGAGCTCGGCGGGTTGCCGAGCCAGTGGGCCGGCCAGCTGGAGCGCCGCGGCCGCCGGGTTGCTCAGCTGCGTCTGGTCGACGATGACGTCCACAGCGTCCACCGTGGTGGCCAGGGGGACTCCGTTGGTGTCCAGGATCGTGCCGCGAGTGGACGGCAGCGTGATGGTCTGCTGCCGCTCGCTGGCCGCCAGCGTGGCGTAGCGCGAGGAGTCCAGCCCCTGCAGCTGGACGAGACGCGCCGCGAACACGCCGAACACCAGCGCCAGCATCACGAAGGCAGCGGTCAATCGGCGGGGCGCGGGGGCCAGGCGCAGCAGCGGCAGTCGGCGTCGTGGGCGGCGCGGCGGCTCGACGCGACGGCGGGAGGTGCCCGGTGCTGGCCGCGCCGAGGCTGCACGGGTGCGCGTGGACCCGGCGCCACCGAGGCTGCGGGCCTGCGGCCCGCCCGAGCGCGCAGCCACCCGCATGCCCGCACCGGCGCGTGCGCCTCGGGTACCAGGTGCGTGTGACCTCGGCGCCTGGGGTGCGCGACCTCGCACCCGGCCGGCCTGGACGTCGGAGCTCATCGGATGCCGCCGGGGGGGTACGGGGCAGGGACGAGCTCGCCACGGACGCGCCCGGTCTGCAGGTCGAGGAATGCCGGGGTGTCGTTGGGCACCATGCCCAGCAGGCCGGCCGCCTCGGCGAGCCTGGCCGGCGACTCGCGTTCGGCGAGCTCGGCGGTGAGCAGCTGGCGCTCCTCGCGCAGCTCGGCGATCTCGGTCTCGAGCTCGAACAGCGCGAACGCGCGCTGCTGCATGCTCGTGGTGAGCAGCAGCAGCCCGACCAGTCCGGCAGCAAGGACGCTCAGCACCACGGCGACGAACGCGGCCCGCGGGGCACGCCGTCCGGGGGTCGGGACCAGTCGCAGCGAGGCCGTGCGCCAGTGTGCCGAGACAGCGCGCCGGGCCGTCGCCCCAGCCGCGGCGGCGCTCACGCTGCCATCCCGACACGCGGCACGCGACCGTCGGCGATGCGCTCGGCCGCCCGCAGCCGGGCCGAGGCCGCCCGAGGGTTGGCCTGCACCTCGGCGGGCGTGGGGAACTCGGCGCCCTGGGTGAGCAAGCGCAGCACCGGACCGAGCTCAGGAAGGGGTACTGGCAGATCAGCGGGTGTGCGGTCGGCGGCGCCGGCGGCGAGGGCTCGTTTGACGATGCGGTCCTCCAAGGAGTGGTAGGCCAGCACGACGATGCGTCCGGACACCGCGAGGACGTCCAGCGCGGCGGGGACGGCGGCAGCCAGCGTCGACAGCTCCGCGTTGACCTCGATGCGCAGGGCCTGGAACGTGCGCTTGGCCGGATGCCCACCACTGCGTCGAGCGGGGGCGGGGATCTGCTCCCGCAGTAGCGCCACCAGCCGCCCACTGGTGCGAAACGGGGCGCGGGCGCGTTCCTCGGCGACGGCGCGGGCGATGCGCCGGGCGTAGCGCTCCTCGCCGTACTGGGCCAGGATGCGCGTGAGGTCAGCCACCGGGTAGGTGTTGAGCACGTCGGCGGCGGTCAGCGGCGAGTCCGGGTCCATCCGCATGTCCAGCGGCGCGTCGACGGCGTAGGCGAACCCGCGCCGCGGCTCGTCGAGCTGCAGCGAGGAGACGCCGAGGTCGAGCAGCACGCCCTGCGCGGCGGGGAGCCCCAGCGAGGCCAGCACGTCGGGCACGGTGTCGTAGACCGCGCGCACCAGGGTCACCCGGTCTGCCCAGGGCTCCAGCCGGGTGCGGGCCTCCTCGAGAGCCTCCGGGTCCCGATCGATGCCGATCAGCCGGACCCCCGGGCAGGCCTGCAGCACCGCCGCGGCATGCCCGCCCATACCCACCGTGCCGTCGACCACCACGGCCCCGGACCCGGCAAGCGCGGGCGACAACAGCGCGACCACGCGGTCGCTCATCACCGGGAGGTGACGAGGCTGCGACATCGGTGGGGCTCCTCGGTGGGGCGAGACGGACGACGGACCAGACCGGCGTGGCTGGGGCTCGAGCGGCCGGGCCCCCTGCCCGACCGTTCTTCTGCCGCCGGGGAAGGTGCGTCAGACGGGTTCGGGCGGGCGGGAGACCTCACCGCTCGAGCGCTGCGGGTCAGAACAGGTCGGCGAGCACCTCCTCGTCGAGATCGGCGAAGTCCGCCTCCTTGGCGGACTGGTAGGACGTCCAGGCCTGCGTATCCCAGATCTCCAGCCGGGACATCGCGCCCACTACCACGACGTCACGACCCAGGCCGGCGTACTGGCGCAGATGCGCCGGGATGATCACCCGGCCCTGCTTGTCCGGGGCGTCGTCGTGCGCCCCGGCGGCCAGCATGCGCAGCGCCTCGCGGACCTTGCGGGACCCCACCGGCGCACTGGACAGGCCGGCGAACCGGACAGCGAAGTCCTCGCGGGGAAAGACGTACAGGCAGTGCTCCTGCCCCTTCGTGATGACGACACCCCCGGCCAGCTCGTCGCGGTACTTCGCGGGAAAGGCGATACGGCCCTTGTCGTCCAGGCGCGGCGAGTACGTGCCCAGGAACACCGCCGCCCACCTCCCCAGCCATGGTCGCCAACCGGCCTCCCCACTGCGCCCCACTCTAGCCCACTTCACCCCACTCACGTCCAGGTTTCGCCACGCGTCGCCCATGGGCACCCCTCACCGCCGTGGGAGGCGATCGCGCCGCCGACGAACAGCCGGCATCGGATCGACGGCTGCCGGGCAGGATGCGGTCGCGGGGTCGTGCGGCTGCCCGAGGTTTGACAGACTGCAATCCCCGGGCGAGGCCGCCCGGGACCGACCGTCACGAGGGGCCGCTGCGATGGGCATCACCGCCACCGAGGTCGACTCCGGCCGCGCGGGGGGCGGTGGGGACGCGGCGGTCGGTGTAGACGAGGTCGCGCTCGGCGCACAGGCCGTGTGCCGCTCGGTGGAGTCGGTCATCGAAGGCAAGCCGGAGGTCATCCGGCTCGCAGTGACCGTGCTGCTCGCCAGTGGTCACCTGCTCATCGAGGACGTGCCCGGGGTCGGCAAGACCATGCTGGCCAAGTCGCTGGCCCGCTCACTGGACGCCAGCATGCGTCGGATCCAGTTCACCCCCGACCTGATGCCCAGCGACGTCACCGGCGTCAGCGTGTTCAACCAGCAGACACGCGAGTTCGAGTTTCGGCCTGGCGGCATCTTCGCCAACATCGTGCTCGGCGACGAGATCAACCGCGCCTCGCCGAAGACCCAGTCGGCCATGCTCGAGGCCATGGAGGAAGGTCAGGTGAGCGTCGACGGCTCGACCTACCCGCTGGACTCCCCGTTCCTGGTCATCGCCACGCAGAACCCGGTCGAGATGGAGGGCACCTACCCGCTGCCCGAGGCACAGCGGGACCGTTTCATGGTGCAGACGGCCATCGGTTACCCCGCGAAGACCGACGAGATGGCCATGATCGACACCCAGGCCGGCGAGTCCTCGTTGGCCGACCAGCAGCCGGTGGCCACCGCCGAGGAGGTCTCCGGATGGATCGACGCGGTCCGCTCGGTGCACGTCTCCGCATCGGTCAAGCGCTACGTCGTCGACCTGGTGGCCTCTACTCGCACCTGTCCTGACCTACGGCTGGGCGGCTCGCCACGGGCCACCCTCCACCTCGTGCGGGCCGCCCGAGCCCGAGCCGCCATCGATGGCCGCGACTACGTGCTGCCCGACGACATCCAGGCCCTCGCGGTCCCTGTGCTCGCACATCGCCTGCTGCTGACCGCCGAGGCCCAGATCGGACGCCGCACATCCGCAGAGGTCGTCGCGCAGCTCGTGCAGACGCTTCCGGCGCCGGGGCCGGCGCCGGCGCCGCAGCCGACTCGACCTTAGGGCAGCGGCCGATGAGCGCACCATCGGCGCCCGCCACGGGCGGAGTCCGCCGGCCAGGCCGGCGCGGACTGACCCGGCGCGGACTGACCCGGCGTGGGCAGGTGTTCGGCGTCGCCGGCCTGGCCTGCCTGACGATCGGCCTGGCCGGAGGCGGGGATGGGTGGCAACGAGTAGGGCTGCTCCTGCTCGGCCTGCTGACGCTCAGCGTGCTCGCCGTCGCACGGATCCGGCTCGGGCTCCGCGCCCGGCGGACCGTCGAGCCCCGCCGGGTGCCGGTCGACGCGGAGACGACGGTGCATCTCGACCTGGACTCGGCGACTCTCGTCCCCTCCGGGATGCTTCGGCTGGAAGACAGCGTGCCCGGCGCGGGAGCCAGCCGACCACGTTTCGTCATCGACCGTGGGGGTTCCCGCTGGCACCGCCGGGTCACCTACCGGCTGCGCCCGCGCACCCGGGGGCTGCTCGAGGTGGGGCCGCTGTCGGTGATCGTCGCGGACCCGTTCGGCCTGGTGGCCACCACTCGCCGGCTCGCGGACCCGACGACCCTCGTGGTCACACCGCCCGTGGTCTCGCTGCCCAGCATCCGAATCCCGGGTGAGTGGAGCGGCAGCGGCGAGTCCCGGCCGCGGTCGATAGCGGCCGTTGGGGAGGAGGACGTCACCGTTCGGCCGTACCAGCGAGGGGACGACCGCCGCCGGGTGCACTGGAGGGCCACCGCCCGGCACGCGCAGCTGATGGTGCGCCGTGAGGAGCAGCCGTGGCAGAGTCGAGCGACCTTGCTGCTGGACAACCGGGCGGTCGCTCACGTGATCCCCGAGCACGCCCGGCGCACCCCCGAGACCTCGTCGCTGGAGTGGGCGGTGGGCGCTACGGCGTCGATCGGCACGCACCTGCTGTCCCGCGGGTACGCGGTGCGGCTGGTCACCGACGAGGGTGAGGCGACCAGCGCGGCGTGGCACGACCGCAGCGAGGGGCCCGGGTCGGCCGAGGGCACCCTGCTGGAGGCACTGGCCACCGTCGAGG
>Ga0114939_10001178_pt1 | contig 20968 bp, 20 predicted proteins | sample AshMeaCrysSpring_FD_87196 | JGI IMG/M metagenome (GOLD analysis project Ga0114939, IMG submission 87196) | Groundwater microbial communities from Big Spring, Nevada to study Microbial Dark Matter (Phase II) - Ash Meadows Crystal Spring | ecosystem: Environmental > Aquatic > Deep subsurface >...
ACTTGCCGGGCTCACCGGCCGAGAGCCCGCATGCCGGCACGACGGATGCGCTCGGCCGTGGCCGCCGGGCGCGAGAAGTCCGGCCAGATGATCCGGAAGACGCCGTACCCCTCGCCGCGGATCGAGTCCTCGCGCACCTTCTCTGCCCAGACGATGCCCTCGAGCCGCTCCGGCTCGGTGGAGCCGTCCAGCCGGTACTTGAGCCGCCCGTCGAACTCCAGGACGAGCTTCCACTCGTCGATGAGCATGTCCACGCGGCCGAGCAGCACCCCATCCCGCCGTATCTCGACCTGCAGCCGGGGCGTGGGGAGGTCGAAGCGGTGGCAGAGCACCCGGGACCTCGACTCGCCCACAGTCTCGGCCAGGCCGTCGGCGAAGGACACCGCCCTGCCCACAGCGCGCGACCCCGGCCAGTCGCGCAGCTCGTTCGCCATGACAAGCAGGTCGTCCGGGGTGACCAGCTTCTGGTGCAGGGCAGCATCGGCGGTCACGACTCCCGGCTCGAAACCGGCCAGCCGGGCCAGGTCGACGACCGTGCGCGCCGGGGACGTCACCCGCAGGCCGTCCCTCTCGAGCACGTGCCCACGGGGCAGCGCCGCCTGGTGGTGCACGACCCCGGCCTCACGGCGGGCCGAGGCCCGCACGGGGCGCGTGACGTGCACGGCGTCGAGGTCGACGCCCCAGACGGGCAGCCCCCAGGCGAGCGCGGCGCTGGTGTGGCTGAGTACCACCGGGGGCTTCATCGCGGCCGCCGCGGCTCGGGCGGCGAGTAGGTGGCGCTGCTCGGGTCCGGCGGCGCGCCACGTCCCGACATCGGTGTACGCCCCGCGGCGAACCCGTACCAGCATGCCCACGCGCAGGTCACGGGCGATCTCGTCCGGGTCGGCTCCGCGGGCGACCAGGTCGCGCCGCAGCAGGACGGCACCGGGGGGCAGGTACGGCGGCAGGGTGGGCTCCACCGGTCGGACGGTGCCAGGTCCGGGGGCTGGGTGTCCGACGTCGTCCACAGGCGGCGGACGGCCCACCTGGGTGGGTCAGCCGCGGACCTGGACGGACTCGCCGGCACTCCCGAAGGCCCAGCCGTGCTTGACGCGGTGCCTGGACCGTTGTCAGCAGGTCGCGGCGTACCTCACGTGGTCAGTTGGTGAGGGGCGGGCGGTCAGGAGGCGGTGACCGCGCGGTCGAGGTTCTGCTTGATGGCGGCCAGGAACTCCTCGGTGGTCAGCCACGGCTGGTCGGGGCCGACGAGCAGGGCCAGGTCCTTGGTCATCGAGCCGTCCTCCACGGTGCTCACGCAGACCCGCTCCAGCGTCTGCGCGAACGCGGTCACCGCTGGGGTGCCGTCGAGCTTGCCGCGGTGCTTCAGCCCACCGGTCCAAGCGAAGATGGAGGCGATCGGGTTGGTCGAGGTCGGCCGGCCGGCCTGGTGCTGGCGGTAGTGGCGGGTGACCGTGCCGTGTGCGGCCTCGGCCTCCACCGTCCGGCCGTCCGGGGTCATCAGCACCGACGTCATCAGCCCGAGCGACCCGAAGCCCTGGGCGACGGTGTCGCTCTGCACGTCGCCGTCGTAGTTCTTGCAGGCCCAGACGTACCCGCCCTCCCACTTCAGCGCGGCGGCCACCATGTCATCGATCAGCCGGTGCTCGTAGGTGAGCCCGGCCTCGGCGAACCTGGCCGCGTACTCGGCCTCGAACACCTCCGCGAACAGGTCTTTGAACTCCCCGTCGTAGGCCTTGAGGATGGTGTTCTTGGTGGACAGGTAGACCGGGTAGCCCCGCTCCAGGCCGTACTCGAACGAGGCCCGGGCGAAGTCGCGGATCGAGTCGCGGAAGTTGTACATGCCCATCGCCACGCCGCCGTCCGCACCGAAGGTGGCGACCTCGAGCTCCATCGGCTCCGAGCCGTCGGCGGGGGTGTAGGTGATGGTGACGGTCCCCGCCCCGGGCACCTTGAAGTCGGTGGCCTTGTACTGGTCGCCGTGGGCGTGGCGGCCGATGACGATCGGCTTGGTCCAGGACGGGACGAGCCGCGGGATGTTGCTGATGATGATCGGCTCACGGAACACCACCCCACCGAGGATGTTGCGGATCGTCCCGTTCGGCGAGCGCCACATCTGCTTGAGGCCGAACTCCTCCACCCGGGCCTCGTCGGGGGTGATGGTGGCGCACTTGACCCCCACCCCGTGCTCGGCGATCGCGTGCGCCGCCTCGACGGTGACCTGGTCGTCGGTGGCGTCCCGGTGCTCGATGGACAGGTCGTAGTAGCGCAGGTCCACGTCGAGGTAGGGCAGGATCAGCTGGTCCTTGATGAACGCCCAGATGATGCGCGTCATCTCGTCACCGTCGAGCTCGACGATGGGGCCGGCCACGGTGATGCGAGCCATGGTCACTTCCCTCACAGGTGCGCGACGTCGGCCTGCTTGGCCCGCACCGCCTCGGCGGCGTGCTCCAGCGCGGCCCTCTCCGGCTCGGTCAGGGCCGTCTCCACCACCCGGCGGACGCCGTCCCGACCGATCTCGGCCTCTACCCCCAGGTAGACCCCGGAGATGCCGAACTCGCCGTCGACCCAGGCGCACACCGGCATGACCGCTCCGGAGTCCTCGATCACGGCCTTGGCCATGCGGGCCGCGGCCGCGGACGGCGCGTAGTAGGCCGAGCCGGTCTTGAGCAGCGCCACGATCTCGGCTCCGCCGTTGCGGGTGCGGGTGACCAGCTCGTCGATCTTCTCCGGCGCCATCAGGTCGGCCAGGGGAGCACCGTCCACCGTGCAGGCCGACGGCACCGGGACCATAGTCTCGCCGTGCGAGCCCAGCGTGAGGGTCCGGACGCTGCCGACCGGGACTCCCAGCTCGGTGGCGACGAAGTTGGTGAAGCGGGCGGTGTCCAGCATGCCTGCCTGGCCCATGACCTTGGCCTTGGGCAGACCCGAGGCCAGCTGGGCCAGCGCAGTCATCTCGTCCAGCGGGTTGGTGACCACGACGATGACGGCGTCGGGGGCGAAGCGGGCGACGCTCTCGCTCACCGGCCGGACGATGCCGGCGTTCTTCTCCAGCAGGTCCATCCGCAGCATGCCCGGCTTGCGGGGGAAGCCGGCGGTGATCACCACCACGTCCGAGCCTTCGATCGCCTCGTAGCCCGAGCCGTCGGTGCCAGTGGTGACCCCGACGACCGTGGTCTCGAAGCCTTCGACGGGCCGGGACTGGTTCATGTCCAGGGCCAGCCCCTCGGGCTTGCCCTCGACGATGTCGGTGAGCACGACCGTCTCGAACACGTCGTACTCGGCCAGCCGTTGCGCGGTGGTGGAGCCGTAGAAGCCCGCGCCCACGACCGTGACCTTGCCCGACCTGCCCATGACAGCCTCCGCTCCGTGCGACTCAGGGCAGCACCCTACCGAGCCGCGCAGGACGCCTGGTCAGCCGGTCGGTGGGGGCACGACCAGGGCCAGGACGAGCGCCGCCACGCCGAGCAGCCCGTAGATGCCGACGTCGACCCGGCGCGAGCGCAGCCCGAGCATGCCGGCCCGCTGGTCGGGCAGCACAGCCCGCAGCACGGCCGCGACGAGTACGGCCGTGGCCACGAGGGCGGCTCCGACCCGGAACAGACCGTCCGGTACCCAGCCCTGCCCGACGGCCCCGAGCAGGGCCAGGCCCGTCCCGCCGGTGCCGAGGACCGCCAGGTAGCCGGCGGTGACCGGCGGCCACGGCGGTGGCGGTGGCTCGACCTCGCGCTCCCAGTCACCGACCCCCCACTCCTCGGCGGCCGCCAGGGCCTCCTCGTCGCCCGACGAGCCGGGCTGGTCAGGGTGCACGCGTGCCGTCCACGGCCCGCTCCGCCGCCTCGACGACGTTGGTGAGCAGCATCGCCCGGGTCATCGGCCCCACCCCGCCGGGCATCGGCGCGAGGAAGCCGGCGATGTCGGCGACCTCGGGGGCCACGTCACCGACCAGACCCTCGGGCGTGCGGGTGATGCCGACATCCAGCACGGCCGCGCCGGGCCGCACCCGCGGTGCGGTCACCAGGCCCGGTACCCCGGCGGCGGCGACGACGACATCGGCCGCTCTCAGGTGGGCGGCCAAGTCCCGGGTGCCGGTGTGGCAGAGCGTGACGGTGGCGTTCTCCGACCGCCGGGTGAGCAGCAACCCCAGTGGGCGGCCGACGGTCACCCCGCGACCCACGACGCACACCTCGGCGCCGGCCAGCGGCACCTGGTAGCGGCGCAGCAGCGCGACGATGCCGCGCGGGGTGCAGGGCAGGGGTGCCGGCCGGCCGAGCACGAGCCAGCCCAGGTTGGTCGGGTGCAGCCCGTCGGCGTCCTTGGCCGGGTCCATCAGCGCCAGCACGGCGTTGGCGTCCAGACCGGGGGGCAGGGGCAGCTGGACGATGTAGCCGGTGCAGGACGCGTCGTCGTTGAGCCGCAGGACCGCGTCCTGCACCTGGCGCTGGGTCGCCTCAGCCGGGAGCTCGACCTGGATGCTCGCGATCCCGACCTCGGCGCAGTCGCGGTGCTTGCCCGCCACGTAGGCACGGCTGCCCGGGTCGTCCCCGACCAGGACGGTCCCCAGGCCGGGCGTGACCCCGCGCCCGCGCAGGGCGTGCACCCGGGCGGTCAGGTCCGCCTTGACCTGCGCTGCGGTGGCCTTGCCGTCGAGCAGGGTGGCGCCCACGGGGCGTCATCCTCCCACGGGCGTCAGTGGAAGAAGTGCCGGGTGCCGGTGAGGTACAGGGTGATCCCGGCCGCGCGGGCGGTCTGCACCACCTCCTCGTCGCGCACCGACCCGCCGGGCTGGACGACGGCCCGCACGCCGCCCCGGACGAGCACCTGAAGCCCGTCGGGGAAGGGGAAGAAGGCGTCGGAGGCCGCGACCGCCCCGGCCGCACGTTCCCCGGCCCGGCGCACCGCCAGACCGGCCGAGTCGACCCGGTTGACCTGGCCCATGCCGATGCCCACGGCCGCGCCGTCGCGCGCGAGCAGGATGGCGTTCGACTTGACCGCCCGGCAGGCCCGCCAGGCGAAGGCGAGGTCGGCCAGCGTCGAGGGGTCTGCGGGCTCGCCGGCGGCCAGCGTCCAGGTGGCCGGGTCGTCCCCGGGCCCGTCGAGCGCATCGCGCTGCTGCAGCAGGACGCCGCCGGAGACGGCTCGCACCTCCACCCCGGTGCGCCGCGGCGGGGCCACCTCGAGCAGGCGCAGGTTGCGCTTGGCGCCGAGCACCTCCAGGGCGTCGGGATCGAAGCCGGGGGCCACCAGCACCTCGGTGAAGACCTCAGCCACCTGGGCGGCCATCGCCCCGGTCACCGACCTGTTGGCGGCGATCACCCCGCCGAAGGCGGACACGGGGTCGGTGGCGTGCGCCCGGGCGTGGGCGACGGCGACGTCGGGGCCGACGGCGATCCCGCACGGGTTGGTGTGCTTGATCACCGCCACCGCCGGCTCGTCGAAGTCGAAGGCCGCACGCAGCGCCGCGTCGGCATCGACGTAGTTGTTGTACGACATCTCCTTGCCCTGCAGCTGGCGGGCGCCGGCGATGCCACCCCCGGCCGGCGAGGTGTAGAGGGCGGCGGTCTGGTGCGGGTTCTCCCCGTAGCGCAGCACCGCGGCCCGGTCCCAGGTCGCGCCGAGCCAGGACGGGAAGACCGAGCCGGACGGGTCGGGGGCAAGCACGCTGCCCAGCCACGAGGCGACCGCGACGTCGTAGCGCGCCGTGTGCGCGAACGCGGCAGCCGCCAGCCGTCGGCGCTCGGCCAGGGTGAACCCGCCGGCGTCGAGCGCGGCCAGCGTGTCGGCGTAGCCGGCCGGTGAGACCACCACCGCGACCCGGGCATGGTTCTTCGCCGCCGCGCGCACCATGGCCGGGCCCCCGATGTCGACCTGCTCGACGCACTCGGCCGGCGGGGCCCCGGAGGCCACGGTCGCCTCGAACGGGTAGAGGTTGACCACCAGCAGGTCGAAGGGCTCGATGCCGAGGTCGGCCAGCGCGGCATCGTGCGCAGGCACGGCCGGGTCGGCCAGCAGTCCGGCGTGCACGGCTGGGTGCAGGGTCTTCACCCGCCCGTCGAGGCACTCCGGGAAGCCGGTCACCTGTTCCACCGGTGTGACCGGGATCCCCGCTTCGGCGATCCGCGCGGCGGTCGACCCCGTCGACACGACAGCGACGCCGCGCTCGTGCAGCCCGCGGGCGAGGTCGACCAGCCCGGCCTTGTCGGAGACCGACAGCAGCGCCCGCCGCACGGGCCGCCGGCCCTCCTCGGCGCTCGTCGCGGTTCTCGGCTCGCTCATGGGATCGTCACCTTCCTGCCGGACACGGTCCAGCCGTGCTCCAGCATGTCGCTCACCACCGCCGGCAGCAGCACCCGTTCCACGGTCTTGATGCGCTCGTGCAGCGCGCCCTCGTCGTCGTCGGGGTGGACGGGCACGGCCTGCTGGGCGAGCACCGGCCCGGTGTCGACACCGGCGTCCACCAGGTGGATGGTGCAGCCGGTGACCCGCACCCCGTAGGCCAGCGCGTCTGCCACCCCGTGCGCACCCGGGAACGCCGGCAGCAGCGCGGGGTGGCTGTTGACCACCCGGTCCGGGAAGGCGTCGAGCACCGCCGGCCCCAGCAGCCGCATGAACCCAGCCGAGACGACCAGGTCGGGCTGCAAGGACTGCAGCGCTGCCGCGACCTGCCCGTCCCAGACGGCTCGGTCGGCGCCAGCGGCGAGCGGCACGAGGACGGCAGCCACGCCGAGGCGTTCGGCCCGTACCAGCACGCCGGCGTCGGACCGGTCGCAGACCAGCCCGACCACTTGGACCGACGCGCGGGCGCGGGTGAACTCGACCAGGGCCTGGAAGAGGCTGCCGGTCCCCGAGGCCAGGACGGCGACACGACCGGGAGGGGACACCGCAGCAGGCACCACCAGCCTCCCCCTTCGCAGCAGCACGACGCCGGTGGGCGAGGATAGTCGGCGTGAACGAGCCCGAGCGCGACCCCGTCGCCATCGGACCGACGCCTCCGGCGCCGGCGCAGCGGGCGCTCACAGCCCGGATGGTCGCCGTGGGCGTCGCCGCGCTCGTCGCCTCGGTCCTCGCTCCCCCGCTGGGGGCGCTGCTCGGCGTGCTCACGCTGGTGCAGGTCGCCCGGGCCGATCGCGCCTCCGGGGGGCTGCGGGCGCTGATGGGGGTGGTGGGTGGTGCCGCGGTCGTCGTCGGCGTCGCTGCCAGCATCGGGGCCTGGCTGCTGCGCGCCGAGATCACCTCGTACCGCGACTGCGTGCAAGGCGCCAACACCCGGGTGGCCCAGCAGACCTGCCAGGACGCGCTCGACCTGGCGCTGCGCGAGCGGCTGGGGCTTGCCCGCTAGGCGTCCTCGCCCACCGCGGCGCCGATCCGCCGCCGCTCGCGCCACCCGCCGGTGGCCACGACGAGAGTCGCCACCGTGCCCACGACCAGCGCCACAACGCCGACGACGGCAGCCGGCGTGGTGCCGACCTGCCCGAGGTCACCGGGACCCAGCGGGCCGGAGGCGGCCCAGGCGGCGATGCCGAGCCCAGCGCCGGCCAGGATGCCCGCGCCCGCGGCGGCTGCCAGGGACCGGGGCGCGGGCGTCCCGGCGGGGGTGTCCCGGGCCACCAGGACGCCGGCGAGCACACCGGCACCGACCAGGGCGGCGGCGCCGACCGCCAGCCACCCGTCGGGCACCGCCGTGGGGACGGCACCCAGCAACGGCACCCCGGGAAGCGGCCCGCTGGTGACGCCCCCCAGGCTGACGCTGACCTGCGCGCCGAGGCTGAGGCCCGGGCCGACCAGCACGGCGAGCACCCAGACGACGGCGGTGGGCAGGTAGGCCAGGCACAGGGCGAGGAGGGCGGCGAAGCCACCGAGCCCGGGGTCGATCTGGGCGGCGAGCCGGGTGATGGTCCCGGCGGAGGCGACGAGGGCGACCGTCAGCGCCGCGGCCGAGGCGCACACGATCAGGGCGGCGGCCGCTGCAGCCGCGGGCAGGACGCGACCCCACCAGCCGCCGACCCGCCAGCGCCGCTCGACCAGCAGGCCACCGACCGCTCCGAACACGAGCACCAGCGCGGCCCGGGCCGCAGCCTCCCCCGGGTCGGCCCGCGCGGCCAGGCTGGACAGCGAGGCGGCTGCGGCCGCCAGCAGGCCTCCGGTGGCCGCCAGCGCTGCGACCAGCACCATCAGTGCCGACCTCGCGCGAGCCCCGGACCATTCCACCGCCCACCCCGTGGCTCGCGACGCCAGCACCGCCACGACGAGGGTCAGGCCCAGCGGGACCAGCCCCCAGGCGACCTCGTCGGCCCTCAGTGTGGCGCCGAGGCCGAGAAGCCACCCGGTGGCCGCGACCGACAGGGCGTCGGCCATCGGTTCGTCGGCCCCCGCCCCCAGCCAGGCCAGCAGCACCGGCGCAGCCACGACGGCGAAGCCGACCACGGCGGTCCAGCAGCCCGCGAGCGCGCCCGCGGTCGCCGCCCGGACGACCGCTGGGCCGGTCTCGGGCCCGGCCGCCGATCCCGCCGCGGCGGACGGGGACGCGGTGTCGAGTGCCACGACCCCATGCTCTCCGGGCGTGCGGCCCGGACGGCGCAGCACACGCCGCACAACCTCAGGCGATGCCCTCCATGATCGCGCGCATCAGCCGGGCGGTCTCGCTCGGCGTCCTGCCGACCTTGACCCCGACCGCCTCGAGTGCCTCCTTCTTGGCCGACGCGGTGCCGGCAGAGCCGGAGATGATCGCCCCGGCGTGGCCCATGGTCTTGCCCTCGGGCGCGGTGAACCCCGCCACGTACCCCACCACCGGCTTGGTGACGTTGCCCGCGATGTACTCGGCCGCCCGCTCCTCGGCATCGCCACCGATCTCGCCGATCATCACGATCGCGTCGGTCCCCGGGTCGTCGGAGAACGCCTGCAGGCAGTCGATGTGGGTGGTGCCGACGATGGGGTCGCCGCCGATGCCCACGCAGGTGGAGAAGCCGATGTCGCGCAGCTCGTACATCATCTGGTAGGTCAGCGTGCCGCTCTTGCTGACCAGCCCGATGCGTCCGGCCTTGGTGATGTCGGCCGGGATGATGCCGGCGTTGGACCGCCCGGGGCTGATGAGGCCAGGGCAGTTGGGGCCGATGATGCGCGTGCCGCCCGCTTGCTGGGCGTAGGCGAAGAACGCCGCGGTGTCGTGCACCGGGATGCCTTCGGTGATGACGACCACGAGGGGCACCTGGGCGTCGACGGACTCGACGACCGCGCCGCGGGCGAACCGTGGCGGTACGAACACGACCGAGGTGTCCGCCCCGGTCTCGGCGACCGCCTCGGCCACCGACCCGAACACCGGCACGGTCCCGGCGTCGAACTCCACGCTCTGGCCGCCCTTGCCGGGGGTGACGCCCCCGACGATCGCGGTGCCCGCGGCCAGCATCCGCTGGGTGTGCTTGCGGCCCTCCGAGCCCGTCATCCCCTGGACGATGACCCGAGACGTCTCCGACAGGAAGATCGACACGTCATGCCCCCTGTGCTGCGAGCTCGGCCACGCGGCGGGCGGCCTCGTCCATGGTGTCCACGAGCTCGACGATGTCGTGCTCGGCTTCGTCGAGGATGCGTCTGCCCTCGGCGGCGTTGTTGCCGTCCAGGCGCACCACCAGCGGCCTGTCGATCGTCTCGCCCCGAGCCTGGAGCATCTCGACCGCCGAGACGATGCCGTCGGCGACCGCGTCGCAGGCGGTGATGCCGCCGAACACGTTGACGAACACGCTGCGCACCGCGGGGTCGGACAAGACGATCTCCAGGCCGTTGGCCATGACCTCCGCCGACGCCCCGCCACCGATGTCGAGGAAGTTGGCCGGGCGGACCCCACCGAACTCCTCCCCGGCGTAGGCGACCACGTCGAGGGTGCTCATGACCAGGCCGGCTCCGTTGCCGATGATCCCGACCTCCCCGTCGAGCTTGACGTAGTTGAGGTCCTTCTCCTTGGCTGCCCGCTCCAGCGGGTCGTCGGCGCTCTTGTCGACGAACACCTCGTGCGCCGGGTGCCGGAACGAGGCGTTCTCGTCGAGGCTGACCTTGCCGTCGAGCGCGAGTACCCGGTCCTCGGGCGTGCGCACGAGCGGGTTGACCTCGACCAAGGTGGCGTCCTCCTCGACGAAGACCGTCCACAGCTGCTGCAGGATGGCGACGACCTGGTCGACCACCGCCGGAGGTGCTGCGGCCGGGAAGCCGGCGGCCTCGACGATCTGCCGGGCCACCTGCTCGTCCACCCCACGCAGGGCGTCGACCGGCACCTTGGCCAGCGCCTCGGGGCGCTCCACGGCGAGCTGCTCGATCTCCATCCCGCCCTCGGCACTGGCCATCGCCAGGTAGGTGCGGTTGGCCCGGTCGACCAGCAGCGACACGTAGTACTCCGCGGCGATGTCGGTGGCCTCGGTGACCAGGACGCGGTGCACGGTGTGCCCCTTGATGTCCATCCCGAGGATGGCCCCCGCCTTCTCTGCGGCCTCGGCGGCGCTGCCGGCCAGCTTGACCCCGCCGGCCTTGCCCCGCCCACCGGTCTTGACCTGGGCCTTGACCACCACGGTGGTGCCCAGCTTCGCCGCCGCCGCGCGAGCCGCCTCGGCGTCGGTGACGACCACGCCGGGAAGCCCGGGGACCCCGTGCGCGGAGAAGAGCTCCTTCGCCTGGTACTCCATCAGATCCACGACAGCTCACCTCGTTCACGCTGCGGTCGGGGGCAAGCCCGAGCCTAGCCAGCCCCCCGGACACTGTGAGCGGCAGGGCGGCGGCTCAGCCGCGGGCCCGCAGTGCCGGCAGGTCCTCGATCACCCACCTGATGATCTCGGTGGTCGTCGCTCCCGGGGTGAAGACGGCAGCCACGCCCAGCTCTGCCAGCAGGGGCTGGTCCTCGTCGGGGATGATCCCGCCCCCGAACACCACCACGTCGTCGGCCCCCTGCTCGTCCAGCAGCTCGATGACCCGCCGGAACTGGGTGACATGGGCACCGGACAGGACCGACAGACCGACCGCGTCGGCGTCCTCCTGGAGTGCGGCCGCCACGATCTGCTCCGGGGTCTGGTGCAGGCCGGTGTAGATGACCTCGACGCCGGCGTCCCGCAGCGCCCGGGCCACGAGCTTGGCGCCGCGGTCGTGCCCGTCGAGTCCGGGCTTGGCCACCACGACCCGCAGCGGTGCCCGGTCCACCATGACGGACCCTCCTAGAGCGAGACGCCTCGTTCAGCCAGCCAAGGGTAAGGGTTGATCCGGGTCCCGTCGGGCGTGCGCACCTCCAGGTGCAGGTGCGGCCCCGTCGACCGCCCGGTGCTGCCCAGCAGGCCGAGCTGCGTCCCGGTCGTGATCGGGCCGAGGCCCACGGTGATGGCGGACAGGTGGGCGTACCAGGTCTGGGTGCCGTCGGGGTGCTGGACCTCGACCTTGTTGCCGTAGGAGCCGTCCCAGCCGGCGTTGACCACGGTGCCCGAGTGCACGGCGCGCACGGGCTGGCCCGAGGGGCCGGCCAGGTCGATGCCGCCGTGACCGCGGTACCCCCCGAACTGGCTGGTGATCGAGTAGCTCCCCACGGGTGCCACGAACATGCTTGCCAGCCGGGCGCGCTCCTCGGCCTCCCGTGCTGCTCGTTCCTCGGCCTCCCGGCGCTGCCGCTCGATCTCGGCCGCGAGCAGACCGGCGTGCGCGGTGCTCGCGGCCTGCTCGACGACGACCCGCAGCTCGTCGGTGCTGTCCGACAGGGCATGGAACGGGTCGGCCGAGGCAACCTGCGTGCCGGGGCGGGCCGGGGGGTCCAGAGCCACGACGACACCGGGTCGCTGGCCGCCGAGGGAAGCCCCGGCCGGCGTCGTCACCGTGCCGACGACGGCCACGACGAGCACGGTGGACCCTGCGAGGGCAGGTATCGGAACGACCCGACGCCTGCGGCGATGGCGTCCCGACGTGCGCACGAACGTCACTCCTCGGTTCAATCGAAACGGTCAATACTGACTTTCCAGCCACAAAGGCCAGACAAGTAATGTAACGTTTCGATATCGAGAAGCAAAATCCGGTGTCCACAGGCCCCCCCGGAGGGCAGAGGCTCAGAGCTTCTCCACGGGTGCGTAACGCACCAGCAGCGTCTTCACCCCGGACGCTCCGAAATCCACGGTCGCCTGCAGGTCCACGCCCGACCCGCGGGTGGCCACCACCGTCCCCAGCCCGAACGCGTCGTGGGTGACCCGGTCGCCGGCAGCCAGGGCGGGGACGGCGCCGACGCCGCGCCGAGCCGACGGGGCGGCCGCGGCAGCCGAGCGCCAGCTGGTGCTCGAGGCAGCCGCCTCGGCCCCGGTTCGCCGCCAGTCGACCAGCTCGGCCGGGATCTCGTCGAGGAACTGAGACGGCGGGTTGTACTGCGGCGCTCCCCACGACGTCCGCACGGCGGCGCGGGTCAGGTAGAGCCGCTGGCGGGCCCGGGTGATGCCCACGTAAGCCAGCCGGCGCTCCTCCTGCTGCTCGGCCGGGTCCTCCAGCGACCGCTGGTGCGGGAACACGCCGTTCTCCATCCCGGTGAGCATGACGACGGGGAACTCCAGCCCCTTGGCCGTGTGCAGGGTCATGAGCGTCACGACGCCACCGCCGTCGTCGGCGTCCGGGATCTCGTCGGCGTCGGCGACCAGGGACACCTGCTCCAGGAACTCGGTGAGCGTGGCCGACTCGCGCGACTCCTCGAACTCCCGGGCGACGGCCACGAGCTCGCGCAGGTTGTCCGCCCGGCTGGCGTCCTGGGGGTCACCCGACGCGGCCAGCTCGTCGAGGTACCCGGTCTGCTCCAGCACCTCGGACAGCAGCACCGACGGCGCTACGCCGGACTCGGCCTGTGCCGTCCACGCCGCCAGCAGGGCGTGGAAGCCGGCGACGGCCTGCGCCGAGCGCACGGCGAGCCCCGGCACCTCGCGCACCCGAGCCAGTGCCTCGGCGAAGGTCGTGCGCTCCCGCTGGGCGAAGGCCTCGAGCATCGACTCGGCCCGCTCGCCGATGCCGCGGCGCGGAGTGTTGACGATGCGCCGCAGCGAGACCGTGTCCGCCGGGTTCGCGATCGCTCGCAGGTACGCCAGCCCGTCCCGGACCTCGCGGCGCTCGTAGAACCGCACCCCCCCGACGACCTTGTAGGGCAGCCCGACCCGGATGAACACCTCCTCGAACACCCGGGACTGGGCGTTGGTGCGGTAGAAGACCGCCACGTCGCACGGACGGGCCAGCCCCTGGTCGGCCAGCCGGTCGATCTCGTCGGCGACGAACTGCGCCTCGCCGTGCTCGTCGTCGGCGACGTACCCGACGATGCGCTCGCCCTCCCCGGCGTCGGTCCACAACCGCTTGTCGGGCCGAGCCGGGTTCTGGGCGATGACCGCGTTCGCTGCGGTGAGGATGGTCTGGGTGGAGCGGTAGTTCTGCTCGAGCAGCACCACCCGTGCCTGCGGGTAGTCGCGCTCGAACTGCAAGATGTTTCGGATCGTCGCGCCGCGGAACGCGTAGATGGACTGGTCGGCGTCGCCCACCACGCACAGCTGTCCGGTGGGGCCGACCACCTCGCGCACGAGCACGTACTGGGCGTGGTTGGTGTCCTGGTACTCGTCCACCAGCACGTGGGCGAACCGGTGGCGGTAGTGCTCGGCGACTTCCGGGAAGGCCTGCAGCAGGTGCACCGTGGTCATGATCAGGTCGTCGAAGTCCAGCGCCTGGGCCTGGAGCAGCCGGTCCTGGTAGCGCGCGTAGGCCTGCGACAGCATCTGCTCGGCGTCGGTGCCGGCCCGGGCCGCGTAGGTCTCGTGGTCGACGAGCTCGTTCTTCAGCGCGCTCACCCGGGCGCCGAACGAGCGCGGCGGGTACCGCTTGGGGTCGAGGTCGAGCTCGCGGACCACCATCGTCATGAGCCGCTGGCTGTCGGCGGCGTCGTAGATGGAGAAGGACGAGCGCAGGCCGAACCGGGTGATCTCGCGCCGCAGGATGCGCACGCAGGCGGAGTGGAACGTGCTCACCCACATCGACCGGGCGCGAGGCCCGACGAGGTCGACGACCCGCTCCCGCATCTGCGCTGCGGCCTTGTTGGTGAAGGTGATGGCCAGAACGGCCCCCGGGTGCACGCCGCGGGCGCCGATGAGGTAGGCGATCCGGCGGGTCAGCACCCTGGTCTTGCCCGAGCCGGCCCCGGCCACGACGAGCAGCGGGCTGCCCTCGTGCAGCACCGCCTCGCGCTGCGGCGGGTTCAAGTCGGCGAGCAGGTCCCCGAGCTCGATCCCAGGTCCGCGGGCCACCCCAGGTCCGCGGGCCCCCGGAGGCGGACCCGGCGCCGGCTCCAGCGGGGTGGCAAGAGGCAGCTCCATGACGGCATCCAGCCTACGCGGCGGCTCCGACCCGGCCGCAGCAGCGACGGGCCGCTAGCGTGGCGGGGTCGAGCCTGGGGCTGGAGGGATCTGATGACGTCCGACGAGTTGCTCGTCGAGCGGGTGCTGGTGGTCACCGCTCACCCCGACGACGTGGACTTCGGTGCCGCCGGCACCGTCGCGACCTGGACCGCGGCCGGGGTCGCGGTGTCGTACTGCGTGTGCACCGACGGCCAGGCGGGCGGCTTCGACGCCGACGTGCACCGGGAGCGCATCCCGGAGATCCGCCGAGCCGAGCAGAGGGCCGCGGGACGCGTCGTGGGGGTTTCCGACGTGCGCTTCCTGGGCCACGTCGACGGCGAGCTGGAGCCCACCCGCGACCTGGTGCGCGAGATCGTCCGGGTGATCCGGGACGTGCGTCCGCAGCGGGTCGTGCTGCCCAACCCCGACCGGTGGTGGGACCGCATCGCCGCGAGCCACCCCGACCACCTGGCCGCAGGTGAGGCGGCGATCCGGGCCATCTACCCCTTCGCCCGCAACCCGTTCGCCTTCCCCGAGCTGCTCGCCGATGGCCTCGAGCCGTGGACGGTGCCGCAGGTGTGGGTGTCCGGGGTGCCCGACCCGACCGTCTTCGTCGACGTCACCGACACCTTCGAGCTCAAGATCGAGGCGATCATGGCGCACACCTCGCAGCACCCCGAGCCCGATCGGGTACGGCCCATGGTGACCGAGTGGCTCGCGGCGAACGCGGCCCGCGCCGGCTGGCCGCAGGGGCGGCTCGCTGAGGCCTTCCGGGCCCACCGCACCGGCTGAGGCGCGCTCGGCCCAGCGGCTACCAGGTCCGCCAGAGCACGGCGACAAGGACGTTGGCGACCGCCAGCCCCCCGATCAGGGCGTAGACCCCGTTCGGGATCGCCTCCTTGCGCCGGTTCACCCAGCACAGCACCGCGACGAGCAGAGCGACGACGAGCTTGGTGGTGATCTTGGCGTAGTCGAACTGCTCGTCCAGCGCCGCCTCGCCGAGGCCGACCAGCAGCACGCCGGTCACCACCTGGGTCAACGCGCCGTGCAGCATCGCCGGCAGCACCCTCCGGTCGGTCGAGCGGATCTGGACGAACCAGCCGCCGATGAGGGCCGCCAGGCCGAGGAAGTGCACGACGACGAGGACCTCGTAGACGATCTCCACGGGGCCTGACTGTAGTGACCGGCTGGCGCCGACCAGCCGAACGACCCCGGGTCGGATCAGCCGCTGCCGGCCGGGCCCGACGTCGCCTCCCGGCCGGTCACTCCCACTCGATGGTGCCCGGCGGCTTGCTCGTCACGTCGAGCACCACCCGGTTGACCTCGCGGACCTCGTTGGTGATGCGGGTGGAGATGCGCTCGAGCACGTCGGCCGGCAGCCGTGCCCAGTCCGCGGTCATCGCATCCTCGCTCACCACCGGGCGCAGCACCACCGGGTGGCCGTAGGTCCGCCCGTCCCCCTGCACGCCCACCGATCGCACGTCGGCCAGCAGCACCACCGGGAACTGCCAGACGTCACGGTCCAGGCCGGCGCGGGTGAGCTCTTCCCGGGCGATGGCATCGGCCGCGCGCAGGGTCGCTAGCCGGTCGGCGGTCACCTCTCCGACGATGCGGATGGCCAGCCCGGGACCGGGGAAGGGGTGCCGCCATACGATCTCGGCCGGCAGCCCGAGCTCCTCCCCCACGGCTCGCACCTCGTCCTTGAACAGCGCCCGCAGCGGCTCGACGAGACGGAACTCGAGGTCCTCGGGCAGGCCACCGACGTTGTGGTGGCTCTTGATCGTCGCCGTCCCGCTGCCGCCGCCGGACTCGACCACGTCGGGGTAGAGGGTGCCCTGCACGAGCACGTCGACGCCTCGCCCGACCGCATCGGCCCGGGCGACCACCTCGGCGGCCGCCTGCTCGAAGACCCGGATGAACTCCCGTCCGATGATCTTTCGCTTGTGCTCCGGGTCGCTCACCCCGGCGAGGGCCGCGAGGAAGCGCTGCTGGGCGTGGACGACCATCAGGTCGACGCCGGTGGCGGCCACGAAGTCACGCTCCACCTGCTCGGCCTCACCCGCCCGCAGCAGGCCGTGGTCGACGAAGACACAGGTGAGCCGGTCCCCGACAGCACGCTGCACCAGCGCCGCTGCCACGGCCGAGTCCACCCCGCCGGACAGCCCGCACAGCACTCGGCTCCCCCCCACCTGCCTGGCCACGGCCGCTACCTGCTCGTCGACGATGGTCGAGGTCGTCCAGGTGGGCCGGCAGCCGGCCACGTCGTAGAGGAAGTGCTCGAGCACCCGTTGGCCGTCCTGGCTGTGCAGCACCTCGGGGTGCCACTGCACGCCGGCCAGAGCCCGGTCGAGGTCCTCGAACGCGGCCACCGGCGCACCGGAGGACGAGGCCAGCGGGCGCAACCCCGCGGGGGCGCGCACCACCGCGTCCCCGTGGCTCATCCACACGTCCAGCGCACTCGGCAGGCCCGCCAGCAGCGTTCCGTGGCGAGCCACCTGCACCCGGGTTCGGCCGAACTCCGACAGGCCGGTCCGGGCCACCTCGCCACCGAGGGTCTGGGCCATGGCCTGGAAGCCGTAGCAGATCCCGAACACCGGCACCCCGGCGGTGAACAGGCCGGCGTCGGTGACCGGGGCACCCTGCGCGTACACGCTCGAGGGGCCCCCGGAGAGGATCACCGCGGCCGGTCGGCGCGCAAGCAGGTCCGCCACCGGGGTGGAGTGCGGGACGATCTCGGAGTACACGCGGGCCTCGCGGACCCGGCGCGCGATCAGCTGGGCGTACTGCGCCCCGTAGTCGACGACGAGCACAAGGTCGTGGGTGAGCGCGTCGTGGGTCACCGCCGCAGTGTAGGAACGGCGGGTGAAGGAGGCGGCACGCCCATGACGACGAGCAGGTTCGACCGCTGGGTCCGGTCGGTCGGGGACGACCCCGACCCGCGCTTCACCCTGGCCAACGAGCGCACCTTCCTGGCGTGGATGACCACGGCGCTCGGGCTGCTCGGCGTCGGCCTGGCCGTCGGCACGCTCCTGCCAGGGGAGGGGCCGGTGCTGCGCGTGCTCGGCGCTGCCTGGCTCGTCCTGTCGGTCGCGGTGGCACTGCGTGCCCTGGTGCGGTGGTTCGTCGTCGAGCGCGCCATCCGGGAGGGGCACGGGCTGCCGCTGTCGCGGTCGATCCCGGTCGTGGCCCTCGGCCTGGCGGTCCTGGCCGTCGCCACGGCGCTGACCGTGGCGGTCTCGGCGTGAGCACCGGCATCGGGCCGTCGGACCCCGGCCTGGCCGGCGAGCGGACGTCGCTGGCCTGGACCCGGATCGGGTTGTCACTGCTGGCGGTACCGGCGGGCCTGGTCGCCTACGCCGTCGGCCGCGACCAGGCGCTGACGCTCGTGCTGGCCGCCGGGGCGCTGGTGGCCGGGCTGGCCGTGCTGGTGCTGTCGCTGCGCCGGCCGCGAGCCCCGGCCGGCATGGTCGAGCGGGGTGAGGCGCTGGTCGGCGCGCGGCTGGTGCTGACCACTGGCGCCACCGTGCTGCTGGTGGACGCCGCCGGGATCGTGCTGGTGCTGCTGCACTGAAAACCGGTGTCCGTCCGGCGCCGACGTGCCTACCGTGTCGGCACGTGCCCCACCTGCCCCTGACCGACCCCGGTTCGCCCGACCTGCGCGGACCGGGCCGGTTCCTGCTCTGGGTCGCCCGGGGCCAGTGGCGGCTGCTGCTGGTCGGGGTGGCCTGGGGGATCGCCTGGATGGGCACCCAGGCCTTCGTGCCCGGCGCCCTCGGGGCCGGCGTCCAGGCCGCGGTCGACGGCGCCCCGCCGGTAGCGCTGCGCTGGGGGCTGGTCGTGCTCGGGCTCGGAGCCGCCCAGGCGGTCGCCGGCGTGCTGCGCCACCGGGCAGCCGTCCGCAACTGGCTCACCGCTGCCTCTCGCACCCAGCAGCTGGTCGCCCGCCAGGCCTCTCGGCTGGGCGGGGACCTGTCCCGCCAGGTCTCGACCGGCGAGGTGGTCACGGTGACTGCCAACGACGTCGAGCGGATCGGCTCGTTGTTCGACGTGACCGCCCGCTTCGCCGGTGCCGTCGTGTCGGCCGTGGTGGTGGCGGTGCTGCTGGTGTCGGCTTCGCCGCTGCTCGGCCTCGTGGTGCTCGTGGGGCTGCCGCTGCTGTCGGCCGTGGTGATCCCCCTCGTCCGGCCGCTGGAGGCGCGGGAGGCGATCCGGCGGGAACGCACCGGCCGCGCCTCGGCTCGCGCCGCCGACACCGTCGCCGGGCTGCGGGTGCTGCGAGGCATCGGCGGGGAGGTGCTGTTCCTGCGCCGCTACCGCGAGGCGTCGCAAGCCGCCCGGGAAGCCGGGGTGAGCACGGCGCGCGTGCAGTCGGTGCTCGACGCGCTGCAGGTTGCCCTCCCCGGCGTGCTCGTCGTGGCCGTCACCGGCTTGGGCGCGCTCCAGGTCCAGGCCGGAACCCTGGAGGCGGGTCAGCTGGTGGCCTTCTACGGCTACGCCGCCTTCCTCGTGCTCCCGCTGCGGTCCCTCACCGAGACGGTGCAGAAGGCCGCCGCGGCCAGAGTGGCGGCGCGCCGGGTGGTGGGCGTGCTGTCGTTGCATCGGGCGCGCACCGAGCCCGCCGTCCCTGCGCCGGAGCCGGGCGCGGTCGACCTGGACGACCCGCGCAGTGGCCTGCACGTGCTCGCCGGCACCATGGTGGGCCTGGTCAGCGGCGACCCCCGCGAGTCGGCCGCGCTCGCCGATCGGCTCGGGGACTGGACCGTCGAGCCCGCTCCGACGGAGGCGGGCGCGGTCAGACTCGGCGGCACGCCGCTGGCACACCTGCCCACCGCGGTCGTCCGCCGCCTCGTGCTGGTGCAGGACACCGACCCGGTGCTGCTGTCGGGCACGGTTGCCGACCTGCTCGCCGTCCCCGCCAGCGGGGCGGTCACCCCGGCCCAGGCAGTACACGCCGCCTGTGCCGACGACGTGCTCGAGGGCCTCGGGGGGATGCAGGGCGAGCTGCCGGAACGGGGCCGGTCCCTGTCCGGCGGGCAGCGGCAGCGGCTGGCGCTGGCCCGCTCGCTCGTGGCCGACCCGCAGGTGCTCGTCCTGGTCGAACCCACCAGCGCCGTGGATGCCCACACCGAGGCCCGCATGGCCGCATCGCTGCGGCACGTGCGCGCCGGGCGGACCACCGTGGTGGCGACGACGAGCCCGCTCGTGCTCGCCCAGCTCGACCGGGTCGCGCTGGTCGAGGACGGCCGGGTGGTGGCCGAGGGGACGCACGCCGCCCTGCTGGCCGATCCCCGCTACCGCAGCGTCGTCACCCGGGAGGACTCGTGAGGACCCCCCCGGCGCCCACCGAGGACCAGACCCTGGTGCATCGGCTGCCGGCGGCGGGCAGCGCCACGGTCCGGGCCGAGGTCGTGCGGCTGCTGCGGCGGCATCGCGCTGCCGTTGTGGCGGTCGTGGGCATCCACGGGATCGCGGTGGCCGCCGGGCTGGTGGGTCCGCAGGTCCTGGGCCGGGTCGTGGAGAGTGTGGGCAAGGCCACCGCCGTGCCGCTCGGGCCGCTGCTGCTCGCCTTCTCCCTCGCCCTGGTGGTGCAGACCGTCGCGACCCGCTCGTCGCGGCTGCGGGCCGGGGTGCTCGGCGAGGCGGTCCTCGCCGACCTGCGCGAGGACTTCCTCACCCGGTCGGTCGCCCTGCCGCCGGGCGTGGTCGAGCGGGCCGGGACGGGCGACCTGGTCACCCGGGCGACCACGGACGTGGACCGACTGACCTGGGCGGTCCGCCATGCCGTCCCCGAGATCGCCGTCGCACTGGTCAGTGTCGTGGTCATCGGGGCAGCGCTGACGCTCACCGCGCCTCCGCTCGCCCTGGCCTGGGTGCTGGCGGTGCCTCCGATCCTGCTGGCGTCCCGCTGGTACTTCCGCCGTGCACCCCAGGCCTACCGGTCGGAGATGGGTGCCTACGGCGACGTCAACGCCGCGGTCGCCGAGAGTGCGGACGCCGGCCGCACGATCGAGGGCTACCGGCTCGGACCGGCCCGGGTCGACCTCACCGACCGCCGGGTCGCCGGCTGGCTCGACTGGGAGTGGTACACCCTCTACCTGCGCTCGGTCTGGTTCCCGTCGGTGGAAGCCGCCTACGTGCTGCCGCTGGCCGTGGTCGTCGGGGCGGGCGGCGCTCTGGTGGCCGAGGGCCGGGTGAGCCTGGCCCAGCTGACTGCCGCCGTCCTGTACACCCAGATGCTCATCGAGCCGGTGGACCTCGTCCTCATGTGGTTCGACGAGCTGCAGGTGGGGCAGGCGTCGTTGGCCCGGCTGCTCGGCGTCACCGAGGTGGACGAGCCGGCGGCCGACCCCGACCTGCGACCAGCCGACGAGCACCTCGAGGCGCTCGACGTGCACTTCGGGTACCGGCCCGACACCGAGGTGCTGCACGGCATCGACCTGGGCGTCGTTCCGGGTGAGCGGCTCGCCGTGGTCGGGCCGTCCGGGGCCGGCAAGAGCACGCTGGCCCGGCTGCTGACCGGGGTCCATGCCCCGACGCGCGGCGAGGTGTGCCTGGGCGGGGCATCCGTGGCGGCCATGCCGCCCGAGCGCACCCGCCGCCACGTCGTG
>Ga0114939_10001181_pt1 | contig 20956 bp, 18 predicted proteins | sample AshMeaCrysSpring_FD_87196 | JGI IMG/M metagenome (GOLD analysis project Ga0114939, IMG submission 87196) | Groundwater microbial communities from Big Spring, Nevada to study Microbial Dark Matter (Phase II) - Ash Meadows Crystal Spring | ecosystem: Environmental > Aquatic > Deep subsurface >...
CCACCGAGAGGGCCTGTCCCGTGCGGACGTGCCAGTCGTACACCGACTCCCAGACATCCACGCCGATGTCGATGAAGTCGGGGAACTTGCTGTTTGTCTTGAAGAACTGCTTCTGGTGGTCGCGGATCCGCTCGGTGGCCCGGCACTCGAAGGCCTGGCAGGCCTCGAGCGGCGCCGTGAGGCGCTGTAACTGTTCCTCGATGCGCCGGAGTGTCTCGACCACTCCGCGATCCCGGTCGGCCGTCTGCGGCACCGTGGCGCCGCTCACCGCACCGGCCACCCCGGCCGTCGCCGCGGCGCCGCCGGCCAGCAGTCCCGTCACGACGGAGCGTCTGTTGGTCATCATCGGCATCTCCCCAGAGCCGAATCTCGATGGCGAGTCGCTCACGTTTCGAGATTCGGCTCCGCCGTTGCATGGTATCGCGGCGCTTGCGGGCGATCGGCGAGGTCGCGTACTTTGTAGGCCGATGCCGCCGATCGTCACGCTGCTCACCGATTTTGGCACTGCCGATGGCTACGTCGCGCAAATGAAGGGCGTGCTGCTCGGGCTCGCCCCCGAGGTGACCATCGTGGACGTCACCCACGAGGTCAGCGCCCAGGACATCGACGCCGCCCGGCTCGTGCTCGAACGCTGCTGGCGGCGCTTCCCGCCGCGCTCCGTCCACGTGATCGTCGTCGATCCGGGTGTCGGCTCCCCGCGTGCCGCCCTGGCCGTCTCGGCAGAGCAGCGTTTTCTCGTCGGTCCAGACAACGGCGTGCTGTCGCCCGCCCTGGGTTGCCCGGATGCCCGGGTCGTTTCGCTCCCCATCCCGCCCGGGGCCTCGGCGACCTTTCACGGGCGCGACGTGTTTGTGCCGGCCGCCGCGGCGCTCGCGAGCGGGGTTCCGCTCGAGGCGCTCGGCGGCCCGTACGAGCACCCGGTGATCCGCTCCACGCCGGAGCCCGTGCGGCACGACGATGGCGCGATGCGGGGCGAGGTGATCACCATCGACCGCTTCGGCAACGCCATCACCAACCTCCATGGGCCTGCGCAGGGCTTCGGCGTCTGGGTCGGCGCGCTCCACCTGCCGCTGCGTCACACCTACGCGGAGGTGGCGCCCGGCGAGACGATTGCGCTCACGGGATCGAGCGGCCTCGTCGAAATCGCCGTCCGGGAGGGCAACGCCGCGCGGCGGCTCGCGCTGACGCGGGGCACCACCGTCGTGCTGCGGCCGGAGGGGCCCAACACCTGAGCATGGCCACCTGTCACACGTTCATCCGCTCGCGAGTTCACGTGTTCACCCGTGCGGGCGTCGGTCGCACGCCGTCGCCACGGCGCTCCCGTCCGTTTCCAGCGTGAGGACGAGGGAACGTCCGAAGTAGGGAACGCAACGATGTGAGAACGTCAGAACGAGAGAACGAGGCCTCCGTCATGCCCATTGCCGTTGGAGATCGCCTTCCCGACGCCACCTTCATCATTGCCAGCCCCGGCGGGCCGTCGCCGGCCACGACGAGCGACGTGTTCGCCGGCAAGACCGTCGTGCTCTTCGCCGTGCCGGGCGCTTTCACCCCCACCTGCTCGAACCAGCACCTGCCGAGCTACCTGCGGAACTACGACACGGTGAAAGCCACGGGCGTCGATACCATCGCGTGCGTCGCGGTCAACGATCCGTTCGTGCTCGCCGCGTGGGCCGAGCAGACCGGGGCGGCGGGGCGGATCCTGATGCTGTCTGACGGCAACGCCACCTTCACGCGCGCGCTCGGTCTCGAGATGGACAGCTCGCGGTTCGGGATGGGCATCCGATCGAAGCGCTACGCCATGGTGGTGAACGACGGGGTGGTGACGCGGTTGAACGTGGACAACCCCGGCGAGTTCAAGGTGTCGGGCGCGGAGTTCACCTGCGGGCTGTGACGCCGGGCGAGCACCGGCACGCGCCGCCGCCGACCGGTTCGTGGTTCGGACTTCGTGGCATCGGGAACCGACTGCCTCGCCGCGTCAGTTCGCGAAGTACGCCCAGGCGGCGATGCCGAGCATCGTGACGGCGATGGCGAACTTCGCGGCCGTGCCGACGACAAACCCGATGAAGATGCCGAGGCCGGCCTTCGCCGCGCGACGCGCGTCGGGATCCTTGTAGTACTCGAGCGCCGCCGCGCCGATGGCGGGCCCGGCGATCAGTCCCGGCAGGCCGAACGGCAGTCCCGCCAACAGGCCGACGACGCCGCCGATCACGCCCCAGCGCGAGGCGCCCATCGTGCGTGCGCCGAGCACGCCGGCCACGGCGTCGGTGGCCCACGACAGCAGGCCCAGCAGGGCGACAACCAACAGGGTGCCGGCGCCGATCCGGGCGAAGCCGTCGGCCCAGGCGATGGCCGCGATTCCGAGCACGATCAGCGGGCTGCCCGGCACGGCCGGCAGCAGCAGGCCCACGAGGCCCACGGCAATCAGGACGAGGCCGGCGAGGGAGAGGAGCGGTGCCATCCGGCTCAGCCTACACCGGGCCGTGCCCGGCGCGTCGTCCGCCCGTGCCGGGGCCGTATGATGGGCCATGACACGCCCTCCCCTCGCCCTCGTCGCGATCTGGTGCCTCCTCGCCGCGCCCGCGTCGGCGCAGCAGGCCCTTGATGGGTTCAACCCAGACGATATCGCCGCCCTTCGCGAGGAGCTGCGGCAGGTGCGGGCCGAGCTCGCGGAATTGCGCGCGGAGGTGGCGCGGGTCACCGGACCGGGCGCGGTCGCCGCGCCGGCGCCAGCCGGAGCGCCCGGTCCGGGCGAGCTCCCCGCGCCCGTGACAACCGGCGGCACCGGGGCCGCCCTGCCGGCCCCCCAGGCCGTGACCGCCGGTGTGCCGGCCGACCTCGCCGCCTCGGTCGCGGTGCTGCAGGCGGTCACCGCCGAGCAGGCGCAGACCAAGGTCGAGTCGTCCTCTCGGTTGCCAGTAAAACTGTTTGGGACGATTCACGCCGGCCTGTTCACCAACACCGGCGAGGCCAACTGGCTCGACCTCCCCAACCTGGTCGCCGCGCGCGCGGCCGGTGAGCCCACGGGCAGCACGTCCATGTCGTTGCGCCAGACGCGGCTGGGGCTGTCGCTGGACGGCCTCGTGGCCGCCGGCGCCCGCTGGAACGGCCTCGTGGCCTTCGACTTCTTCGGCGGCATCCCCGCCTTCCAGACCGGGCCGGTCATGGGGCTGCCCCGCCTCCTCTACGCCTTTGCGCGCGGGGACTGGGGGCAGACGAGCGTCGAGGTGGGGCAGGACGAGATGGTGCTGGCGCCGCGCAACCCCACCTCGCTCGCCGCCCTCGCGTTCCCGGCCCTGTTTCGTTCCGGGAACCTGTATCTGCGTGTCCCGCAGGTCCGCGTGGAGCAGCGCATCGCGACCGGTGATGTCGGCCAGCTTGCAGTCACCGGTGCCGTCGTTGCGCCCATCTCCGGCGACTTCACCTCGGCGCTCTACGCGTTCGTGCCGCCGGCCCTCACTGGCGAGCGGTCGCGGTGGCCTGCGGCGCAGGGACGCCTCGCCTGGCGCCGTCGTCCCGCGGGCACGGGCCTGGCGTGGGACCTTGGGCTGTCGGGACATTACGGCCGCGAGCGGAACGGCGCCGGGAGCCGCGAGGTGAGCGCGGTGGCCGTCGACGCGGATCTGGCGATCGGGCGCGTCGGCCTGGCTGGCGAGTGGTTCAGCGGCGAGAACCTCGATGCGTTCGGCGGTGCGCTCGGCCAGGCGCGTCGATCGCACGGCGGGTTCGCCGAGGTGCGCCTCACGGCCTGGCCCGGGCTCGACCTCGTCGCCGGCGGCGGCACTGATCGCCTGCCGCACGCCGAGCGGAGCGGCGCGGCGCTCTCGCGCAACCTCACGTGGTTCGGCAACGCGATCTACCGGTTCACGCCGGAGCTCTCGACCTCGGTCGAGTACCGCTGGCTCGAGACCCGCACGACGGCCGGCGCGACGCGCCGGAACCAGCACGTGGACTGGGTGGTCGCCGTCAGTTTTTGAGGTGACAGGCCGACGACGGCCCACGGCGTGCGGCCGGCGACCTCATGGCTTCTCCCAGTTGGCCGCCGGGTACTCCTGTCCGTGCTTGTTCTTGTGGGGCGCCTGCACGAACGACGATTCGTCGAGCTGAAGCGGCGGCGCGGCGGCGGCCCCGGCGCCCACGGTGACCTCCGCCTGCACGGGCCTCGCGCGCTCCGACAGTGCCGTGAGTCGGTAGCGCCCGGGGGGCAGGTCGAGGGAGAACCGGCCGCCGGTGTCGGCCAGCGTCACCCACGGTGAGGGAACGACGGCGATGAAGGCCGTCATCTCGGGGTGGATGTTGCAGAAGACGCGGTAGGTGCCGGGCCGCGTGAACGTGCGGCTCCTGCTGGCACCGCCGCGGTACAGGCCCAGGTCGAAGGGCTCGGGTGCCGAGAGCGAGAACACGTTGTGGAACACCGGATCGCCATTGGGGAAGTCCACGGTGGATCCCACCGGCACGGCGAGCACGGTGGGCGAGAACGTGCGGTGCTTCTGCGTGAGGGTATACGTGCCGGGCCGCCGCGGGGCGGCGGCGTCGAGTGGCTCGGCGTACACGATCGCCGGGGCGGGCGTCGCGCCGGTGGCGGTGCGGGTGGAGACCGCGCCGCTGAGCGTGCCCGCCGGGGCCGCGCCCGCGGCGAGCCACCAGGCCGCGGCAAGCCCCAGCAGCGCGCGGCCATGGGCCGTGGCCCTCACGAGGCGCGACCTCTCATGCGGTAGACGGTGACCGGTTCCTGCAGGCCCCGGATCGCCACGTCCTCGAGCCGCTCGGCGCCCACGAAGTCACGGACGGCGTCGAAGGTGGCGGCGGCGAGCAGCACCTCTCCGGGGCCGGCCATCGCGCAGAGGCGCGAGGCCAGGTTCACGTGGCTGCCGATCGCCGTGTAGTCGAGCCGCTCGTCGCTGCCGATGCTGCCGAGCACGACCTCGCCCGTGGCGATGCCGATGCCCGCCGCGAGCGGTGTGCCGGCCCCCTCCAACTCCGAGGCGAGCGCCTGCTGGATCTCCACGGCGCAGCGGATGGCGCGCAGCGCCATGTCCTGACCCTCGAACAGCGAGACGAGGCTGTCGCCGATGAACTTGTCCACGTCGCCGCCGAAGCGCGCCACGCGCGCTGCCTGGACGCTGAGTGTCCGGTTGAGCACCGCCACGACCTCCTCGGGGGCATGGGCCTCGGCAAACCCGGTGAAGCCGCGGAGGTCCGTGATCAGGATGGTGAGGCGGCGCCGCTCCCCGGCGGAGGCCGGCCGCGTGGCGCGCGCCCGAATCATCTGCACGGTGGACTGGCTCACGAACCGTTGCATCTCCACCCGTTCCCGCAGCCCGCGGGTCATCACGTTGAACGACCGGGCCAGGGCACCCAGCTCGTCGCGGCGCGACTCGTCGAGCGCGAACTCGTACTCGCCGGCCGCGACCCGCCGCGTGCCGTCGGCCAGGCTCGCGAGCGGCGCCGTCAAGGAGCGAGCCAGCCAGGCGCTCAACGCGATGCCGGCGAGCGTGCCGACCAGTCCCAGGGCGAGCAGCCCCGCCTGGATCCGGCGATACGGCGCGAGCGCCCGATCGCGCGACTGGAGCATCACGAGGCGTACCGCGTCGCTGCCCCGCAGGCGGGTGGCCGCCGCCGCATACCGCTCGGTGCCGATTGTCACCTCGATCGGGTCCGGTGCCGCTCGTCCGTCCGCGGTCGCCTCCCCCGCCGCGCGACCCGCGGCGCCCCGGTCCGCCGCGGCGTCCCAGGCAGCGGCGTCGTGCCAGGGCAGGAGGTCGGCCTGCAGCGTGGCTCCGAGCAGGCCGCCCCGTCCGAGCACCACCACCTCGTCGCCGACCTGGTCGCTCAACGCGCGCGCGAACGACCGGTCGACGCGCAGGCCGACCAGGACGAACCCGAACACCGTCCCCGCGGCCTCGCCCGGGGCAACGGCCACCTCGTAGGTGCCGCTCTCGGCCTCGAGGACTCCCGTCGCGGGCGGTCCCTTCAGGCTGTCGGCCAGCCACGGCCCCGCCGCTCCGGGCAGCGGCGCGGCAACCAGCGTGTCGGTGCGTGCCACGACGCGGCCGGAGGGGTCGAGCGCGGCGATCAGATCGAGCCGACCGGAACGGTTGCGGTAGTCCACCAGGAAGTCCCGCACGGTCGCCGCATCGGTGGCGATGAGCGCGCGCAACTCGGGAAAGGCGGCCAGCAGGCGCGCGGTGGCGCGCAGCGTCTCGTGCCGTACCGCCTCCTGCGCAGCGGCCAGCTCCTGCGTGCGGCGCAGGTCGGCCGCCAGCCGCTCGCCCACAAATTGATTGGCCTGCCAACCAACGTAGAGCAGCGTGGCCGCGATCAGCCCGGCCAGGATCGCGCTCGAGGCGAGCAGCAGCCGGGTGCGCAGGGACTGGGGCCGCATGCGCCGATCTTACGACGGCCCGGGCGTCCGGGCCCGCGCCGGATCGTGGGGGGCGGCCGCGCCGCCACGGGCTTCCCGTTTTTGCCGGCCGCGTTGCAGAATGTCGGGGCGCACCGGCGCCTCGGAGGGTGGCGCGCCCCGTCCGCGCGGACCCGTCCGGCCACCCTCCGCGCGAGGCGCTCGGAGGGCGCCGCGCCCGCGGCGCCCGACACAGCGGAGCACCCGTGACCCACGACAGCATCGCCGTCGTCGACTTCGGCGGCCAGTACGCCCACCTGATCGCGACCAAGATCCGCCGGCTCCACGTCCACGCCGAGATTCTCCAGCCGGAGGATCCCCTCGAGCGCTTCCGCCCGTTCAAGGGCATCGTCGTCTCCGGCAGCCCGAGCCTGTCGTCGTTCGGCGAGGACTCGGCCTACACGACGGCGATCTACGACCTCGACGTGCCGATCATCGGCTTCTGCTTCGGGCACCAGGAGATCGCGAAGCACTACGGCGGATCGGTCGTGCACGGCGGGCGCGAATGGGGACCGGCCGACCTGCACCGCACCCGGCCGCACCCGCTCTTCGAGGGGCTCGCGGCCTCCGAGCGGGTGTGGATGAGCCACTACGACTCGGTCGTCGCCCTCGGCCCCGGCTTCGAGGAACTGGGCTACTCGACGCTCGGCGGCCGCGAGGACGTGCAGCACCGTTTCGCCGCGATCGGGTCGGACCGCCTGCGCCGCTACGGATTCCAGTTCCACCCCGAGGTGGACGACACGGTGCACGGCGACGAGATGATCGCCAACTTCGTCCTGCGCATCTGCGGCTGCCGCCCGTCCTGGACGATGGCGCGCTACCTCGAGGAGGAGGTGGCGCGCGTGCGGCGGCAGGTGGGCGACGGGTCCGTGTTCCTCCTCGCCTCGGGGGGCGTGGACTCCACGGTGGCCGCCCGGTTGCTCGCGCGGGCGCTCGGTTCCTCACGGGTCCACCTGCTCCACATCGACAACGGCCTCATGCGCAGAGACGAGAGCCGACGCGTGGTCGAGATGCTGCGCGACCTCGGCCTCGGCGAGCACCTGACGTTCGTGGACGCGAGCGACACGTTCCTGCGCGCGCTCGAGGGCGTCGTGGAACCCGAGCGCAAGCGGCGCATCATCGGTGACACCTTCATCGCGGTGTTCGATCGGGAGGCGCGGCGTCTCGGGATCGACCACTTCCTGCTGGCCCAGGGCACCATCTACCCCGACACGATCGAGACCGGCGGCACCAGGCGCGCCGACACGATCAAGACCCACCACAATCGCGTCCCGATCGTGCAGGAGATGATCGCAGCCGGCCGGGTGGTGGAGCCGCTCGCTGATCTCTACAAGGTCGAAGTGCGCGAGCTGGGCGAGCAGCTCGGTGTGCCGCACGACCTGATCTGGCGGCACCCCTTCCCCGGGCCGGGGCTCGGCGTCCGGCTGCTGTGCTCGACCGGCGTCGAGGATCGCGATGGCTTCGATCGGGTGGAGCCGGCACTCGCGGCCGTATCACGGGAGGCGGGGCTTCCGATGCTCCCGCTGCCGATCCGCTCGGTGGGCGTGAAGGCCGACCTGCGGGCGTACGAGCACCCCGTGCTGATCTCGGGCGAGGCTCCCTGGGAGGCGCTGCTGCGCACCGCTGGGGCCATCTACAAGCAGGTGCCCGGGATCAACCGGGCACTCTGGAACCTTGGTCCGGCGGCACCGGTGGCGGTGCGTCCCCTCGACGCGACCGTCACGCGGGACCGGCTCGATCTGCTTCGCGAGGCCGACGCGATCGTGATGCAGGGCCTGCGGCGCCACGGGCTCTACGAGCGCATCTGGCAGTGCCCGACGGTGCTCGTGCCGCTCGAGGTGAACGGCGCCGGCCGCGAGCTTGTCATCGTCCGGCCGATCCACTCCGAGCGTGCCATGACGGCGACGCCCGCGGCGCTCCCCGGACCGCTGCTCGCGGAGTTGCGGACCGCCCTGCTCGCGCTGCCCGGCGTGAGCGGTCTCGCCCTGGACCTCACCACCAAGCCGCCCGGCACCATCGAGTGGGAGTAGTGCGTATAATCTTCACGGCTCTACCTGAACCGGAGAATCGTCCATGGTCATGTCTCGCCTTGCGTGGCTCGCCGCGGGCTGCGCCCTTGCCCTCATGACCGGTGCCGTCGGCGTCGCCTCGCCCGCGCAGGAAGCGACGGCCCCCCGGACGCCGCCCGCCGGGGCGACCTGCTCGAAGGCCTGGGTGGGGCGCGAGGCCGAGTTCGAGGAGTACCTCCGCACCGCGCCCATCGCGCGCACCGAGGAGATTGGCATCGGCGTCACCCGGCCCAAGCGCGTCGAGTTCGCCGCCGGCGGCCTCGCGCGCCGTGCGGCGTGGAAGCCGCTGAAGCCGGGCATGCACCAGGGCTACTGGGACAGCTACAAGTCGGAGATCGCCGCGTACGAGCTCGACAAGATGCTCGGCATGGGCATGGTGCCGCCCGCCGTGGAGCGCCGTATCGACAGTGAACTCGGTGCCATCGTCCTCTGGGTCGAAGACGTGACCGCGTGGAAGCTCGACAAGCCGGTGCAGGGCCCCGACCCGGTGGCCTGGAACCGGCAGGTCGTGAGCATGAAGATGTTCGACGGCCTGATTGCCAACGTCGACCGCAACCAGGGCAACCTGATCTACGACCGGGAGTACCACCTCATCCTGATCGACCACTCGCGCGCCTTCACCACGAAGAAGGAGCTCGTGGCGCAACCGACGCGGTACTACAAGGCGCTGTGGGAGAAGATGGCGGCGCTCACCGCGGCGCAGCTGGCGCCGCTCGAACCAATCATCGGCAAGCGCGAGGTCGCGGCCGTCCTCGCACGCCGGGACCGCATGGCGCAGGAAATCCAGAAGCTCGAAACCCAGAAGGGCGTGGCAGCCTTCATCCCATGACGCACCATCGCCCGGCCCCCCTGCCCCGCATTGCCCTCGGCGCGCTCCTGCTGATCGCCGCGCCGTGGCTCGCCGGTCCGGCGGCCGAGCACCCTGACCCGCGCGGCCCGCGCATCGTTGCCGTCGGCGACATCCACGGCGATGCCGATGCCTTCCGCGCCATCCTGCACCGCGCCGGCATCGTCGACGAGGCCGGGCGGTGGAGCGGCGGTCAGGCCATTCTCGTACAGACGGGCGACTTCACCGACCGTGGCGCGCAGGTGCGCGAGGTGATGGACTACATGCTGGCTCTCGAGCCGCAGGCCCGCGCGGCCGGCGGCCGGCTCGAGGTGCTCATCGGCAACCACGAGGCGCTAAACCTCATCGGCGAGTTTCGCGACGTCAACCCCGAGATGTACCTGCGATTCGCCGGCCCCGAGTCGGAGCAGCGCCGGCGCGCCGCGTACGAGGCGCACGTCGCGCTCGCCAAGGTCCGCGCGGCCGACGTGAGGGCGGCCGGTGACCGCCAGCTGCCGGTCCCCGCGGTGTACACGCCGGCGGCCCGGGAGGCGTGGATGGCCGCCCACCCGCCGGGCCTCATCGAGTACCTGGACGCCTTCGGTCCGGAGGGTGTCTACGGGAAGTGGCTGCGTACACGCCCGGCGGCGCTCGCGGTCGACGGCACCGTGTTCGTGCACGGCGGCTTCAACCCCGAGGTGGCGCCGAGAACGGTCGGCGAGGTGACCGAGCAGGTGCAGCGCGAGATTCGCCGTTTCGACGACGCGCGGGCCGAACTCGTGTCAAGCAAGGCCGCGCTGCCGTTCTACGTGTTCCAGGAGATCCTCGAGGCGTCGCGATTCACCGTGCAGGTGGCGCTCGTCAACGCCGCAGCCGGTGACGCCGTGACGATGCCCAGAGGTCTGCGGCCTCTCGAGGAGCTCGCCCGCATCGGCACCTGGTGGTTGATCAACCCCAACGGGCCGTTGTGGTTCCGCGGCTTCGGAACCTGGACGTCCACCGACGGGAGCCCGCGGATCGACGAGCTCGCGACGCGCTACGACGCCAAGCGCTTCGTCGTCGGCCACACGATGCCCGCGAGCATGCGCATCACGCCGCGCTTCGCGCGCCGGGTGTTCCTCATCGACACGGGCATGCTCTCGTCGTACTACAAGGGTGGCCGGCCCTCGGCGCTCGAGATCGATGGCGATCAGGTGACGGCGGTCTACCTCGACAGCCGGCAAGTGCTGGACGGCCCCGGCGCGCCGCCGGCGCCGGCGCCGCCCCCCCAATAGCGTCCTCACGGCCTGTGCCAGGGTACCGACGGCACTGAGGCCGCAGCCGGCCCGTGAAAGGGCCGCCCTCCGAACCCCGTGACAACTGACAACTGACAACTGGCAACTGACGACTGACGTTATACTCCGCTCGCGCCGGAGGTGCTCCACCCATGCCCGTGCTCCGCCGAGTGATCACGCTGGTGTCTGCGACCCTGCTGACATGGCAGGCTGGCCTGCTCGCCCAGCCCGCGCCGTCGCCCCGTCGTCTGGCGGCAACCCCCGCCGCCGGAGCCGCCAGCGCGGGCTACGCGCGCGTCCTCGAGGGGATCACGTTCCGATCGATCGGGCCGGCCGCCATGGGCGGGCGGATCGACGACGTGGCGGTGGTCGAATCCGACCCGTCGATCGTCTACGTCGCCACGGCCTCGGGTGGCCTCTGGAAGACGACAAACAGCGGCACGACCTGGACGCCGCTCTTCGACAAGGAAGCGGTCTCGACGATCGGCGACGTGACGCTTGCGCCCTCCGACCCGTCGGTCGTGTGGGTCGGCACCGGCGAGCCCAACAACCGGCAGAGTTCCTCGTGGGGGAACGGCGTCTACAAGTCCACCGACGCGGGCCAGACCTGGAAGCACATGGGCCTGCGCGATACCCATCACATCGGGCGGATCGTGGTGCACCCGGCCGACCCGTCGGTTGTCTACGTGGCGGCGTTGGGCCGGCTGTGGGGCCCGAACGAGGAGCGTGGGCTCTACAAGACGACCAACGGCGGCGAGACGTGGACGCGCGTGCTCGGGATCAGCGCCGACACCGGCGTCGTTGACGTGGTGATGGACCCGCGGAGTCCCGACACGTTGTACGCGGCAGCGTACCAGCGCCGGCGCACTGTGTTCGGCTTCGCGGGCAGCGGCCCCGAGGGAGGCATCCACAGGACCACCGACGGCGGGGCCAGCTGGACCCGGCTCGAGCGCGGGCTGCCGTGGGATCCGGCCGCACGCCGGCCGGCCGCGCGGGGCGGGCGAGCGACGGAGGGCGCCGCTCCCGCGGCGCCCGACAAGCCGGCACAGGACGCGCGCCAGGAGATCGGGCGCATCGGCCTCGCCATGTACCGCGGCAACCCCTCGGTGCTCTATGCGCTCGTGGAGCACGCCGAGGGCGGCATCTTCCGGACCGACGATCGCGGGGAGACCTGGCGGCGGATGAGCGACACCAACCCGCGGCCGATGTACTACAGCAAGGTGCACGTCGATCCCACCAACGACCAGCGCGTGTGGGTGCTCGGCGCGTCGATGTACTTCTCGGAGGACGGCGGCAAGACGTTCCGCAGCGACCTCGTCCGGGGCCGATCCGTGCACGGCGACTTCCACGCGATGTGGATCGACCCCGCCGACTCCGCCCGCATGGTGATCGGCAGCGACGGCGGCCTCTACTGGTCGTACGACCGCGGAGCCAACTGGGACTTCGTCGCCAACGTGCCGCTCGGCCAGTTCTATGAGATCGGGCTGGACAACAGCCGGCCCTTCCGCATCTGCGGCGGCCTGCAGGACAACAACACCTGGTGCGGCCCCTCGGCGTCGCTCAACCCACGCGGCATCGCCAACGCCGACTGGGTGGTGGTGGGCGGCGGCGACGGCTTCTACGCGCAGATCGATCCCGCCGACCCGGAGACCGTCTACGGCGAGTCGCAGGACGGGAACCTGTTCCGCCGTGATCTCCGCACGGGACAGTCGCGCGCCATCCGGCCGCAGCCGGCCGAGGGCGCGGCGCCCTACCGGTTCCAGTGGAACTCTCCGATCGCCATCTCGGCGTTCGACAACAAGACGATCTACTACGGCGGCAACGTGGTGTTCCGGTCCCGCGACCGTGGCGATTCCTGGGAGGCGATCAGCCCCGACCTCACGACCGGCACCGATCGCCACACGCTGCCGATCATGGGCCGGGTGCCCGATGCGCGGACGCGGTCGCGCCACGACGGCGTGCGCCACTGGCCCGCGATCACGACGCTCGCCGAATCGCCCCTCGACGCGAAGGTCCTGTGGGCGGGAACCGACGATGGGCGGCTGCACGTGACCCGGGACGGGGGCGAGACGTGGACAGACGTGTTCGGCCGCGTGGCGGGCGTCCCGAAGGGCACGTACGTGAGCCGCGTGATCGCGTCGCGCCACCAGGCCGGCACCGCGTATGCCACCTTCGACGGGCACCGCAGCAACGACTTCGGCATCTATGCGTTTGCGACCACCGACTATGGCGCGACCTGGACGCGCATCACGGCCGGCCTCCCCGAGGACAACGGCGTCCTCAACGTGATCCGCGAGGACCCGCGCAACCCCGATCTGCTGTTTGCCGGCGGTGAGTACGGCGCGTTCGTGAGCCTCACGCGCGGCCGGTCGTGGCTGCCGCTCCGCGGGAACCTCCCGAGGGTGCCGGTCGACGACATCGCGATTCACGCGCGCGACAACGCCCTCGTGCTCGCCACGCACGGGCGATCGATCTGGATCCTCGACGACCTCACACCGCTGCAGCAGCTCACGACGGCGCCGCTCGACGCCGGCCTGCACGTCTTCCCGGTGCGCCCCGCCCTCCAGTGGAGCACGTGGAGCAATAGCGGCACCACGGGCGACAAGCAGTTCTTCGGCGAGAACCCCGCGTATGGGGCGGTGATTCGCTACCACGTCGGCCAGGCCATGCCGGGAGCGCAGGCGAAGATCACGGTGACGGCGCCGGACGGCACGGTGGTGCGCGAACTGACCGGTCCGGCCGAGCCCGGCCTGAACCAGGCCGTCTGGGACACGCGCAGCGAGCCGCCGGTGCCTCCGGCCCGCGGTGCGACGACCGGCGGTGGCGGAGGGTTGTTCGGGCAGAGCCAGGGGGCCCGCGTCGATCCGGGCGCCTTCACCGTCAGCGTGGCCGTGGGCGAGTACACGCAGCAGGTCGGCGTGGAGGTGTTCGAGGATCCGCGCATCACCATGTCGGCCGCCGATCGGGCTCAGCGCCGCGCCGCGCTCGACCGGCTTGCGCCGGCGGTGCGGTCGACGGCCGAGGCGAGCCGCACGATCACGCAGCTGCGCACGACGCTCGCCGCGGAGATCGACGGCTGGAAGAAGGCCGACGCCGTGAAGGTGCCGGCCGAGGTGCAGGAGCAGGCGAGCGCACTGCTGGCGACGATCGACGCGGTGTATCCGACCTTCGGCACGCCGCCGGGCGAGCAGCGGGGCCTCGGCGATGCCGGCCCCCCCCTCGTGGAACGGCCCACCCCGCTGCCGATGCGGCTTCGCCTGCTCTATGGGGCGATTGCCGACATCAGCGCCGCGCCGACGGCGCAGCAGTTGCGGGACATCGAGAGCCTGACGGCGCGGGCCGGCGAGGTGACGGCCGACGTCTCGCGGCTCGCCGAACAGGACCTCGCGGCCCTCAACGCGGCGATCAACAGGGCCGGCGTGCCGCGGATCACGCTGCCGCCGCCGACATCGAGCCAGCCCTGAGGGGCCGGGCCCTGGGCCCCGACGATGGCGGCCGGACCCCTCGCCGGATAGAATGGAGACCAACGCCCGACTGGAGACTCACCGGATGGATGGCCCCCCGGAGTGCGAGTTCGTCAGCGACGACCTCGTCGTGCGGCTCGACGTCACGATTCCGGGAGAGATGAGCCGGATTCGTGTGGTCGTCGATGCCGTCATGCGCGTGGTGGCCGAGTCGGGGTGCGCGCCGGGGGCCGAGCAGGAGATCGAGCTGGCCGTACAGGAAGCGATGGCCAATGCGGTGAGGCACGGCTGTCGTGGCGACCCCGGTAAGAGCGTTCGCTGCGTCGTGGCATGCGACGAGCAGCGCGGGATGCTAATCATCGTGCGCGACGAGGGCGCGGGCTTCGATCCCCAGCGGGTACCCAGCCCGCTCGCGGGCGAGAACCTGTTCGCGCACCACGGGCGCGGCATCTATTTGATTAGCCAGTTGATGGACGAAGTGCGCTTCGCCAGGAACGGGACCGAGATCCACATGGTGAAGCGCGCGCGCAGTCACACCGGACCCGACGAACCTGCGAAGTCCTGACGCGGCCCGGGGCGCGGCAGGGTGCGCGTCAGGCGGCCACGCGCGACGACGGTTTGAGCAGCGGAATGGCCTCGTGACGGTGCCGCTCAGGCGCCCCTGCCTGTGCCGCCGAGTTCCGACCGACGGCAATGCCGCCGGTCGTGGCGCCGCAGCGCACGCACTCGAGGTACCAGCGGTCGGGCTGGTGCCTCGACGACCACTCGTGGTTGCAGAAGACCGAGGCCGTCGCATCGATCATCCGAGCCAGCAATGACATTGTCGTTCCCCTGTCTCCCACCATTGTGACGCCGTTGCTGCCGCTTGCGTCTCCATGGATCCGGGCAAGAGGCTGGCCAGCGCCGGTCCGGCGCGGCTTGTTGGCAAAGTCAGTAAATTCAACGACTTAGCAGCTCATTGCGCGGGAGTGGCCGCCGAGGTCGCACGGTGGGCGCTGAAGGGTCTGGCGTGCGGGCGACGATAGTCAGGCGGAGAGCAGCCGAGCGCCGCGAGCGCCGGCCGCCCAGCGCTCGGCGCCCAGCGCTCGGCGCGCGCCCAGCTGTCGCTATACTCGTTGCCATGCACAAGCTCGTTCTGCTGCGGCACGGTGAGAGCGTCTGGAACCTGGAGAACCGGTTCACGGGATGGACCGACGTGGACCTGACCCCCAAGGGGGTCGAGGAGGCGAAGGAGGCCGCGCGGCTGATCGCGGCCGAGGGATTCACGTTCGACGTCTGCTACACGTCGGTGCTCAAGCGGGCGATCCGCACGCTGTGGATCGTGCTCGACGGGATGGACCTGATGTGGCTGCCCGTACACCGGCACTGGCGGCTCAACGAACGGCACTACGGCGCGCTGCAGGGGCTCGACAAGGCGGAGACGGCGGCGAAGCACGGCGAGGCGCAGGTCAAGATCTGGCGCCGCAGCTACGACATCTCGCCGCCGGCCCTCGAGGCCGGCGATCCGCGGCACCCGGGACGCGATCGGCGCTACGCCTCGCTCGCCGAGGCCGACCTGCCGCGCACCGAGTCGCTCGCGAGCACCGTCGCGCGCTTCCTGCCGCTCTGGCACGAGACGATCGCGCCGGCGATTCGCGGTGGACAGCGCGTGCTGATCGTGGCGCACGGCAACAGCCTGCGGGCGCTCGTGAAGTACCTCGACGACATGTCGGAGCAGGCGATCCTCGAGCTGAACATCCCGACGGGCATTCCGTTGGTGTACGAACTCGACGAGGCCCTGCGGCCCCTGCGGCACTACTATCTCGGGGATCCCGAGGCGGCCAAGCGCGCCGCCGAGGCCGTGGCGAAGCAGAGCCAGGCGAGGGGGTAGGCAGCCTGTCGGTCTGGCGGTCAGTCGAAACGCCTGGAGGGCGGCGCGCGTCGGCGAGGTGCGCTACCCCCGCGGCGTGGCGGGGCGCCCGTGCTCGGCGAGATAGGTGGCGAGCGCGCGGTCCTTGTGGTCCATGTGCTCGAGCAGCCAGCGGCGCATCTCCACGATCGCCTCGAGGGCGGTGGCGGTGCCGGCGCCGGCCACACGATTCTGCAGCGCCCGCGCACGGGCCATCAGCTCGTCGTGCTCGAGCGCGTGGGCCTCGTACTGCGGGTACGCCGTGAGGCGCATCAGCAGCTGCTCGGACATGAAGTGGACGTTGGAGTGCTCGAGCAGCTGGTCGAGGATCTCGCGCACGCGGTTGGGGCCCAGGTCGCGCGCCACGGCGTCGTGGAGCGCATCCATCAGGGCGAGTTCCACGCGGTGCTCGGCGTCTAGGCCCGCGTGCCCGAGGGCGACGGCAAGCGTCCAGGCTGGGGTCGTCACGGGGCCTCCCAGGGGCCGCCCGGGTGGCGGCCGAAGCGCGTCGTGGCCGCAGATTGTACCCGGTTCGAGGCGGCCGTGCAGGTGGCGGCCCGTCAGGCGCCGCCGGTGCGAATCCGCGCGATCCGGCGATCGCGGTCGTCGGCGACGCGCTGCACGTCGCGGCGGTGGTGCTCCTCGAGCTCGGCGCGGGCGGCCGGGTCCTCGGTGCGGGCGAGCGCGGCGCGGTGCAGGATGGCCAGTTCGGCCAGCTTCGCCTCCCAGAGGTTGCGCGCCTCGGCGATGGCGTCCTTCTGGGCGGCGGTCAGCGGCTGTTGGACGACCCCGGCCTCGGCGTCTTGGCGCCGCAGGCGTTCCATGGCCAGTTCGTATGCGCTCTTCGGCGCCTGATCCGACATGCCCCCAGTATCGCATCGTCGCGATCGGCGCGTCCTGACGGAGGCGGATCCCGTCGCGCGGCTGACCCTGCGTGCCGGGGGCGGCGCGGCGGGGCAGCGTCTCGCTCAACCCAGAACCGACCCGAGTGTTACCATTCGCGTCGTGATCTCCAGCTACGCCCTCGACATCGCCACGGCCGGCCAGGGCGACGTGCGCGACCTCACGCGCGAGGTGGCCGGCCTGCTCGCCGATTCGCGGCTGACCGCCGGCCTCGTCACGGTGTTCGTCACCGGCTCGACCGCCGGCATCACCACGATCGAGTTCGAGCCCGGCGTGGTGGCCGACCTGGCGCGCGCCTTCGAGGCCATCGCGCCGAGGGGCGCGCACTACGACCACCACGCGCGGTGGGGCGACGACAACGGGTCGAGCCACGTGCGTGCGGCGGTCCTCGGGCCGTCGATCACCCTCCCGTTCGCCGGGGGGCAGCTCGCCCTCGGCACCTGGCAGCAGGTGGTGCTCGTCGAGTTCGACACGCGCGCCAGGCACCGTCAGGTGATGGTGCAGGTGATGGGGGAGTGAGGCCCGTGCGCCGACAGACGGACGGGTGGGCCCGGGGATCCGATTGCACGGCCAACCGACGCGCCGCCGGCCTCCTGATCGCTCTCGTGTGCCTCGCCGGGATTGCCCTTCCGGCGCAGCAGGCGCCCGACACGACGCGCCCCACCTTCGAGGCGTGGCTCGACGGCGTGAGGGAGGACGCGCGCTCCCGCGGCCTGTCGGACACGGTCGTCGACGAGGCGCTCCGCGGCGTGGAGCGCCAGGACATCGTGCTCGAACGCGACCTGATGCAGGCCGAGTTCACCCTCTCCTTCGATCGGTATCTCACGCAGCGGCTCGCGCCGAAGACCGTGCGCACGGGCCGCCAGATGGCGACCCGTCACCGCGCGCTGCTCCGCGCCGTGTCGGCCAAGTACGGGGTCGCCCCGAGCGTGATCGTCGCCATCTGGGGCGTCGAGTCGAACTTCGGCCGCTTCAGCGGCGTGCGCCCCACGATCGCGGTGCTCGCCACGCTCGGCTACGAGTCGCGCCGTGCGGAGTTCTTCCGCGGCCAGTTGATCGACGCGCTGACGATCCTCGACCGTGGCGACATCGACCTGTTGCGCCTCAAGGGGTCCTGGGCCGGCGCCATGGGACAGGTGCAGTTCATGCCGAGCAGCTACCTGCGCTTCGCCGTGGACGAGGACGGGGACGGCCGGCGCGACATCTGGACCTCGCACGCCGACATCTTCGGTTCGATCGCCAACTACCTGCGGGAGCACGGCTGGACGGCCGGCGTGCGCTGGGGCCGCGAGGTCCGGGTGCCGGCCACGGCGGACGCGGCCGTGCGGGCGGCAGTCACGCCGCGCGAGAGCAACTGCCGGGCGGCACGCGAGTTGAGCGCACCCTTGCCCGTGTCGCGGTGGCGAAGCCTCGGCGTCCGGGGGGCCGACGGCGGGGCGCTGCCTTCCTCGGAGCTGCCGGCGTCGCTGCTGCAGGCGGGCAGCCGCACGCTGCTCGTCTACGGAAACTACGACGCGCTGCTCGAGTACAACTGCGCCAATACCTACGCCGTTGGCGTGGGGCTGCTCGCCGACCGGATCGCCCAGGGCCGCTGACCGTCGTCCTCCGGCGGGACTGAAGCCCTTGTCCGGACAGCGCCGACGCGCTCTGCCACGACTGGCGGTGGACGCGGTCTGCCGCGAGCACGCCCTGAGCTCACCCTGAGCGACGGCCCGCATCTCGGGCTCGCGTCGAAGCCTGGGAGGCGAGCGGCTCGGGCCCTGGTGAGTGGTCCGGGTTCAGCGGTGGGCCCACGCGGCCCCCCCCGCTGCCGGTCGGGGCCGGGCCGCCAGCCGCTGGCCGCCAGTCTCCAGGCGGGATACAATGCCCGGGCTGCGGCGTTCCATGGTCGCGGCACCGCCTGATGCTCGCATTTCGCGCGCACCAGCCGGGCCTGCTCCGACGAGACGCCCCCTCCCCCGTCGGTCGGTCGCGCCCCCTCCTCCCGGTTTTGGCAGTGGCGCGCCTCGGCCCCGGGCTCCGCAAGGAGGCACTGCATGGCCAAGTACAGGATTGCCTGGTTGCCCGGCGACGGCGTCGGCAACGACGTGATGGAGGCCACGCGCACCGTGCTCGACGCGCTCGGCCTCGACGCGCAGTACGTTCACGGCGACATCGGCTGGGAGTTCTGGTGCCGGGAGGGCGACGCGTTGCCGGCCCGCACCATCGAGCTGCTGAAGAACGTCGACGCCGCGCTGTTTGGCGCGATCACCTCCAAGCCGATGAAGGCGGCCGAGGCCGAGCTCGCGCCCGCGCTCCGCGGGACGGGGCTGATCTACCGCTCGCCGATCGTGCGCATGCGGCAGCTCTTCGATCTCTACACGTGCCTGCGCCCGTGCAAGGCCTACCCGGGCAACCCGCTGAACTTCCGGGAGGGACTCGACCTCGTGGTGTTCCGCGAGAACACCGAGGACCTCTACGCCGGCGTCGAGTTCTCGCCGGTGCCCGACGACCTGCGCGACGTGCTGCAGCGCCTCTCGAAGCCCTTCGGCGCCTTCGCGGGGCTCGCCGCAAGCGACTACGCGATCTCCTGCAAGATCAACACGCGCAAGGGCTCGGCACGGATCGTGCGCGCAGCCTTCGAGTTCGCCCGCGCCAACAGGCGCCGGCGCGTGACGGTGGTGCACAAGGCCAACGTGGTGCGCGCCACCGACGGCCTCTTCCTGGAGGTGGCCCGCGAGGTGGCGGCCGGCTTCCCCGCGGTCGAGTTCGACGAGGCCAACGTGGATGCGATGACCATGTGGCTCCTCAAGAACCCGTTCAACTACGACGTGCTCGTCGCGCCGAACCTCTACGGCGACATCGTGTCGGACCTGTGCGCGCAGATGGTGGGCGGCCTCGGCTTCGGCTGCTCGGGCAACATCGGCGAGCGGCTCGCGGTGTTCGAGCCCACGCACGGTTCGGCGCCCAAGTACGCGGGCCAGTACAAGGTGAACCCCATCGCGACGATCCTCGCCGCCAAGATGATGCTCGACTGGCTCGGTGAGCAGGACAAGGCCGCGGCGGTCGAGCAGGCCGTGGCCACCGTCATCGCCGACGGCCAGGTGCGCACCTACGACATGGGCGGCCGCGCGAGCACGCTCGACATGGGCAACGCCATCGCCGCCAAGCTGCGGCCGGTGAGGGTGTAGGCTCGCGGCTGGCGACCGGCGGCTGGCGGCGGGCGTCGAGATGGCCTGGAAGGTTGCGATGCCAGAGATCGTCCTGCACGAGGTGGGGTTGCGCGACGGCCTGCAGGTGGAGCGGACCGTCGTGCCAACGCCGACGAAGTTGCAGTGGGCCGACCGGCTCGCCCGCTCCGGCGTGGACCTCCTCCAGCTCGGCTCCTTCGTACACCGCGAGAAGGTGCCGCAGATGGCCGACACCGACGAGCTGTTCGCCGCCTTCGCCGGGCGATCCGGCGGGCCGCGGCTCACCGCGCTCGTCCTCAACGAGAAGGGGCTCGAGCGCGGCCTCGCCTGCGGTGTGCGGTACTTCTGCCTGGGCGTGTCGGCGAGCGATACGCACAGCCGGAAGAACACCGGCATGAGCACGGCCGAGGCGCTCACCCGGATCGTGGCGATCGCGGAGTCGGCACGGAAGGCCGGGGCCGAGGTGCAGGTCTCGGTGCAGTCGGCCTTCGGCTGCGGGTACGAGGGCGAGGTGCCTGCCGCACGCGTCCTCGACCTGGCGTCGCGGTTCCTCGACGCAGGCCTGCTGACCGTGAGCCTTGCCGACACCGCCGGTCACGCCACGCCGGACCAGGTGGAGCGGCTCTTCACCGCGGTCCGGGCACTCGACCCGCGGGTCGTGTGCGCGTGCCACCTGCACGACACCTACGGCCTCGGCATCGCCAATGCCGTCGCCGCCCTCCGCGCCGGGGCCACGTACTTCGAGACGGCCGTCGCGGGGCTCGGCGGCTGCCCGTTCACGAAGGTGGCCGGCGGCAACGTCTGCACGGAGGACTTCGTGCACCTGCTGCACCGGCTCGGCCACCGGTCGGACGTCACGCTCGACCCGATCCTCGAGGTGGCGTGCGACATCGAGGCGTTCCTCGGACGGGATCTCCCGGGCCGCGTGCACAAGACCGGGCCCATTCCCCGCATTCCCGCCG
>Ga0114939_10001182_pt1 | contig 20895 bp, 17 predicted proteins | sample AshMeaCrysSpring_FD_87196 | JGI IMG/M metagenome (GOLD analysis project Ga0114939, IMG submission 87196) | Groundwater microbial communities from Big Spring, Nevada to study Microbial Dark Matter (Phase II) - Ash Meadows Crystal Spring | ecosystem: Environmental > Aquatic > Deep subsurface >...
TCCAACTATCAGGGCTATGCTCAACTGCTATTTCGCCATCGTCATTTAACATCTGATAATTTACCAATGCTTCTAATACAGGTTGATATAAACCACTTGCATAGGGTGGGTCAAAATAAATTCTGTCAAATTTAATATCTGATATAGTTTTTAATTTTTGAATTATATCTCCCCGCAGAATTCTAAAATCTTGGTCGCTGTTAGCTACACGCTGCCAATTGTCTTTGACAACTGCACAAGCTTGGGAAGATTTTTCAATGCCAACTACAAAACTGGCTCCGCGACATAAAGCCTCGGCTCCCATTGAACCACTGCCTGCACATAAATCAAGCCAGCTAGATTCTGCTATTGTTCCCTGCCAGATATTGAACACAGCTTCTCTTACCCGCGCACTTGTGGGTCGGGTATGATTGCCTGGTAAAGTTTTTAACTGTCGATTACCGTAAATCCTCAGAGTCATTAGTTCAGATGGGTCAATGGTCATTAGTTAATGGTATCTAATGACTGGGGGACTCATGACTAATTACTAAATTTCTCATCCTAAATTATGATTATGCCGCTATTTGTTCCCTTACTTGAGATACAAAGTTTGACAGAATTTGCAATCCTATATTGGAAGATTTTTCTGGGTGAAACTGCACTGCTGTTAAATTATCCTTGGCGATCGCTGCAGTAATAGTTTGACTGCCATGAGTAACTGTGGCAGCTTTGACTTGTGGGTTTGTGGGGTCAACATAAAAAGAATGGACAAAATAAACCCAAGGATGAGCGGGTAAATGTTCCCAAAGAATTGTTTTAGGTTGTTCGTAATTGAGTTGGTTCCAACCCATATGAGGGACTGTTATACCAGGTTCTGGAGGAAAGCGACGGACTTTTCCTTGGATAATTCCTAATCCTGGTTCAACTCCTTCTTCAGAAGATTCAAATAAAATTTGCAACCCTAAACAAATACCTAAAAAAGGTTTACCAGATGCAATTGCGTCTCGGATGGGTTTTTCTAATTTTCTCGACCTAAGATGTTGCACTGCCGGGTCAAAAGCACCGACTCCAGGCAAAACTACTGCATCCGCTTGCTGTATAACAATTGGGGAATCAGTAATTCTTGAATTTGCTCCAGCTTTTTCTAATGCTTTACAAACTGAGTGCAAATTTCCCATGTCGTAATCAACGACTGCAATCACCGACATTTTGTATTCTCCCTGCTAATTTATAATGGCGGGCTTTATATATTCTAAATAATATTTTTCATGAAGAAAAGATTTCTATTAACTTCTTTTACAATTTGGCTACCTCATCATAATTCAAATGCCTCTGATGATTTATTAATTTCTTGCTTCAAAATTGATGAGCCACTTTATGATTTACATTTTTTACGTTTGTTACCTGTGGACATAGAACTTGCCAGTGGCCAAGTAATAGAGAAGATAAATTCACTTCAACCTGATGTGATTATCTGTTGTGGCATGGCTGAAAAACGCCATCAATTAACTGTGGAATCTAATGCTTCTGACAAGGAAACAGTGTTACATACGACTGTAGATTTAGAAAATTTAGTGGCAGATAGTCAAAAAATTGAGATTAGTCACGATTGCGGAAAATTTGTCTGTGAAGCTCTTTATTACTCCGTTTTAGATTTCCTCAAACAAAAATCAGCAAAAATCTATTGTCTTTTTGTTCATGTTCCCATTTTAACGGAGGAAAATCATGAGGTAATTTTTCAGGATTTTCGACTTATTCTAAATAGGCTGGCACTTTTGTAAACTTTTGTACGTCAGTTTTGTGAACTAAATATCTAGGTATATGTTACCGTTATTACCTTTTTTCCCCATTTCTCAAATAATTGCCCAAACTGTTCCAACCGCTCCTCCCCCAGAAGAAGTTGTTTTACAGCAAGAAGTTCGTGCTTTACCAGGTAGGTTAAATAATATTCCTACATTTAATAGTAATAGTCCGGAGTTAGTACTTCAGGAAGGAATTTTACTTTCTACTTTTCCCACTCAAGGCAAAAAAAATCCCTCTGCCCATTTAAATTATTCTTTTCGTGGACGGTTTGATATTTTTGCTCACCATGTAGCCAAGGCAAATAATCCCGAAGATGAGCGATCGCTCTATCTTGGTATTGTCTTATATAACCCCACAAATAAACCAGTAAAGGTCAATATCTTACAAGCCGCAAGTTATCTTAGTCAGCCTGATGCACCATTTATTGCAAGGCCAGCTTTTAGTATTAATAATGATGGCAGCATTTATGCTGGTCCTGGTGACAGAGCAACGGGAGATGTTTTACGAGGAAAAAGACAAGAACAATTCCCTAGAGAAATTATTATTCCTCCAGGAAAAAATCAAATACTATTGAATTTACCAATACCAGTCAAGGGACTAACACCCCCTTTAAATGGTCGTTCAACTTTAATGCGATTATCCAGTAGTGGCAGAGTTTATGCCGCAAGTTTAGCTATGTTTGCTCCCAAAAATTCAGATGGTAGTGAACGTCCACCAACATTAGAAGAATGGGAAACACTATTAAATAATGGAGAATTATCTAGCCCAAGAGACAAAGTTCCAACTCCCTTAGAACAAACTGATAAACCTATTATTTATGGACGTGTTGCAGGAGTATCTCAAGGTTCAGAATGGCGGAGTCTAATTACAGATAATCCAGGTAATCCAAAATCAACCTTTCTGACAATTCCCAAAGCCGGACAAGCTTACTCTTATATATTAAGTAGTCTCCATCGGGGTACTTTAGAAACTGGTCAAATTCAAAGTTCTCCAATGTTAGCAAGATATCCCGACACTGCCTATCGGGCACATGGCAACTATGCTTTGCAATATAGTTTAAAATTACCTCTGTATAATAATACACCGCAAAGTCAGACTGTTAGCATTGCAATGCAAACTCCTATTAAGGAAGATAAATTATCAAAACAGGGATTAAGATTTTTTGCTGCAGAAGCTAAACCTGTTTTCTTTAGGGGTAGCGTCAGAATTCGTTATCGAGATGATAAAGGAAAGCCGCAAACTCAATTTATCCATCTGGTGCAGAAGCGGGGGCAACAGGGACAACCTTTAGTGGTATTAAACATGAAACAGGGCGATCGCCGTTTAGTAGAAGTTGATTTAATCTATCCTCCCGATGCCACACCACCCCAGGTCTTAACAGTGAAAACTCAATAAATACTTTTTTCTCACGCAAAGACGCAAAGAGTTTCTTGCTTCCTTTGCGCCTATGGCACTCCGTGCCACGCTACGCTATGGCGCCTTTGCGTGATATATCTTACTTTCTAAGCAACAACTTGAATTCCTACATGCCCAGCAAAAGCATACCAATCTTTAGTAAAGCCTTTAATTTCCAAATCTTTCAGAGTAAATTTGACATGACCACCTTCTATGGGCAACTTAACTATATTACTTGCATCAGGTTTGTCTGTTAATAAGATTAACTCAGTGCCAGCAGGAATAGTTTGTTTGGATTCATTATTTAAAACTCTTCCGTCTACTGGTTTACGTTTGATAATGGTGTCTACATTAAATACAACCTTGAGAAATCCTTGGCGATTTCCAACAAGGGTGCGGCTAACTGCTACTCTAACCGCATTTTTTTGGGCTTGCTTGGCAACAATAGATTCAACAGTGGGAACTTCAATAAAAGTATTTTCTGTAATCTCTACATGTTCAGCAAAAGCGTGCCAATTAGTACTCAAACCCTTAAATTGTAAATCTTCCAACCCAATTTTATAGTGGTCTAAATTATTTCCAGCTATTTGATATGATTTTAAAACTAATTCAGTACCAGCGGGAATTCTTTGTAATTTAGTGCTGGGTAATTGGTTAGATTGGATGGGTTCTTGTTTTAAGATGGTGTCTTGAATAAAGAGGATTCTATCGATAGCCATAGTTAGTACCTGTTAGTATATTTTTTTATTTTTTTGTATCAAATAAACCATGAAAGAATTTTGATTTGTTGACCTTTCCAAGGCTTACACTTATTTACTAGTTATGGATCGAGCTACTTATGCAGTTGCTTTCCAAGCTTGCAGAAATTATTTTTATTATCCAAGTATGGTCAAGAAAAAAGTAATATAAGACACTCAGTCAATAGCCTACTGAAGGTTTGTTAACATCAATTTTATGATTAAATTCACGTAAATATAAACATTTGAATATAAAGGGGTAAGAAAAAATATGATAAATTAATCTGAAACAAGTTGTATAAATCAAAACACTAGTATCAATTTAGAACAAACAGAGGAACTAGGAATATGTTAAAGGAATATATCTCCCATAGTCTCATCGGCACACCATTAGAACCAGCAGCCCTTGCTATACGTAAAGTGCTAAATAATTTAAGGCAAATTCAAAAACCTGAAATGGCAGATACTTACATAGAATCTGAGCGAATGAGACAGGTTATAGATAGAGTTGTTGAGGAGTCTACAAATTGTATTGATGTTGGGGGTCATTTAGGTTCTATTCTCCAACATATCAAAGAGCGATCGCCTCAAGGCAAACACATAGGAGTTGAACCAGTACCCTATAAAGCAGCTTGGCTAGCAAAAAAATTCCCGGAAATGGAAATCCTCCAAATCGCTTTAAGCGATAAACCAGGTGAAGCGGAATTTTTTGTACAAAATAGCTCAGCTTATAGTGGTTTACGTTTACAAGGTGCCGGGACTCAAACTGTTTCTACAGTTAAAGTTGCTTGTAAGCGCCTGGATGATATTGTCCCCAATGACAGAGAAATTGGATTTATAAAACTGGATGCAGAAGGAGGGGAATTAAATGTACTTGGTGGTGGAGAAGAATTAGTAAATCGATGCCGTCCAGTCATCATGTTTACTAGTGTTGCCCATGCAATCAAAGCTTTTGATATTACCCAAAAAGATATTTACGATACCTTTGTTAATAAATATGGATATTCCATCTATTTATTTAAGGACTGGTTAGGTAATGGACAACCCCTGACTTTAGAAGGTTATGTAAAAGCAATGGAATATCCAATGCAGGCTTTTAGATTTCTTGCTGTTCCAAAGGAAAATGTTAAATAACAGTTCAAAATAAACTGGATATCCAAGTTTTTCGAGAAAATTTTCCTATTGCCAAGTATTCACTTCTTTCCTGCGGCTATTATGAAGTATCAGTTTTTAACATCAGGAGAGAAGTGTGTCTTACACAAATGGGACGATGATGCAATATTTCCATTGGTATATCAACAACGATGGGACTTTGTGGAGTAAGGTCAAGGCAAACGCTGAAAGTTTAGCAAAGGCAGGATTTACGGCAATATGGCTGCCCCCGGCATATAAAGGTAGTTCGGGTGGATATGACGTAGGTTATGGTGTATACGATATATTTGATTTAGGAGAATTTGACCAAAAAGGGTCTATTCGCACTAAATATGGCACCCGCGATGAATATTTAGCAGCAACTAAAGCATTAAAAAACCAAGGTGTTGAGGTTTATGCTGATGTTGTATTTAATCAGAGGGATGGCGGAGACGAAAAAGAAAGAATTAAGGGTACCCCCTATTCTAGAGATAACCGAAATAATCCTATTGGTGGGTTACAGGAAATAGAAGTATATACAAAATTTAACTTTCCTGGGCGAGGTGATAAATACTCTAAAATGAAGTGGAATCACACTCACTTTGATTGTGTCAATCATAATATGTTGGCGCCCGGAGATGGGATAGTATACTTATTTGAAGGACAAAGTTTTGAAAAATTTGTAGATTTAGAGAAAGGAAATTATGACTTTCTTCTTGGTTGTGATTTAGATATGGACAACCCAGAAGTAAGGGAAGAATTAAAATATTGGGGACGTTGGATTATAGATACAGCAGGAATAAATGGTTTTCGTTTAGATGCAGTCAAACATATTCCCGCTGGCTTTTTTCTAGAATGGATAGACTCTGTACGCCAATATGCAAAACAAAATATTTTTTGCGTTGGTGAGTATTGGTCAAATAATATTCAATCTTTACATTGGTATATTCAAGCAACAGGCGGTCGGATTTCTTTATTTGATGTACCTTTGCACCAGAATTTTCATCAAGCTAGTCGTCAAGGTGCTTCCTATGATATGAGTAAAATTTTAGATGGCACCCTAGTTCAACAACAATCTGCTTTAGCAGTAACATTTGTCGAAAACCATGATACTCAACCATGCCAAGGATTAGAGTCTCCCGTTGAACCTTGGTTTAAACCCTTAGCTTATGCCCTAATTTTATTACGTCAAGAAGGTTATCCCTGTGTCTTTTATGCTGATTACTATGGCGCCGAATATGATAATTGTCGGGGCACAACACCTGTAATTCTTTATTCTCACCGTTGGTTAATAGATAGATTTTTAGATGTACGGAAAAACTTTGCCTATGGTGAGCAATTAAATTACTTTGACCATCCTAATACCATTGGCTGGACGCGCCTAGGCGATAAAAATCATCCTAAAGCGATCGCTGTAGTCATGACTAACGGCCAAAATGGCTCTAAATGGATGGAAGTTAGAAAGCCTAATACTACCTTCCGCGATATTACAGGTCATATTTCACAAAAATTAGTCACTAATAAAGATGGTTGGGGTGAGTTTTCTTGTAAAGGAGGTTCAGTTTCTGTCTGGGTACAGGAATAGGGAAGTAGGGGAGGAGAGCCGTATTAGTCAATTCTTATTTTTGTCAGGACTTACGCAACTGGCACAATCAGTCTCGGCGCGGCTTTGCCGCGCCTTCGATATCAGTCTAAAGCCAAATTCCCAAAACGCAAGGTAAAAAGGGAATTTTACAAATTCAGGACTTACGATATTGTCACATTGTTTTTGTTTGTAGTTGGGCGCTTGCGCCCATATTTTTGGAGGGAAGACAGCCCAACGCGCGAACATGAGGATTGTGCCAGTTGCGTAAGTCCTGTTTGTATTAGCCATTCTTCTATTAGCCATTAGCAATTGACTTAATTTACTTCCTTAAACAGAACATTATGCAGGAATAATGTTCTGTTGAAAGGAATAATTTAGCAAAATTTTTTCGCAGACCCTTAATCAATAGGATTATATAACTAATGCAAAATCTGTATTGATACAAATATTTGGTAACTAATTTAACAGAAAAAAATTTTATAAGAAAGTTGCGTTTTGTGATTCAAGTCACTTGGAATTTGTGAGTTATATTTGATAGATTGAACATATTGGAACTAAAATACTGGCTTTCAGGGTTTCAAGGTTTGCGTTCGTCTGTCGGCTGGCCGAAGCAAAAGTGAAAGCGAAGTTCGAGTTATCACTTACGTAATTTCTAACTCACGTAAAACTTTACACTCCCTCAAGCACTAAAAAACCGAACAAATGAATCAAGCAAAAATTTGGTCCGTTGTTGCCTTATCAACTACAGTTGTAGGATTACCCTCTGTAGCTAAAGCTGCAACACCCGATGCAACACCCGATGGCACTTCTTCTAATCAAAATACAACAGCTTCTAATGATGCTGTTAAATCAGAAAAATCTGAAATCGTTGCCAAAAAATCCGAATCTGTAATTACTCAGACTCACACATATAATTTAGATGGTCGCGAAGCTACTACTTTATATGTTCGCAATATTCCCTTATTTACCTTTATTGAACAAGAGGGAAATGCTAACACAGTAGATAGAGCCAACACTGTTGCATCTAAAATAAATAAATTAATATCAGATAAAATTGACCCTGATCAAATTTCAGTAAGTTGGAAAAAAGGTAGCCATATCATAAAAGTTAATAACGAAGACCTAGTAGAAATTAATAGCTATACTCGTTTACCAGATACGACTAATAACCTAGCACAGGATGCATTACAAAGTACTAATCGCCTGCGTAGATTAGTAGGAAATGCTCAACCTCTCAAACAAATTAGTAATCTTGTCGCTTCCGAAAACACTGTTCCCCAACAAGTTGTTAAAAAGCAAGAAGAAACCGTCAAACCCCTAGTTGCTGTTAAAAAGACTGAGCAAGCTACCGTTAAAAAACAAGAATCTATTAAAAAGACAGAACAATCAGCATCAAAACCCGAAGATATTGCTAAAAAGCGTGAAATAGCGAAGAAACTACTAGAGAAAAAGCGTTCCCAAGAGAATGCGAAGGCAAATGTCAGAAGCACTTCTAGAGGTATTGCTTCCTACTACGGCAATGAAAGTGGTAATAGGACTGCTACAGGTGAAAGATTTAATCCTAATTTATTAACCGCAGCCCATCGGACATTACCTTTTGGTACCAGAGTTCGCGTTACAAATACTCGTAATGGTAATTCTGTAATTGTGCGTATCAATGACCGTGGTCCATTTATTGGTGGTCGTGTAATTGATGTTTCTACTGCTGCTGCACAACGGTTAGGAATGATTGGTAGTGGTGTTGCCTCAGTTAAAATAGAAGTGTTGAATTAGGGCTAATTGCTGATGGCTAATTGCTAATTGCTAATTGCTAGTTGCTAATTGCTAATTGCTAATTGCACTATGGCTGATGGCTGATGGCTTATGGCTAGGACAATGGGAGTAATCGGGGAGGAAAATTCACATCGAATTTTGCCTCCCTTATAATTAAAATGATTAAAAATTATTGCGTAAGTCTTGTATCTATAATTTTTATCTAAAAAATTCCAAATATCCTCTTAATCATAAGTTAATCACAAGAGCCTAATGCTAATAAATTAAATTTCTGGGCTGCCGTTAAACCTCTAACTCCAGAAATATTCATTCCCTCGTATAGCCTCTCAACTCTTAAAGTTTTAATACAATCTTTTCTATCTAAATCCCATACTTTAATAACAGCATTTCCATCACTACTAACTAAATATTTCGCATCGGGACTATAAGCAACAGCCATAACCCAATTGTCATGTCCCTCTAGAGTAAAAGTACAATTACCTGTATTTAAATTCCAAAATTTAATCGTTTTATCTGCGCTACAACTAACCAGAGTTTTACCATCTGGGCTAAAGGAAATTCCCCATAGCCAATCTGTATGTCCTTCTAAACATTTAATGCATTCTCCTGTATTTATATTCCACAATCTAATAGTTTTATCTGCGCTTCCTGTGGCAAGGGTATTACCATCTGGACTAAAATTTACCCACCATGTCCAATTACTATGTCCATCAAAAGTTTGGAAAAAATTCTTTTTCTCTATATCCCAAATTTTAATCGTATTATCAAAGTTTCCAATGGCTATTTTTTGACCATCTGGGCTGAAAACAAGGGACATAGGAAAATGTGCTGAAAAACTATCTATAATATGACCTGTCGCAATGTCCCATAATTTAATAGTGCGGTCAAAACTACTAGTTGCTAAAATCTTTCCATCTGGACTAAAAGCTACCCCTGTGACTGGATTTGTATGACCGTATAAAACTTTAATGGATTGATTAGTCATTGCATTCCATAATCTAATTGTTTGGTCTGCGCTTGCACTGGCGATGATGCCACCATCGGGACTAAAAGTTATCGCATAAATAAAATCTGTATGACCTCGTAATCTTATAGACTCCCAATTATCCATATCCCACAATATAATTGTGCCGTCTTGGCAACCACTAGCAATTTTGGGTTTTATATTTTCATTTTTACTGAAAGATATTGAATTATTGGAGTTTGAATTATTGGGATTTAAATTATTTGATGAATTGGAAATAACTGGACTAAAAGTAACAGCCTTAATCCAATTATGACGACCTTGAAAAATTCGGATACATTCACCAGTTTGAATATCCCATAGTCTCACAGAAAAATCATCGCCGGAACTAACAAGTAAATTTTCCTGGGGATTAACAGCAAGACAATCGACTGCATTACTATGTCCTTGTAGAGTTTTAATACATTCTTTTGTTTCTATATCCCAAAGTCTAACTGTTCCATCAGCGCCAGCACTAGCTAGAATCTCATCATCAACAAAGGCTATTTTTAAGACGATGTTAGAATGCCCTTCTAAAGTGCCTATACAAATACCTTTTTTTATATCCCATAATCTAATAATAGTATCTAAACCAGCGCTGGCTAAGATTCCTTTTTTATTAAATTTGAGACTTCTTAGCCAATCAGTATGTCCTTCTAAGGTTTTGAGATAGAAACCTTGATGAAAATCCCAGATTTTAATAGTATTATCATCACTACCACTGGCAATAATATCTCCATCGGGACTTAAAGCTAGACACCAAACAAGTGCTTGATGTTGTTGTAATATTTTGGTACATTTCCCAGTATTAATATCCCAATATCTAATAGTTGAATCAGCACTACTGCTAATTAAAGTTTTTCCATCTTTACTAAATAAAACAGACTGAATACTTTCCTTGCTAATTTGGAGCGATCGCCTTTCTGATGCATGGATTCCATCCCTGGCATATTCTGTAGTTTCTATATCCCAGATTTTTATAACTCCATCATAGCCGCAGCTAGCAATATTTTTACCATCAGGGCTAAATACAACACACCATACAGAACCCATATGGGCTGGAAAAGCTACTAACATTTCTCCATTAGCGACATCCCAAAAACGAATATAACCTTCGTAATGAGCTGTCACCATTAACTTACCATCAGGACTAAATTCCGCTGACATCCCAGGGGATAGAGTTTTGGCAAATACACATTTAGATAAATCAGAATTGGCAAAGTTAACTTGTCTTAGGGAGGTATCTTGTAAATAGGCTTGCCAAATATTTAAGCAAGAAAGGTCATATCCTGTTAAATCTATTTGTAAATGACAGAGAATATTTAGAATATTACCTGCCAGATAATTAGGATGAGTCTGATAACCGGGAAATACTCCCATTTGATGGCGTAAACTATCTAATATTTCCTTAAGATAATTTTCAAGATGATTCTCAAGATGATTTTCTATATTTTGTATGGGATTATTTACTAAATGACTAGTTGTCTGAGAATTAAACCTGATAAATAGCTGTTCAATTAAAGGTTGAATAATTAATTTTGTTTGAATAATTCTAATGTAATCTTTTGCTGTCGCTTTAATTAAGGTATGGGTTTGCAATAAGTTGTTTTGACCAATATTATTTATAGGATTATTTATATCATTATTTTTACTGCTTATATTTCTATTATTTAATTGATTCCATTGGCTAATAGCATTACTAACTTCCTGTATAAATTTCTCTGTAACATATTCCATAACTACAGGTTGAAGGGTAAAGCTAGTAGAAAAGTTAATTTCCAAGTTAGTTTCTAAGCTTGTTTCTGAAATTATTTTTCTTTGTTTTTCTATTAAACTTCTTCTACTCAGTGATTCTAATGCTTCTAATATTTTTACGCTAGAAACAGGCAATAATAAATCTAAACGTAATTCAGCTAATGTAACGGCTTCGCGGTTAATCGCAAGCCAGTACATTAAATCCATTTCTAAGGAAGATAAACGTTGAAAATGTTCTGATATTAAATCACAAATACTACCAAATAAAGTTATTTCTTGATTGAGAAAATCTTTGATATTTCCATCAAACACTTCCTGAATAGTAGTGACAATAATTTTAATGGCTAAGGGATTGCCCTGATAATGTTGTATTAAACCTTGCCAATCTGTTTTGTGAATCTGGGAAGAAATTTTGCTTTTGATTAATTCTAAGGAAGTGTCAATATCTAAACCAAAAAGTTGTAGCGATCGCACTCCCAATGTATCGCCTTCTAAAGTCGCTATTTCCTGGGGTTTTTCTCTGCTTGTTAAAATCAAACAACTCTGGTGCGCTGTTTCGCCAACTTGTTTTAGAAATATTCCATAGTCTTCATAACCAGATTGATAGCGTCCAGATTTTTCACCACCCGCTAATACAGATTCCCCATTATCAAGAATTACTAAACAACGATATTGTTGTAAATGAGAGATAAATAGGGATATTGCTTCATTACTACCACCTGGAATCTTAACAGGTTGCCCCAAGCCAAAGAATTTAAGGATATTTGCTAATAAATCTTTTAGGGGAGGGCTGTTACGAAGACTGCGCCAAATAATAAAATCAAAATTATCCTGGATTTGTCGGGCAACTTTTACAGAGAGATAACTTTTCCCCATACCTCCCATTCCCCATAGAGTTATTAACCTACATCTATCGTTGATAACCCAACTCTCTAATTTACATCTTTCAGGCGATCGCCCAAAAAACCTAGAAACATCTACAGCCTCACCCCAATCAATATTATTCTCAGCAATATTGTTTGGGATTGGAGATATTGTTGGGATATTCCCAGGAATCTTTTCCTCTTTATCCTGAAAACCACTTTTTTGATAATCCCCCGGCGTTAACTCTAAACCAAAGGCGCGAAAAAAGTACTCAATACTTTGTTTATCAACACCCTCTTCTCTAGCTAAAACCTTAGAAACAGTAAAAGGTGCCAACTGAGTACGAAAACTTAACTCTTCAAGGGTAAATTTTACCCCATCATTTTCTTCTATCTCTAAGTCATACTTTGCTTCATGAAGTTTTTTAAACCCTTGAAAGCTAAGTATTACACCACGTTTACGTCGTTGCTTATGTTGTAGCATAGGGCTTACATTTTGTTGTGCAATATCGCCGTTGATAACTAGTAATGTAAACTAGAGTTTGAGTCTATATGATAATTATGTTACCGAATAGCTCAATTACTTTGCTTTACAGACTACTCAGTGTGGCAACTCATAATATCAAAAATTAGCAATTAGCAATTAGCAATTAGCCATTAGCCATTAGCCCTTAGCCATTAGCAATTAGCAAAAAAATGTTTACTTGAGTAATTTTCTGGGAATAATATCAAATAGAGTGACGAAAATAATAGGATGATTAGATTTTTAGCTCTTGAGTTATTAAGTCTTTATTCTTTATTGTTTTTGCGTATTTATACTTGAAAATTTATTTTGATGATTATGCCACAAGAATTAACACCAAAGGTAAGCATTTGTATTCCAACTTATAACAGAGCAAATTTTTTACAATACTCTGTGAACAGTGTACTGACACAAACCTATCAAGATTTTGAAATAATTATCTGTGATGATGCTTCCACAGATAATACACCTGAAATTATCAAACAGTGGCATGACCCAAGAATTCGTTATATAAGACAACCATTAAATGGCGGTCGCAGCAAGAACATGCGTTCTGGGTTTGAAGCAGCGAAGGGAGTTTATTTCATAAAATTTGATGATGATGACGCTTTAACTCCAGAATTTTTAGAAAAAACAGTTGCTGTTTTAGATACAGAAGCTGAGATAGATTTTGTTTGTACAAATCACTGGATTATCAATCAAAATAACAAAAGAGATGAATTAGCTACTCAAGAAAATTCTACAAAGTGGGGTAAAAATAAACTTCCCCAAGGATTAATTCCTAATTTGCTGAAAGAGACTTTTATTAATCAAAGCTTACAAGTCGGTTCCACACTTTTTAGACACAGTAGTTTACAAGAAGTTAACTTTATGCGTCCAGAAGCAGATGGATGTGAGGATTTTGATTTATTAGTCAGGCTAGCTTTACTTAATAAACAGGGATACTTTATTCCAGAGTTTTTAATGGAATATCGGTTGCATGGCGGTCAGAATAGTTTAAAACAAAATCTTCATTTTTTAAAAGCGAAGGAATTTTCTTTAAAAAGCTATAAGTTTCCAGATAGTGAATTAGAAAAAACTCGTATTATTAAGCTAGCTTATATTCAACAGACTTTAGCTTTAAGACTTATTGAAAATGGAGAAATGAGAAAAGGACGTCAGCTTTTACAAGAGTCTAACAAAATTTTAGGCTTATCATCTAAAGCTGTCATTGGTTTTCTTTGGTCTTACTTTCCCAAAAATTTACAACAGCTTGCTATCGATATTTTTAGAGCTATGCGTCCTAAAAATTATACAGATAGAGTTAGAAGTGAAGTAGGGAGGTAGAAAATAAAAGTTACTAGGGTAGGTTGAGAAGCCTACCCAATAATATTAAAGCAATAATATTATTGCTTTAATATCAAAGCAATAATATCAAAGGAATAATATTAACAGGACTTACACAAAAAATACCTCAAATCCTCATTTATTCGTGTTTTTCGTGCCTTGGAACGCGGCGGTCTCGCCGAGATGCGGTGACCTTATTCCATGAACCTTGCGGCTATTCCTAATTAAATAAGATTATCAACAGCCTCACTAAAGCGCTCGTAGGGAGAAACACCAACAATAGTATCTATTAACTCGCTATTTTTAAAAATTAAAACAGCTGGAATACTACGAAGACCAAAACGTCTAAAAATAGGTTTGTTGTTATCTACATCGACCTTAACAACTTTTACTTTGCCTTCATATGCCTCCGCTAATTGTTCCATTAAAGGAGCCACAAGACGACAAGGACCGCACCAAGTAGCTGTAAAGTCTACCACTACAACATCCTCTTTACTTAAAAGAGTGTCAAATTCACTTTCTTGAATGTAAGCTACTTTCTCGGTAGACATTCCCATAATTCTCCATTAAGCATTAATACTTAATTCATTATTACAGGCTACTGGGCCTATTAGTGAATAAGACTAGTACTATTTCATAAGCCTTTGTGGAACAGGCATCCTGCCTGTTTGTCTTGAAATTAAACAGGCAGGATGCCTGTTCCACAAGAAATATTAGTTTGTCTTGCAATTAAACAGACAGGATGCCTGTTCCACAAGAAATATTAGTTTGTTTTGGATACTAGTACATATCATCAAACCTTTAAAATTTTCTTCATTTTCACGTGGGAAATACCAGCTTCTTCAAAAATATCGCCCACTTGGGTGAAGCCCAGCTGCTGGTATAAACCCTTGATATATTCTTGGCTATGGACAACAGCTTCCGGGATATTTTTACTTTCAATTACATCGAGAGCGATCGCCATCAGAAGTTTCCCAACACCATGTCCACGGGCATCTTGTAAAACAGCTAGTCTTTCTATTTTGGCTTTTTTCTCATCTAATACCCTGACTCTAACAGTCCCAACACACTCATCATCTAATACCGCTAGTAACAACTCACATTTTTCATCCTCTCCATCAAAGTCTAATTCCTCCCTAACTCCTTGTTCTTCTTGAAATACCTTTTTCCGTATAAATTTAACCGCTTCAATCTCTGAAGGCAATTTAGCAAGTTTAATAGATGGATTAGTCATAGATAGTTTTTAGATAATTTATCTCCCACATTCCCTAATCACAGATTAAATCACGAATTAAATGGATTAAAGGATTGCACAGATTTTTTACTATTATCATTGACCCTTCGCTTCCCTCGCTTCCCCAACTTAAGTTAGCGACTTAAAACCTTTATCTTTACTAGCACCAGGAAATAAAAAATTGCACACTATAATTATGGAATGCAGCAATGAAGGTTGCATTTGCTGCTTCTAGAAAATTACTCACTGGTTCACTAAGCTTTCCGGAAAGTATTTATTTAAAAAAACCTGACACAAAATCATAATTAATCTAGGGGAAATCAACAATGACTAACTCAACCCTAAACCCAGTACAACGTCCTCAAGTTACCGAGCAATTATCAGAGAATATAATCCTAACAACGATAGATGATATTTATAACTGGGCTAAAATGTCCAGTCTCTATCCTCTCATGTTTGGCACAGCTTGCTGCTTTATGGAATTTATGGCAGCCTATGCATCAAGATTTGATATGGAACGCTATGGAATGATACCTCGCGCTACACCAAGGCAGGCTGACTTATTGATTACAGCAGGCACAATTACTATGAAATATGCCCCTAATTTAGTCAGGTTATACGAACAAATGCCCGAACCTAAATATGTTATGGCAATGGGCGCCTGTACAATTACAGGAGGTATGTTTAGCGTAGACTCTCCCACCGCTGTTAGAGGAGTAGATAAATTAATCCCTGTAGATGTATATATCCCTGGATGTCCTCCTCGACCAGAAGCTGTTGTTGATGCAATTATTAAATTAAGAAAAAAAATTGCTAACGAAAGTATTCAAGAAAAGAAAAAATACGAGCCAACCCATAGGTATTATACAACTACCCATCAGATGAAAGTAGCGCCCTCTGTATCTAATGGAAATTACTTAAGAAAAGTAGAAGAGTTCAAAAAAATCGCCGAAGCTAATGGGGTGTCGATATTTGATGTGAAGCAACCTGTAAATTCTTTGGAATCTGTAAAATCAAGATAAACAAAGTGTCTCAAATTGTTCAATAGATATTGACCTCATAAACCTAGAGACGACTTGATGGGTCGTCTCTAATAATTTTCAGAAATATTTATTGTGGGAAAATATTACCTATATGGAACTATCTGCGCCACATATCAAATTTATCCTCAGAACAACCGTTAATAAATTTGTTACTTACCCAACCATTTAAATCCTGTGCCTTTTTATTAGTTGTTCCAATATTAAGGGCTGTTAATCTTACCCAATTACCTTGTCTATGACTAGCAGTGACTACATCTCCTCTCTTTAAGGTTTTTATTACTTTAAAGTTATTTCCCGCGCCACTACGAACATTTACACCATTGCCTGTTATAAAAGAACACACAGATTTTTTCGCCGCATAGTTAGGAGTCGCTGTCGAAACAACGAATAATGAAGCTCCAATGCCGACCAGAAGGCAGTTCAATAATTTCTTTGTTGGTGTATTTAACGTCATATTTTTTACCTTTCTTTTTGTGAACTTATGTTTGAATAACTAGACCAGGACTTACGATATTGTCACATTATTTTTGTTCGTAGTTGGGCTAAGCGCCCATATTTTTGGAGGGCTAAAGCCCAACTACGAACCTTTCATTGTGCCAGTTGCGTAAGTCCTGTAGACATGAGCGATAACTGAAAATTATAAGCTTGAAGTTATTAATCCTTGTTCCACTTTAAAGATTATTTTAAGAATCTTTTTTATAACAAACATTCGATATAATAAGAACAGAATAAAAACCTACCGCAGTTTATGACAGTGTGGAGTATATTGTCACACATTAAAGATGATGCCTGAGGCTTTGATAAATATTCAAGCGTCACGCACCTAGGATAAAAAAAGTACCCTTAAAATTCCTATGCAAAATCTCCCAGAAACACAAAAACCAGAACCCATAATTTCTGCCACTAACTTAAACCATTATTTTGGTAGTGGAGACCTGAGAAAACAAGCGCTTTTTGATATTAATTTACAAATTTATCAAGGAGATATAATAATAATGACAGGCCCATCTGGTTCAGGAAAAACAACATTATTAACCTTAATGGGTGGACTGCGTTCAGCACAGGAAGGAAGTTTAAAAATCCTTGGTCAGGAAATATGTAGTGCCAATAAAAAAGAACTAACTAATTTACGTACAAACATCGGTTATATTTTTCAAGCCCATAATTTAATGACATTTTTAACCGCAAAAGAAAATGTTCGCATGTCCTTGGAATTACATGATAAGTTTTTGAATGAAAATATAGATAATAAAGCTATTCATATGTTAGAAACCGTAGGTTTAGGAAATAGAATAAATTACTATCCAGAAAGTTTATCAGGGGGACAAAAACAAAGGGTCGCCATAGCCCGTGCCCTTGTTAGTCAGCCAAAGATTGTCTTAGCTGATGAACCAACGGCAGCCCTTGATAAAAAATCAGGAAGAGATGTGGTGGAGTTAATGCAAAAATTAGCAAAAGAACAGGGTTGTACTATTTTATTAGTTACCCATGATAATCGAATTTTAGATATTGCTGACCGTATTGTTTATATGGAAGATGGAAAATTAATCAGTGACGGTAGTGTTGATGCTTTGGCAAAAATTCAGTAATATGATTAACTTTTTTGGGGGGCTAATAGCTAATGGCTAATAGCTAATGGCTAATGGCTAATGGCTAATGGCTAATGGCTAATGGCTACATTTTTTGATTTTTATATTGTCATACCTTTTGATATAAGTCCTGGCTGAATGGGAAAGCTATTAGAATAGGTTAACTAAGTCTAACTAAATCTAACTAAATCTAACTAGGTGATAAAAGCGATATGGATGATTCAATATTTATTATTTTTATTGTCTTTGGAAGTATATGGGCTTTGATAGGAGCTATGGGAGTGATAGCGCTGATCAAAATGGATGGAGGAAAAGTTCGTATTGGTAAGACAGCGCTTCTTGTAGCTATTCCGATTATTGCGCCAATAATTATTGCTCTAACTTATGCAGCAGTGAAAGGAATACCATAATCATAACTGTAATTAGATAACTCTAAATCATTCTAAATCATTAGATATGGCAATCCAATTTGAGTTGTCAGGAAAAACTTAGGATTACACAGGACTTACGATATTGTCACATTGTTTTTGTTTGTAGTTGGGCTAAGCGCCCATATTTTTGGAGGGCGCGAGCGCAACAACTACGAACATGAGCCGCAGTGCCAGTTGCGGCTATCCCTGTTACAATCTGATTGAAAAGTCAAATTTGATTCTTCCAATTGTTTCCTACTTTCTGACAAATGCTTATGGATTGCTATGGAAACCATATATTTTTTCTTTGTATAATAATATTTTATTATGCTATAGCGGTTATTCTTCTGGTGAGGTAGGGAATAACCCCACCCCCAACCCCCTCCCCCTTGAGGGGGAGGGGGCTATTATGTACCTGATGTGATTGGGAAACGCTATATCTTGCATTAAGATAAGAGGTGTTACCGAAAAGATTAAGGATAAAATAATAAGTCATTATCAAATAAAATGTGCCATAAGCAAAAATCTCAATCAAATTTAGCGGACTTAGGAGATTTAGATATAGGACTTACGCAAGCTCTACGAAAACTTGGCGTTCTTGGCTTCTTGGCGGTTACACAAATCAAGCTTTCTGACAATTTTTGCGTAAGTCCTGAGATAAAAACTTAAAGGCTTATAAACAGAATAGTTTTAGTTTTTAAATAAATGAAAATAAAGGGTGAAGCCCCTCACTACAGATTTTGTGATGTTAGATTTGATTAAATTAGCTTTTATTAAAATTGAGTATCATAAATATCTATTTTGGGAAAAAAGATTATTTATATTATAGAAAAGGCCTATAAATTAGTCTCTATCAGGGATTTAGATTTATCTCTAATTCTTGGGGTGAGATATATATTGAATTCAAATAATAATTGCGACAAGTAATTAGAACTTGTTATTGGCGTCATTTTCCACTAAAAAATCAAAATGCAGCTACCTAATTTGCTTAAACCCGGTTTTTTTCAGCAAAAGTATCAGTGGATTGTTGACCCCATAGGATTTATGGAAAATGCAGTCCAGCAGTATCCTGATATTTTTAGTACTAAGTTAATTAGCCCCAAAAAATCTCTAATTTTTGTCCATCATCCCCAGGGAATTCAAGAAATTCTGACAAATGATAGAAAAAAATTTGCGACCACTAGTAAAATTAATGCTGTTTGGGAGCCTTTGTTTGGGACTCATTCTGTAATTATGTTGGATGGCGATCGCCATCGGAAGCGAAGACAATTATTAATGCCATGTTTTCATGGAGAAAGGATGAGAGCCTATGGTCAGCTAATTTGCGATATTACGGATAAAATTTTTAGTCAGTTACCCACCAATAAGGTTTTTAGTGCCGCCGAATTAATGCGAGAGATTTCTCTACAAGTTATTTTACAGGCAATTTTTGGTTTGTATGAGGGCGATCGCTACGAGAAAATAATCCATCAACTAGGCTTAATGTTGGATTTATTTCACTCTCCCATCACAGCTAGCTTCCTTCTTCTCCCCTTCCTACAAAAAGATTTAGGTTATTGGAGTCCCTGGGGAAAATTTTTACGATATAGAGAGGAAGTTGATAAATTACTCTATGCAGAAATTGCCCAACGCCGAGAAAATCTAGACCCAGGACGTACAGATATTCTTTCCTTGCTGATGTCAGCCCAAGACGAAGAAGGCAACGGGATGACAGATAAAGAATTGCGGGATGAATTACTGACCCTCCTACTTGCTGGACATGAAAATACTGCAACAGTTATGTCTTGGGCTTTTTATTGGTCTCATTATTTACCAGAAGTTAAAGAAAAATTATTACAGGAACTTCATTCCCTTGGCAGTAATCCTGACCCCGTGAGTATTTCTAAGCTACCTTACTTAAGTGCTTTTTGTAACGAGACTTTACGCATTTATCCTGTTGCGATGTTAAATTTTTCCAGGGAAGTGCAAGAGCCGGTAGAGTTAATGGGAAATAAATTATATCCAGGAACAGAAGTTGTGGGCTGTATATATCTTTTGCATCAGCGGGAAGATTTATACCCTCAACCAAAGGAATTTAAACCAGAGCGATTTTTACAAAGGCAATTTTCTCCCTATGAATTTCTCGCCTTTGGAGGTGGCACCCGTCGTTGTGTAGGTGACGCTTTAGCTATGTTTGAAATCAAATTAGTTTTAGCGACTGTCCTATTAAATTATCATTTGACATTGGCTGATAATAAACCAGAAATTCCCCAACGTCGCGCTGTTACCCTGGCGCCCGCTAATGGAGTGAGAATGATATTGGTTGATGGCTAATTGCTAATTGCTAATTGTTGATTGCTAATTGCTGATTGCTAATTGCTAATTGCTAATTGCTAATTGCTAATTGCTAATTGCTAATTGCTAATTGCTAATTGCCATAAACATATTTTTTACCTGTCTTCACTTGCTGTACTTCGTGTTTTTATGATTTGTTAGTATAGGTAGCACTTATGCACTCCTATAAAGAATCTAACGGTAATAAAAAAGTGGGAAGGGCGCGCTTCGCTATATCAAAGCAGCTGTGATTGAGCAAAGTCTGGTTTTTTATACCATCTTTGATGAGTTTATTCCTATTCTTGGTAAGTGCCCAACCAATGCCTGATATTTATAGTGACTTTTGATGTCAAACAACATCTAATTTAAGTAATATTCGCAAAAAATAAGGGGTAAACACAACATTTGTTAGAACAAAAATTACAATTTAACA
>Ga0114939_10001184_pt1 | contig 20859 bp, 17 predicted proteins | sample AshMeaCrysSpring_FD_87196 | JGI IMG/M metagenome (GOLD analysis project Ga0114939, IMG submission 87196) | Groundwater microbial communities from Big Spring, Nevada to study Microbial Dark Matter (Phase II) - Ash Meadows Crystal Spring | ecosystem: Environmental > Aquatic > Deep subsurface >...
CTAGTTATCCAAAAATATCGATTTTTAAGTACTTATCTCTAAAATTAAGTATCTAGTAACACTCTAAAACCACGTTTTTGTATCTTAATCTGATACTTTTACGAGAGCTAACTAGCAACTTACGTTATTAAGTAACTTCAGTAAACCACAAAGTTTTTATAAGCCTTGCCAGTAAAGAATTTCAGGCTTCAAAGCCAGTAAATTAAAATACTTATACAACAAAACTTTAAAGCATTACACGGTAGCTATAGCATCCATAATAGGGCATTTGTTCTTATTTATTGATAACTGAAAACTAGATTTTTCAAGGGTTTTCATTGTAACTGGATTTCCACCAATTGTGGTTTTGTACCATTGTATGTACTTGCCAATTAGTTTCTAACTGAGGATAGTCTAGGCGATAGTGTCCACCACGACTTTCTGTCCGAAAGGTGGCACTTTTAAGAATTAAATAAGCGACATCTAATAAGTTACCTGTTTCTGCCCATAATTGTAATCCTTGAGATATATCGGGGAAAGAAAAGGTCACAGATTTCGGGGCAGATAAGTTTAATAAAAATTGAGTTAAGGATAATTCAGCAAAAGATTTTTGCCAAGACTTGACAATGGTTAATGCCATGTCCAAACTTTCTTTTTCTCGACAGATGCCAGCACTTTGCCACATTAGGCGAGGTAACTCTGAGCGTATATGCCCTATTTCTGCTAGCTGCTTGTCCCATTCTTCTGAAGTTAGGCTAAATTCCTGAGTTGAAGGGGTTTCTGTGCTTGAATTTGTGGAACTTTTTGGTAATTGTAACTGAGCCATTTGTGCCCCAAACACTATACATTCCAATAAGGAATTACTCGCGAGGCGATTTGCTCCATGTACACCTGTACTAGTAACTTCCCCCACCGCATATAAACCAGGAATATTGGTGCGATTAGCTGTATCTGTAAAAATTCCGCCCATCCAGTAATGGGCAGCGGGTGAAACTGGGATTGGGGTAGTAAAAACATCGATGCCCCAATTTTGACAAACTTTGATGATATTAGGAAAACGGTGAGAGATTTTATCTGGGGGGATGGGGCGCATATCTAACCAGACATTGCCATAATCTTGGTTAACAGCGATCGCTTTATCACCGTCAATATCTTGAAAACTAGTATCTTGGGAACTAGTATCTTGGGAACTAGTATCTTGGAAACTGGTATTTTGTAAACTAGTATCTTGGCAACTAGTATCTTGAAAACTGGTATTTTGTAAATGGCTAAAAATAGCCCGACTAACTACATCTCTTGGTGCTAATTCACCACTGGGGTGATAATCAAAGGTAAACCGTTTTCCAGTATTGTCAATTAAATGGGCACCTTCACCTCTGACTGCTTCGCTAATCAAAAATCTATCGGCACCAGTTTTAGTTAGAGCCGTGGGGTGAAATTGGAAAAATTCTAAATCTCGTAAAATAGCACCAACACGCCATGCGATGGCAACACCATCACCTGTGCTAATGGCTGGATTGGTTGTTTGGGAAAATACCTGTCCGCCACCACCAGTTGCTAAGACAACGGCATTTGCTTTTACCCACTGAATTTTATCTTGATAAAATAAACAAATTCCCTGACAGCAAGAGTCTTGTTCATCTAGCCAGAGATTTAATGCTAAAGCTTGTTGAATAACTTGAATATTTTGACGGCGTAATACTTGTTTTGTAAGGGTAGTGGTAACTTCTCTACCAGTTGTATCAGCCGCATGGAGGACTCGATTCCGAGAATGGGCAGCTTCTAAAGTTAATGCTAGTTTACCCCCATCTCTATCAAAGGCAACACCTAAATCAACTAAAGAATCTATGGAAGCTTTGGCATTTTCAGCCAGAAATTTGACTGCTTCAATATCGCATAATCCTGCCCCCGCTCTTAAAGTATCTTCTATGTGGAGTAGGGGGGAGTCATCGGTGGAAACAGCTGCAGCGATACCACCTTGTGCCCAATCACTAGCTGATGAGGTCAGAGTCTGTTTACTAATTAAGCCGACAGAGAGGTTTTGAGGTAAACAAAGCGCTGTATATAAACCAGCCGCACCTGCACCAACGACTATTACATCAAATTGAGAAGGGATTTGTTGATGAGTCAAGGGATAAATAAAATGTGAAGGTTAAGGTTGAAGAATGAATTATGAATTATGAATTACGAATTAAAGGAGGAAGACAATATGACATTCCTTCCGTTTGACAATTTATTACTTACAAAATGTCTATCCAGAAATTGCCCTAACATAATTCACCATTCATAATTCATAATACAGACTTCTTCCTTAATACTATCTATAGATACCGTTGTTATAACGGTCGTCGCCTTCCGTAAAAGCAGATTCAACTTCTGTTACGGAAAAGTTACCTAGATTAGCCTTGAGAATTTTCTTTTGACGTTCGGTTAATCCATCAATATTAAAAATATCCTCTACTCGAGAGTAAGGAGCATTTTGAATAAGTTTGCTAGCTAAACCGGGATATAAGCCAGGAAAACGCTGGAAAGAACGAACGTTAGTATTATTTAAATCAATTTTTTCACCATAAACATCCGCCAACTTTTTATCAGCTGGGTTACGGAATTGGGGTGTTTCAACGGCCAACAAGGGTGTTGATGGTAAAACAAAATTATCAAAACCAAGAGATGAAGCTGGTTGAGAGTTACCTAACCATCCCAAGGACAAGAACACTAAAGTAAATACTGTTAATATACGCGCCAATCGTTTCACGACGTTTTTACCTCTTTCCATCCAACAGAAATAACAACACACAGCAGTTATCAATTGACATCTCTGTTAACCCGATAGGGTGGGTTACCAAAAGAATAAATCGCGAGATAAAACTCTTGGTTGTGTCTGCCCGGAAGGGAGCCACGACGATTTTCCAGAGATGTCCAATGAATAATATACAACTTAATCAATATCCAAATTCTTTACTCCCAAAGTGGGATCGCCATATTTTTGTAACATAAATCCCCTCTGAATCCCATTAACTCAACAATGCCACCAGCAAAAATAAGCCATCGACCACAATAGTGCTTAAAACAGCTCCACTGAAAGCATAGCAGGCTTTTTTAGGAAATTTACCGATTTTTAGAGGTAAAATGCCTATAATTAATAACAATAATGCAAAAGTTATAGCCCAAGTTTCTCCCCAGGGAGTTTTCACTTGAGTGACGGCATTATGTAAAATTTCTCCTACCTTATCAGACTCGACAAGGGTAATTTGCCGCCAATATGGCAGTAAATCTACTAAGTAAAAATATATATCTGTAACAATAGTGCCAAGTAAAGAACCAAGATAAAACCAATTGCCGATTTTTGCCCAATTACGAGAAAGACACCAAATCGCAAAAGGTAAACCAATAGCTTCAACAGGTAAGTGATATAAAGGTTCCCAACGCAGCCAACCCCAATATATTGAACCAGCCAGCCAACTCCAACTAAAACCAAATAATAAATCGCCCCATAGATAAGTTTTTTCCTGGGACATTAATTTTATGCTTAGCCAGATCCAAAAACCTGTTAAGGCTAAACTCAGCCAAGGAAGCGATCGCACTAAAGGCGCTTCAATAAAAACTGGTACAGAAACTAGAAACACCGCACCAGCAAAGGATAACCAATGGGGAGACAGGGAGATATTAAAAATGATATTAAGAGGAAATAACCGACTAAAGTCTTGGGATTCAACGTTAGTAAGATTTATTGAACAGCTCACCCAACCCTTGGGTTGTAAGTGGCTTGGGGTGGTAGAGAGTTGAGAGTGAGAAGGCGTTTCTTCCTGTCTTTTTGTTCCTTCCTCTATACCAATTATTGGGGTAGAAGCAGCGTAAGGTGACAATGTAGTATTAACCTAAGTTTTTAATAATTGTTACTTAACTTTACCTTATTTAAGATAACACAACAAAAAAATCCCCTCTGGGGGCATATTTGGCAAATAGTATTATAACTCCATTGGGAAAGGTATTCATTTCTCAAAGAAATTTTTGGATTCAGGCATCAGTGGCGGTAACCAAAAATCTAATCATAATTTTTGTCTGTCATGACTTGACCCAACCTATTTAGGCTTTACTAATATTGATAGTTTTTTATTTGAGGAGTTGTTGTTGTCCTGTATTTACTGTATTTACTACTTAATTTGTATTTTTTAATCTACCAATTGATTAACGATTAAGATATCTTTTTACAAGATATCTTAATCGTCAAAAATAGGTATTAATGGTTAATAAGCATGAAACAGATACAAATTTTCCGAGAAGATACGCTATAAAGTTATATTTTTAGTTTGTAATTATTCTTTATAGAAAAGGTAACTAAATGAATTTATTAAAATGTAAATATTTGACGTTAACGACAGTGTGGGTAATGATAGCGGTTTTGTTGACCCAATTAGAAGTCATAGCTAAACCCCATACTAGTGATATCAAACAAGGGGCGATGGCCGCTATTGCCCACATGAATATATTTCAATCTTTAGTGTTGGGATTTGTACAGGGATTCACAGAATTTTTACCTATCAGTAGTACAGCACATTTAAAAGTCATACCCGTCTTATTAGGATGGGGAGACCCAGGCACAGCTTATACTGCAGTAATTCAGTTGGGCAGTATCATAGCAGTTTTGTCTTACTTTTGGGCTGATTTAAGAAGATTGGTAAAAGGTGCCATTAGGGCGCTTTCCCTTAAAGATTATTATGATTATGACTTTCGTATCTGTTTGAGTATTATTTTGGGAACTTTGCCTATTCTTTTTTTTGGGATAATGATAAAAATATTTATCCCAGATTTTGACCATTCTCTAGTCAGAAAGTTATCATTTATTGCCATTGCTTCAATTGTAATGTCTATTTTATTAGGCATTGGAGAAAAATTTGGCAGACGCCGACGCGACTTTGAAAAACTACAAATTAGAGATGGTTTATCAATGGGAGTAGTTCAAGTTTTAGCTTTAATACCTGGAGTTTCTCGCTCTGGTTCAACTTTAACAGCCGGTTTACTTATAGGTTTAGAAAGAGAAACTGCAGCTAGATTTTCCTTTCTTTTGGGTATTCCCGCAATTACCTTAGCTGGGTTAGGAGAGGTAAAAGATGCAGTCACTATTATTAGTGGAGGTGGTGCGGGTATAACTTCCCTCATTGTCGGCGTGATTTCCGCCACTATATTTTCCTATTTAGCGATCGCTGGTTTATTGCGCTTCCTCAAAACTCAAACTACTTGGGTCTTTATTTGGTATCGTTTAGTATTTGGCATCGTAATCTTGGCTTTGGTTAACGCTAAGGTTGTTAACGGCATTTAGGTTTGCCCTAAGCTTTTTCCAGGTAAATCGACTAGTAATAATAAATCCTTTGGAGTTATAAGAGTTTTTTTCAGGGGATTGGATTAGTAATTATATATCTTTTAGAATCGTAAGAGTTTTTTCCCAGAGGATTGAACTAGTAATTACAAATCCTTTGGAGTCGTAAGAGTTTTTTCCCCAAGACATCCAACTAGTAATAATAAATCCTTTGGAGTTGTAAGAGTTTTTCCCAAAGGATTGGACTAGTGATAACAAATTCTTTGGGTTTGTAAGAGATTTAAAAAGTACCCAGTAATGGTAAAACCTTATTTTTCAGCAGTTGAATTAAAACTGGGTTCATATATTCATACTCATCAGGAATATCTAAGCAAATAACTCTTTTATTAGTTAAATAAGCCTGAAATTTTTTCTGTAGCTTATTTTTATGAGTTTTTTCCATCACAAAAATAATATCAGCCCATTCAATTTGTTCTTGAAAAACATGAACTTCTGCATCTCTATCTAAACCAGCCGAATCAACTTCTAACCCTTCATATTCAGAAAAAATAGCTTCTGCTGTCGGACTGCGTAGTTTATTTTGGCTACAAAGAAATAATAACTTTTTCATCACTCAAAATTGACAATAAAGCTTTTTGAAAAGAAACCAGGCTTCTTTTACGAAACCTGGTTTTTGGTTAAATAACCAAACCAAAATTAAAACTGTAAAATTTAGCTAAAACTCTACCAAAAATACACCAAAATCAAAGCAAAATTAAACCAACTCAGATGGTGCTTGGACTGCAGCTTGAGGCTGAGGTTGGAACATAAATAAGGAATAAACAACATCTCGACGGATATTAACCATCATATCCAGGAATAGTTCATAACCCTCAGTTTTATATTCTATTAATGGGTCTTTTTGACCATAACCTCGTAAACCAATAGCTTCTCGTAAAGCATCCATTTGTTGAAGGTGTTCGCGCCATAAAGTATCAACCCTTTGCAGGATAAAGAAACGTTCAGCTTGGCGCATAAGCCCTGGTTGAATTTGGTCAACTTGAGCCTCTTTCATATCATAAGCAATACGGACTTGCTCGTGGAGAAAGGCTTTAATTTCGGTGACTGACATATCTTCTAACTGGGAATGATGCAAGTCAGAAAGTAAGTAGACAAATTCCTTAACTTTCTCGACTAATTTTTCTAATTCCCATTCTTCAGAAGGTAAGTCTGGGTTAATGTAATAATCAACGATGTCATCCATCGTTTTTTCCGCGTATTGTATAACCTGCTCTTTGAGGTCTTCTCCTTCTAATACTCGACGGCGCTCAGCGTAAATAGCACGACGTTGATTATTCATTACTTCGTCGTACTCAAATACTTGCTTCCGAATGTCGTAGTAATAGGTTTCAACTTTTTTCTGCGCTCCTTCCAAGCTCCTAGTTAGCATTTTGGATTCGATGGGCATATCCTCATCAACTTGGAAAGCGTTCATTAAACCAGCAACCCTATCTCCACCAAAAATCCGCATTAGGTTATCTTCCAAACTAAGGAAAAACCTTGTGGAACCTGGGTCTCCTTGTCTACCTGCCCTTCCTCGTAACTGGTTATCAATCCGTCGAGATTCGTGACGCTCGGTACCGATTACATGTAAGCCGCCGTAACCGACTACTTCATTATGTTCTGTATCAGTAAAGCTTTCATATTCCTTTTTTATACGGTTATATGCATCTCGTATTTTCTGGATTACAGGGTCCTGTGTTGGAGCTTTTTCTGCTGCTACGGCGACTCTTTCTTCTGCTTCTAATTCTGGCAGACTGCGATCGCCATATTGCTTCACAGCAAGTTCTACAGCATCTTTTAATTGCTGTTCGGCATCTTTTGATAATTGGGTTGGGAATACTTGGGGTGATGCTCTCCAAGTTTTAACTTTTTTACCAGGTACAAAACCTTGACCACCACTACTACCAGTTGGAATGCCAGATGCACGCTGGATGCCAAACATATCCTCATCTTCTGGTTTAACAATACGAGGCATAAAGTATTCCCGTACCTTTAAACGAGCCATATACTCGGCGTTACCGCCAAGAATAATATCAGTACCTCTCCCCGCCATATTAGTAGCAATCGTTACAGCCCCTTTTCTTCCTGCTTGGGCGACAATTTCAGCTTCTCTTTCAACATTCTCTGGGCGAGCATTAAGCAATTCATGGGGTACAGCCATTTGTTTTAACAATTGGCTAAGGTATTCTGATTTTTCTACGCTATTAGTTCCCACTAACACAGGTCTACCAGATTGGTGCATTTCAGCACATTCTCCAGCAATGGCTTTCCATTTACCCACCTCTGTTTTAAAGACCATATCCGAATAGTCTTCCCGTCTTCTAGGTCTGTTGGTGGGGATGACTGAAACTTCTAATTTGTAAATTTTTTCAAATTCAGCTTCTTCAGTTTTTGCGGTACCCGTCATTCCACTTAATGTAGGGTATAACAAAAATAAATTTTGATAAGTAATGGTCGCCATTGTTTGGGTTTCTGGCTGAATTTCCAGGTGTTCTTTTGCTTCAATGGCTTGGTGTAACCCATCACTCCAACGGCGTCCCGGCATTACCCGTCCGGTAAATTCATCGACAATTACCACTTCATCATTACGGGTAATATAAGTAACGTCTTTTAGAAATAATTCCTTGGCCTTAATGGCATTAAAGATAAAGTGTGCCCAAGGGTCTTCTGGGTCAAATAAATCTTGAACTTCTAATAATTTTTCCGCTTCAGCAAAACCTTCATCTGTTAATAAGACGTTGCGGGCTTTTTCGTCTACTTCATAGTGGTCGTCTTTTTTGAGAGCGATCGCTATCCTGGCAGCTTCAGTATATTTTTCCGTAGGACGCTCGACTTGACCAGATATAATCAAAGGGGTTCTGGCTTCATCAACAAGAATCGAGTCAACCTCGTCAATTACACAGAAATTAAATTCCCGCTGCACAACATCAGCCATTGAAGTTGACATATTATCCCGCAGATAATCAAAACCAACCTCACTATTGGTGACATAGGTAATATCACAATCGTAATTTTTCTTTCTTTCCTGGGGAGTCATGCTTTGTTGGATTAACCCCACACTCAAACCCAGAAAACGATGTACTTGCCCCATTAACTCAGCGTCACGACGAGCCAGATAATCGTTTACGGTAATAACGTGGGCGCCTTTACTAGTCAATGCATGTAAATAACTAGGCAGGGTAGCCACCAAAGTTTTACCCTCACCAGTCTTCATCTCGGCAATTTGCCCTTGGTGTAAAATAATACCCCCAAGCAACTGTACGTCAAAGTGACGCAAGCCTAAAACTCGTCGGGCAGCTTCTCTAATAGTTGCAAAAGCTTCCGGTAGAATATCATCCAGGCTTTCACCCTTAGAAACACGTTGTTTAAACTCCCCCGTTTTGCCTCGCAGTGCATCATCAGAAAGAGCTTTAATTTCTTCCTCAAAGAGGTTAATGTCAGTTATATAGTGCTGGTATCTTTTTAGTTTACGAGCGTTGGGGTCGCCCAACAAAGCTTTTAACATGGCAGGTTATTTAACTAAGATAAGGAGAAACGGGGATTTAAGTTTTAACAGTGACGGATAGTTATTATAAGCATTCAACCCAAGGAAAACCTTAAGGACCCCACGTGGGTTTATTCTTCAATTTACTGCCATTCACTGGGGATAGTCGCCAAGAGCTTAATTAAAAATTTCTTTTAATACATAGCTGAAATTAAGGACTTTCTTAATACTATCATTTCGCCTCCCGTGGGGTAGGTAATAGTGTGTGGGGGAGATTTAAGATTTGGATAGTAGTAAAGATAGCAGCCAACCGAAAATTAGGCTCCATGTCAGTAATGTCAAAATTAACCCATAGGGATTTTCTTTTTTTGACCGATGACCCTTCCTAGTATCAATCACTTTTGCCATCTTGGCACCATAAGTTTAGTATTACAGAATAATTAGATTACATTAATCCAAACCTAAATAGTACTCTTGAATTATAATTATCCATATAATTATTAAATAACAAAATCATCGTTTAAGTGGTGGATTTAGTTTATGGCTAGCATAAATACAGGCATTGAGTGGACAGACAAAACTTGGAACCCAACTACTGGTTGTCATAAGGTAAGTCCAGGATGTACGCACTGCTATGCAGAAGCGCTAACCAAGCGTTTTCCCAAAAATTTTCCCAATGGATTTAATTTGACTTTACACCCAGAAAGATTGCAAGAACCATTAAGTTGGAGAAAACCTAGCCGTATTTTTGTAAATTCAATGAGTGATTTATTTCACGAACAAGTTGAGATTGAATTTCTGAAACAGGTTTTTGAAATCATTGCTCGTACTCCTTGGCATGTGTACCAAATCCTGACAAAGCGACACGAACGTTTACTAGAGCTAGCTTCTGCCTTAGACTGGCATGAAAATATTTGGATGGGCGTATCGGTAGAAAACCAAAATAATATTCATCGAGTTGATTATTTGAAAAAGATTCCTGCGTCAGTACGCTTTATTTCATGTGAGCCACTTTTGGGACCCTTACAACTTGATTTAACGGATATTCAGTGGGTAATTGTTGGAGGCGAGTCTGGGCATGGACATCGCCCCATTAGCGTGGATTGGGTACGCAATATCAAAGACCAAACAAAAATCTGTGATGTGGCGTTTTTCTTCAAACAGTGGGGGGGAGTACACTCAAAATCAACAGGACGATTACTTGATGAAGAAATTTGGGATGAAATGCCACAAGCTTGGTACAAACACCTTGATAGATGGGGAAAACAGGAAATCACAGCTTTTAAAAAAACTAATATAGACAATTTACGGCCTACTGTATTTGTGGAAAAGTGACTAACACGTTATCTCCAAAGGTATTTTTTCTCCGCTCTAATTTTGATGGTTTGGCTATAATTTTTCCTTCATTTTCTAGCTTCAATAAAATATTTTTGTAATTTTTTTCGATATAAGGTTTGCCTATGTGATGTTGCTCATAAATTTGTTTCATAGTTAATGTTTGTCCTGCAAATTCATCCATTAACTTATTTTCTAATTGTTCCAGTAGCTGTGAATAATCAAATAACAAAGGCTGTCTAACTGTCGCTGGATTATAATCGAAAGATGCTACACCCTGTTGTTTCGTAGAACTTTCTTTTGCCATAATTTCTTTCATTATTTTGTAACCGAGAACATTTTTTGAGACAAAAAAAAGATGATGACTTGTACGATTTCCTTGCTTATTTTTAAAGGTAAATGGTAACGAATATTTACCACCTATTTCTTGAAGCCCTTGATAAATAGTTTCTAAAATAGTGAATTCACGTTCGCTTGATGATTGCATTGATTGAAGTTTATTTCGGAGAATATCAGCACGTTCTTTGCTAAACAAAGAATCCATATGTTCTTCTACAGCTTTGTTGTTCAATCCCATATTAATTCTATTGTAATTAAAGAAAAATATACAATCACAACCCCAATTGATGATAGTTGAAGCTATCAGATTAATTGATAGCCCTTTATAACCCCAAGGATCTATAAAAAAGAGTGTAGGTATTGAGCTAATTGTTTGAAATTCTTTCAATTTAAAGATTTCTTCTCCTACTTCTTTATTTAAAAGAACAGGGTGATGATTTAAATTAATTATGTTGGAAAGAGAATTAATTGATGATTCAAGAGATTTGATATTATTTACATCTTTATCATTAAAAACTGTGATTAACATTTCGGACATATCTGGGTGAGAAATTGCTCTTTCTAAGATAAGTAATGGTGTAGACTTTGAACCATCTTGATATAATCCAGGACCTGAGAATAAGTCAATATAAGCAATATCACATCCTCTTTTTTTAGCCCTAGGAATAATCACTTTTGCCCATGCCTCAAAGTATTTTGCTACTATATTAGCCTTGACCTGTGATTGTTCTGTAGATTCTTCAAAAAATGAACTAGATGTCATAATTTACTCAAAAAAATCAAATATGGATATTATTTTATTAACCTAAAATTAGATATAACAGGACTTACGCAAAAAATACCTCAAATCCTCATTTCTTCGTGTTATTCGTGTCTTGGAACGCGGCTAAGCGCCGAGACGCGGTGACCTTATTCCATGAACCTTGCGGCTATTCCTATATAATAATAATTTAATTTTGTATTGCCCGATATAATAAATATTAAAAAATATATTGGACTTAAACAAAACTGTTTTGTAATGTGAGCAACACACCCTCTTTTAGATATGCCAGAGATTCTTATCTCCGGTCAGAATGACAATTTTCCTTTAAAATATGTTAGTTCCTTAGTCATGCTTCCCGATGAGTCGTCTCTAGAATATGGTTGTAAAAATATGTAGGGCTTGGAGAATAAATCTAAGGAATAGGAATAGAACGTAATAACCTATCCATAACTGTTTTAGCCCTGCGACCGCCTATTGGTATGATGCGATGACATAGGACATGGGGGGCTAAAAATTTTATATCATCTGGAATAACATAATCTCGCTCTTCTAAAAATGCTAAAGCTTTCGCCGCTCTTTGTAATGCCACTGTAGCGCGAGGACTTACCCCAAGGGTAATTTCTTCATCCTGCCTTGTGGCTCTCACAAGGTCAATAATATATTGCTGCAAATCTTCCTTGACTAATACCCGCGAGCAACTTTGCCTTATTGATTGAACTTCTTCTAGGGTTATACAAGGTTCTAAATCTTGAATGTGAATATTCTCCGGATTACGTTGTAACATTTGAAGCTCTTCTGTTTCCGAAGGATAACCTAAACTCAATGAGAGCATAAATCTATCCATCTGGGCTTCTGGTAAAGGAAATGTACCTTGATACTCCACAGGATTTTGAGTCGCAATTACAAAAAAAGGTATGGGAACTTGGCGAGACACCCCATCCACTGTTACCTGATGCTCCTCCATTACCTCTAATAAAGCAGATTGAGTGCGAGGAGTTGCCCGGTTAATTTCATCAGCTAATAGTATATTGGTAAATATTGGCCCGGTCAGAAAAGTAAATTCGCCACTTTTGGGATTCCAAATATTTGTACCTGTTATATCAGTCGGTAGTAAATCTGGAGTACATTGTAATCTCTGAAATTTACCATCTATGGAACGAGCTAAGGATTTAGCCAAAAGAGTTTTACCGACCCCAGGGACATCTTCTAGTAGGGCATGTCCTCCACCGAAGAGGGCAACTAGCACTAAACGTATTGCTTCTTTTTTGCCAACAATAGTATGAGCTAGATTCTCTGTCAGAGCCTTTATTTTATTATTGTGTCTCATAGCCACTCGGTTAGATGAATAATGTCGGTTTAGTTAAACTCTTCCCCACATTAAGTGTTCCCCTGGCAGCTAAAAATTAACGCTCTTGTTGGAAAAAATTTTTTGCCTCTAAAGAATCCTGCAAAATTTGTGACTTTAATTCCTCTAGAGAAGGAAATTTCTGTTCTGGGCGAATAAATTTTTCTAGTTGTACGGAAAGTTTTTTACCATATAAATCACCAGACCAGTCTAGCAAATGCACTTCAACCGAGATGTTTATGCCACTGACTGTAGGACGATTACCAATGTTCATAACGCCAAAACTGATAAAGGAATTTTCCTGTAGTGTTTCGCCTATTTGGAAAACACGGACAGCATAAACTCCCAGACGTGGTAAAAATTTTATGGGAGGAATTTCTAAATTAGCTGTGGGAAAACCAATGCTTCTGCCCAGTCGTTGTCCTTCAATTACCTTTCCTTGGAGAGTATATGGGCGCCCAAGGAGTTGATTTGCCCTGTTGATATTGCCATCTTGTAAATTTTGGCGAATTAGGGAACTACTAATGCGTTCCCCTGGGCTTTGGGAATCACCATCACAAATATATAGAGGGACTATGGTAACGGGAATATTATATTTTGCTGCGATAGTTTGTAAATCCTTGGCAGTGCCACTACGCTTGCTACCAAAATGAAAATCCTGCCCGACACTAATATAAGTTGCACGCAACTGCTGCACTAAAATCTTTTCGACAAATTCCTCTGGGGATAAAGCCGCTAATTCTCTATCAAAAGGTAGTAGAGCTAATTGTTCCACACCAAGCTTAAGCAACTGTTGAACTTTTTCTGACTTTGGAGTCAGTAAAGCCTTTGGCTTACCTGAAAAAAATTCCTGGGGATGGGGGTTAAAACTGACTACAGTAGAATAGATGGGAGTTGAGGGGGAGTTAAGAATACTTTTCTCCTCAACTAACCGGGCTATCTTACTTGGCAAAATCGGTTGAATTACCTGTTGATGTCCCAGATGCAGCCCATCAAAATTACCAAGGGCTATAGCCGTTGGTGTGAGTGCCAATTCAGTTGTGGATGTTACCCACACAGCAAAATCATGTGATGACAGATTTAGCACATTGATTATTCGACTTGAGGTTTATCACCACTGTACAATCAATTAGGAATCTCAGGTGAATACAAAACGTTCGGTTTTCCGTCACCTAAAAATTAAAAAACTAAAGATTAAAAGCTAAAAATTAAAAATTAAAAATTTCAAAAAATAATCTTAATTTAATCTTATTATTTTTAATTCTTAATTTTTAAAATTCTAGTTAAACTTCTAGTTGGTTAAGTGACTGATAAAGGATTGGCTAAGTTAGCCTTAATCGCAACCTCCAAAACCATGCCTTCCCTTGCCATGACAGCTCCAGAAAACTGTTTTGATGCCTGTTCCCCAACACTATCTAAAAAATCGTCATGATGGGCTGGGTCATGGTGAAAAATCACTAATTTTTTAACATTTGCAGCTTTAGCTAATTTGACAGCTTCTTGCCATGTAGAATGTCCCCAGCCAATTTTTGGAGATTTAGGAGAATAGTATTCCTCATCGGTGTAGGTTGAATCATAAATTAGGACATCAGCTTCCCTTGATAACCACAGGACATTTTCATCTAATTTATCAGGGAAATGTTCGGTATCGGTAATATAAGTAGCAGCTCCACCACACCAATTAACTCGATATCCTACAGCTTCACCGGGATGATTTAGTGGTGCTGTTTCTACAATGATGTCATCGTTGATATAAATGGATTGTCCTGATATAACATCATGAAAGTTTAAATTTGCTTGCATTATTTGCAAGGGCACTGGGAAATTAGGATGGAGCATTTGGTCATTTAGGCGTTGTTCCACAGTGGAGCCATCGGGAGCAATGGCACCATAGATATGAAACTTGTTACCTGGAACAAATCCTGGAGTAAAGAAAGGAAAGCCCTGCATATGGTCCCAATGGGAATGGGTAAAAAATATATGACCTTCCACAGGCATTTGGGACATCATAGATTGCCCTAGCACGTGCAGCCCCGTGCCACCATCAAATATAAGGCGTCTTCCGCCTGCTCGCATTTCTATACAAGGTGTATTGCCGCCATAGCGGACTGTGCGCTCGCCGGGACAGGGTATACTGCCGCGAACGCCCCAAAAATGCACTGTAAATTGGTTATCTATCCTAGACATGAGTATTGCTTGCTGCAGGCTTGCCGGCGAACAATTGGCGAAGAGTTAAATAAATGCAGGAGCTAAAAATTAGCTAAAAAAATTGGCTAATTATTTAGCAACTTACTTAGTTAAGTTTATTCTTTATTTTCAGATAAGGCACAGGACTATTTTCTGGTCAAATAACATACAAATAGAAAGAGTAAATTTGCTCCTATGATTATTTGGTTATTAGCCATTTACCGATGAAATGCTTATAGAGTAGCAGTACAAATAACCCCAACACTCTGGCTGCGGAATATTTCCAAAGGCTACTACTTTATAACCTAAATTTCAATCTTAGGCTTTTAAGTAATTTATCAGATGCCAATTTGGCACTGATGTCAGGTCACAAAAGCGGAATTTGCCAATGTGATAATTTTTCCAAGCCACTAGGGTAGGTTAAATTATATTGTAACGGAGTTATACTGATGTAGTTTTTACGGATAACATGAACATCTACAGGTAAGTTTTTTGGCAAGTTTAAGCCTTCTGGCGGTTCTACATCTTCTAAAACTTCCCCTGTCAGCCAATAGTAGGTTTTACCACGGGGATCGACTCTCTTATCAAATACATCCACATAGCGACGAACGCCCTGGCAAGTCATCATAGTCCCCTGAATCTCTTCCCACTTGACAGGAGGAACATTAACATTGAGAAGAATTAATTCAGGTAATGGGTTAGCAGCTATATTGTCAATTAGTAATTTGGCAAAATCCGCTGATGGTTGAAAATCCCCATAGGTATGGCTAGCAAGACTAAAGGCTATAGCTGGAATCCCTTCAATAACTCCTTCCATCGCTGCGGAAACTGTACCGGAGTACAGAATTTCCGTACCTAAATTAGCTCCCTTATTAATTCCAGAAATAACCATATCTGGAGGAGAATCTAATAAAGCCCATAGCGCCAGCTTTACACAGTCAGAAGGAGTACCATCACAAGCCCAAGCTTTAATACCTGGGTGAAATATAGAATCAACAACTTCTGCTCTAATTGGTTGATGTAAAGTTAATCCATGCCCTGTAGCTGAGCGCTCTCTATCAGGACAAACTACAATTACTTCATGACCACCATCAGCTAAAGTATTTGCTAAGGCACGAATACCTGGTGCATAAATACCATCGTCATTACTTATTAGTAATTTCATAAATTAACCATTGTTACTTAAACCTCAAGTCCCCGTGTTTCAGGGAAGAAAAGAATGTAGATGAACTATTTACATTTAGGCACGAGGGACTTGTTGGATATGACATAATACCTTTGCTAACCTATTATTGGCGTTTGGGTCTAAACTAATAAAGAGGCTGGTTTTCAACCTTTGCCTTTAACTAAAAATAGTACTCTCATATTTTGTGTCTACATCCTAATAAAGATGTGGCTATAGGGACAAAGGACTAACCTAGAAGGCTTTATTCTGTGATTTTCTTTGTTTAAACAAAAGATACTTTTGTCATTATAGCTACATACTACTTAGTGTTATTACTAGAACAAAAATATTGGGATAACAATTATAACTACAGAAGACAGAAAAGTTAAGAATGACTAATCAGCCTAGCAATTTAGAGGCACAACTAGAAACATTTAGAAAGGAAGGAGAAAGCGCGATAAACGCCGCCAATACCCTGGAAATTCTGGAGGAACTGCGCGTTAATTACCTTGGGAAAAAGGGTCAATTAGGCGTGTTGTTAAGGGGTATGGGACAACTCAGTGCCGAGGAACGTCCAAAAATTGGGGCTATTGCCAATACAATTAAAGAAGCCCTACAAGAAAGTCTTGATAAACGACGCACAGCCTTAGAGTCAGCAAAAATCCAAGCCCAGTTGGAGGCTGAGACCATTGATGTAACGATGCCCGGTGTTTTCCGACCCCAAGGCCGCGTTCATCCCCTAAATAATGTTATTGATAGAGCATTAGATATTTTTGTTGGCATGGGTTACACTGTCGCTTCTGGTCCAGAAATGGAAAGCGACTACTATAATTTTGAAGCCCTTAATACTCCCCCCGACCATCCGGCAAGGGATATGCAGGATACTTTTTATTTACCAGATGGAAATTTATTAAAAACTCATACTTCCTCAGTACAAATTCGTTACATGGAAGCCAACGAACCACCAATTAGGGTTATTGCTCCTGGGCGAGTTTATCGACGGGATAATGTTGATGCCACCCACTCAGCTGTTTTCCATCAAATTGAACTTTTAGCTGTGGATGAGGGGCTAACTTTTTCTGACTTAAAGGGTACAGTAAAGTTATTTTTAAGCGAAATGTTTGGTGAATTACCCATTCGTTTCCGTGCCAGTTACTTTCCATTTACCGAACCTAGTGCTGAAGTGGATGTCCGGTGGAATGGACTTTGGCTAGAAGTTATGGGTTGTGGGATGGTTGACCCTAATGTGTTGAAAGCCGTTGGTTATGACCCAGAGTTTTACACGGGTTTTGCCGCCGGGTTTGGTGTTGAGCGTTTTGCGATGGTATTACATCAGATGGACGATATTCGTCGTTTGTATAACAGCGATTTACGCTTTTTACAGCAATTTTAGAATTAGGTTAATGGCTAATGGCTAATTGCTAATGGTTAATTGCTAATGGCTAATGGCTAATGGCTAATGGTTAATGGTTAATAAAATTGGAACTTACGCAACTGCCACATTTTTTATCATAGGGTGTCCTAAATGTAGTTGTAAGGGCGAATGACCATAGCCTGCGGCAACCGCTGATACGCCCCTAAAGCGCCAAATCCCACCATCTTTTATATGTGACAATAGCGTAAGTCCTAAAAATATGACTATATTGCTATTAGCCATTATTTGTTATATTGGTTAAATTATATTTTCCAAACCCAGCAACCACTGGCTAAAATGCTGGCATTGCTGGCGGATTGTATCTAGACCTATGTCAATGGCAATTAAAGAACTATCTAGTGGTTTTTCATATCCATCACAAAGCGCGCAGAATGGCTTTGATGGTGCTATTAATGGTTCTATTAATGGATTGTCATTAATATGTTCGGGGGAATTAAAGGGGTCGCGATCGCCTTGGGAAATAATTACCACCCTTTTATCAAACCATTGACCAAAAGCCTTTTACGACTAGAGTTATCCCTAGCCTCCGACCTTTTTAAGGGTTGCTTCTAACTCTCCAACATCTGCTGGGCCACGAAATGCTTCTCCATTCATAACTAAAAATGGTGTTCCAGGAACTCCTAATTTTTCTGCCATTTTTATATCTTCTTCAATGGCGTTGTTTGCGGCTTCACTTTTACGGTCTTTATTAAATTTCTCTACATCCAATTTTAAGGATTTAGCTGTGTCTACGTAAAATTGCTCGCCTAATTTATCTTGCTGTTTAAATAATGCGTCACTGTATTCCCAAAACTTACCCTGCTTTAAGGCAGCCCAACTTGCTTTTGCCGAATTCATGGCTTCGGGATGTATTTTAACCAATGGTAAATGTTTATACACTAAGGTGACTTTACTTTGATTCTTCTCCATGAACTGATTGACGGTTTCGTGGGCAGAGGCGCAATAGGGGCACTGAAAGTCAGAAAACATCATAAGAACGATTTTTTGCTCTGCGGCACCCTTGGCGGGAGAATTTCCTATGACAGATTTAGGATTATTTTTCATCTCCTTTAGGATAGATTGCTGTGATGATTCTTGCTTTTCTTTTTGCTCTTTGCCATATTTTTCTACTGATTCCAAAATTACTTGTGGATTTTTACGGATAATTTCTAAAACTTTTGCTTCTAATTGTTTATCAGTATCTTGACTTTGACCTGGCTGTCCTGTTGTGGAGCAAGATGTCAAGGCTAGGGATATAAGTAAAATTGGGTACAGTTTCAAAAAAAATTTCATAAAATCAAACCGGGATGAATAATATTAATTGCGACCAATAACGAACAACAATAACCAATAACAAGCAATAACAAGATTAGTGACGGCAATTATCACAATGACCGCAACGCCAGTTTAGCGCTTCTCGGTCAAATCCAAAGGCTTTTAATAAAAATTGCCATCGGCATTGTTTTGTATGGAGATATTGCTGCATTTGTTTTGCTGCGTGGGCTTGGGAAACTTCATGACTACCTCCACCTTCCTTGATGATGTAGTTAAAAGGGTCTATCCATTCTAATTGACCCATACTATGAAGTAATGATAGAGCGATCGCCCCATTTTTGAATTGTCTTCCGACAGCATCTACATTTCCCTCCCGTGGCAGTTTTTGAAGTATCTGTCGTGCTTCCAACTGCTGCTTTTGAACCCCATCGCTAAAAAAACGCCGTCTCTGCTTATCTCCGTCATCCAAAAAACCCGTCGGCTCACTAATTAACGTCAAAGCTTCCGCTGGCTTGCCATCTCTTCCAGCCCTACCTATTTCTTGAACATACTCGGAAAGTAAATGAGGGGGGTGAAAATGCACTATCCATCTCACGGAGCTATGGTTTATACCCATACCAAAGGCATTGGTACAGACAACAAAGGGCATTTTAAAATTTAACCAGTCAGTTTCTATGCTTCTGCGCTCTTGTGCACTTAAACCAGCATGGTAAGCCGGTGCATTATAACCCTGGGAGCCTAACCATAGCGCTATTTCTTCAGCATCACGACGGGTCCTGACGTACACTAATCCAGCTTGGCTAGCTCGTTTTTCAATAAATCTTAATAATTTTTTTCTTCTTCCTTGGGGTGTCCAAGCAATACAAAGCGTGGGACAAAGATTTTGACGGTAGGGATTTTGTTTAAAAATTTTAGGTTGCTGTAATTTTAAAACTTCCTGGATTGTTTTCTGCCCTAGTGGGTCAGCTGTCGCAGTAAAAGCCGCAACGCTAATTATTGTACCCTCAGGTTTTGATTTTAATAGGGCTTGTCTTACCGCGCCTAATCTTCTATAGGCAGGACGAAAAGTATCGCCCCATTGCACTAAACAATGAGCCTCATCTAGGATTAAAGCATTAATTTTTAGATGCGGTTTAGATAATCTTTCCCACACAGGAGGACTCAGTAAAGTTTCAGGTGATAAATATAATAATCTTAATTTTTGTTCCTCTAAAGCAAAAAGAATTTTTCGCCGCTGATAAGGTGCTAATTGACTGTGTAAAAGGGCTGCATTAATACGACGTTCTTGTAATTCCTGAACTTGATTTTCCATCAATGCGACTAATGGAGAAATAACTATAGTTAAACCATTTTTTAAAAGTGCAGGAAGCTGAAAGCATATAGATTTACCACCTCCTGTAGGCATTATAATTAGAGCATCTTTTTGAGATATTAAGCTTTCCACAATCTCACCTTGAGGTGGACGAAAATCTTTATAACCCCAAACAGTTTGAAAAGTACTACGAACTTTTTCCCATTCAAGTTTTTTCTCATCATTATTCATAAGTAAAGTTTATTGACTACTTTTTATCACCATTCTTATTTAAATAGTCATAATCAGAAAATTTTATATTTTTTAAAGAAGTTGCTATCTAGCCTTTCATAGCTATTAATTTCAGAACATTTAGCCTCACATATATGTATCTAACATTACTTGTTAAATAATCTATTTTTAGCTAGACTAAAGTTGTTATAAGGATTCAGCTGTACAAATATCTGGCGATAATCGTACAGAAATCAGGTTTATTATGATTTTTTACTCAGAATATTGGCTTTTAGAGTCATAAAACCTAATTTCTAAATAATTTCTTAAGATATAGGTATTAAGCTTTCCCAAAACATAAAATTCAACTAAAACTACACCTGCACTATAAAGCAATAGCTAAAAAATCTGAGTTTCTCTACTCTCAAGGAATAAATTTACATTTCCAATTTACATTCCCTACAGAAAGAAACCTGTTTTTTGATGAAATAAAATATGTAAGTGTATTGTTAAGTTGAATATAATTAGGACTTACGCAAAATAAGGAATTTCTGTCATTCTGTTGGCGCCAGCCTAGGGTGTTGATTTTGTTATAATTTAGGTATTAATCGCTCATCAGAATGTTGTGTTCAGTCATAAAGCTCAAAACCCTTATTAAACAAGCTTTTTAAACTGGCAGCACGTGACACAAA